>Ga0302321_100000868_pt1 | contig 26248 bp, 12 predicted proteins | sample Fen_T0_1_FD_202505 | JGI IMG/M metagenome (GOLD analysis project Ga0302321, IMG submission 202505) | Peat permafrost microbial communities from Stordalen Mire near Abisko, Sweden - Fen_T0_1 | ecosystem: Environmental > Terrestrial > Soil > Wetlands > Permafrost | place: Sweden: Abisko... | reverse complement strand
CTGCGACGAGCGGCCAGCTCTGCCAAGCGGTGAGTGAGCGAGATATCCGGGGCGGCGATCTTGGCTCGCTCGAGCAGAGCGCGATAGCGCTCGCCGTCATCGTCACCTTGCCGTAGGGCTGCCTCGAGTAGCAACAGTGCGGCGCGCGGCGATGGGCCGAGCTCACTTGCGAGCGCCACCAACAGATCGCTGGCCTCGCCCGGGACGGCGTTGCTGAGCGCACGCAATGACGCTTCACTGGTCCCATCGAGCTCCAGCGCGCGTCGGTACATCACGGTCGCGGAGCTGTGCTCGCCCGCCAACTCGTGCACCAAGGCTGCGGCCATGCGGTGGTCGCGTTCGGACTCGGCGTCGTCCGTCGCGCAGGGCCAGTCGCCGAGCGCGACCGCCACCTGCCCTTTGGCGCGCGCGACTTTGGCGAACTCCAATGACAGCAGGCGCGCAAGCGGACTCATCGCGTGCGTGCTCTCGAAGGCGTCCGCGTGCGCGCGCAGGTAGGCGAGCCCCGTCGCATCGGCCGGCGGTGTGCCGAGGGTCTGTCCCAATCGCTGCTCCGCGCGCGCCCCTTCGGTGCCCATGCGGACGTCCAGACTCGGGTTCGAGCTGCTGGCAGCGACGAAGGCAGCCGCCAACGGCCGCAACTCCGGGTCCCCGGAAACCTCGAGCACGGTGGACTCGAGGACCGAAGGCGATAGCCCATTCAGCGCGGCCAGCGCTAGGCGATCAGCCGCGTGGAACGTCTCTGCGCCTTGGGCGCCGAGGACGGCTTGACGCACTCCCTCGGAGTCGCCGTGCTCCAAAGCGCGCATTACCAAAGTGCGTCGCGCTAGGCGGCTGCCTTGCCGAGCTGCCAGTTCGCGTAAGCCAGCGATGGCGCGGGCACGTGTCTTGGGGTCCGCTCCGAGCAGGCTCGCCGATAGCCACGCGCAAGCTTGTCCGAGCCCATCGACTTGGGCCAATCGCTCGAGCGCGTCGGCCGCCTTTTCGCGCTCGCCCGCGGAAAGTGCGCGTCGCGCGTCGTCGAAGGCGACGCGCGGGCCGTTCGGCGGAGGCGAGGTACCTGCAGTAGCGGGCGCCCCGCGCAAGCGAAGGAGCTCCTCGCTGGCGCGCGAAAGCTCGACCAGCGCTTCGGATTCGGGCCAGCGGACGCGCGCCGGGGCGTTGCTCTTGCCGAGTAGCTCCGCGAGCTTGGCGATGTGAGCGCGCGGATCGTCTTGCTGCGCGCGGACCGCCAAATCCAATTTCTTTTTCGCAGTGGCGTCGTCCTGCAAGGCCAGCCGATGCACTTCGGCGCTCAGATAGGCAGCGTGCACACGAGCGTCGACCGTGGCCGCACTGCGAATTTCCATCTCGAGCGCGGGGGCGACTGCTTTGTAGTCACCGTCGGCCGCTGCGAGCGCGCGCAATTGGCGGGCAGCCATGGCTTGCGCGCGCGGGATGGCGCTGGCCAGACCGGCCACTTCTCGTGCGCGTGGCAGTTCTCCGACCAGAGCCCAGATCTCGCTGGCGACGATTAAGGTGCGTACTTTCGCTTGCGCATCGCTGGTGGCGCGCGCTTCTTCCTCCAGCCACTCGGCACGCGTGACCCAAGCCTCGCGTTGGCCATCCAAATGATCCTGGGCAGGGCGCTCGTCGGGCCAGATGGAAGGCGGAATCGATGGTCGTGTTGGGATCGAACTCGGGTGAATGGAGCTTGGCTGAATCGATGGTAGTGCCGGGACCGAACTCGGGTGAATCGATGGTAGTGCCGGGATCGAACTCGGATGATCTGCACTCGGGTGATCTGCACTCGGCTGATCTGAACTCGGGTGAATCGAACTGAACGGCGGTTCGCTCGCCGGCCGGAGTTCGGCAAAGTCGCTCAGAGGGCGAAGCTCGCTCGCGTCACTGAGCTTGACTTCCTCGAGCTGTTCGATGGCTTCAGCGCTGAGCGGCACCGGCGATTCTGCGAACGGCGGGAAGTCCGTTTCGCGACCGAGGGTCATCGGCAGACTTCGTGCCCCCGGCGGGATCGACGGCATCTCCAGCGGCGCCGACGGGCGAGGCGCCGATATGGTGGGCATGCTGTTCTGGTCATCGGCCTGGTGCAGCGTGGGTATGCTGCTCCGCGGAGCGAATGATCCCGCCGGATCCAGAAACGGATCGGCAAGCACGTCCGGGTCGGACGGCGCGATCTCATTTAGGGCCTCCTGATGCGTGAAGACCCGTGTGCGCTCGTCTTCATCGTCCGCAGCAAATCGCTTCAGCGACTGACGGGCAGCGGGCGCCGCCTGCGGCGCTCGCGGGCTCATTGCCGGTGGGAAGGGCTGAAGTGGGGGCGGTCCGGAAGGATTGATGGCCGGGGGCCTTGCCGTCGCGTCCAGCCCTTGTCTCGGAATGACCGATGCCGGTAGCCGCGAGGCGGGCCGGGGCACCGCGGCCGCTGCAGGTAGCCGCGGTGCCGGCGGCACATCCGGCAAGCGCGGCACGGACGGTGCCGGGGGCGGATTGGTCTCGGCCTCTGCGGGGCCGGCGGGCATGCTCGACAGCAATTGGTCGACGTCCGCGCCAGCTAAGTCTTCCAGACCACTCGTCCCGTCGTCGTCTTCCCGTGCCAGCATCGCGAACAGGTCTTCGCTCCGGCCGACGACCGTCACGTCGTCTTCGGAGAATTCGCGTCTCGTGGGTTGGTGCAGCTTGATTGGGGTCGGTTCCGGGGGTGGCGGCGCCTCGTCGAACATCAGCGAGTCCAAGAGCGCGTCCGATTCGAACTCGCGCTCATTGCCTTTGCCCGCACCCGCTGAGCGTCCCGGCTGTTTCGGTTCGTTCGGGCCGCTCATTTTACGCCCATCCCGAGTTTTTCCCGGAGCTCGAGATAGCCCGGAGACATGACGAAGGCGAGCAAGCGCCGAGCGCGCGCCGCGGCTTCGTCGGAAAGGCCCAGGGCGCCGCGCTCGCGTCCGCCCGCGGCAAGCACCCAAGACACGTCACCCGCGGCAATGGTCGCCATGCGATCGAGACTCGACACTGCGGCCCGAGCCCATGCGATCGGGTCTTGCCCAGAACGCTCGACTGCGCGTGCCAGGTCAGGCAACAGCTTTTTCACGCGCCGCGGCGCCTTGGCAAGCGAACGTTGAAACTCCGGCAACATGGCGTATGCCGGCGCGGGCAGCGCGACCTCGCCGACGCGACATGCCGCCACCACCAACGCGCCGATTTCTGCCGACTCACGGTGCCGGAGCACGGTCGTACCGCGTCGCAACGCAAACAGCTCACGAGCCACCGCTTGCCGATGACGTGGAGAGAGCGGCGCGGTCACCGCCGACCCGAGGATCATGGCCGGGGTCTCGGAGGCGATCGCGACCACCGTATCGGCGTCGCGCCCGCCCACATACAGCTCGAATTCGCCGACTCCGAGCGCGCCCGCCCAAGCGGCGATTTCGTTTCGTACCGGCAAGCCCAGCCGGGCATCGATCCGATCCTTCTTGGTGATGCCGTACGCCGCCAGGCTCGGGCCGAGTTCTTCGCAAATCGTGGTCGCCAGCACTCGCATCAGCTCGGCGATCGGTCCCTTGTCTTCGGGATCGGCCAGATTGGGCAACGCGCTATCGTCGATCGCGATGCGCGGGACGTTGGCCACGCGCTGATCGATGCGCGAGAGCTCCTGTTCGACGGCATCGGAGGTAACTCCCAGCGCGATCAAGGCGCCTAGCGCCGCTTGGCGCAGGGGCGCCTTGCCCAGGTATGCGGCAATGCGCGCAAGCCGCTCGACACGGGCTGTATCCAATGGTGCCTGCGCCAGCACCTCGGTCAAGCGTGTGAGTCCTCGCTCGAGCAGAGGGATCGAGGTTTGACGCGGAAAAGCGTCGCCCAGCGCGAGATCGAGCGCTTCGCCGTCGTCTGGCTCTTCGCGCAACAGTTGTGCCGTGGCGCGCTGGGCGCCCTTGGTGTCGTTCAGCCGATCGCGATGGATGACCATCGCTAGGCGTGCGGCTTCGGCGCGACCCGCGGAGGTGTCGCGCTCGGTCATCAGTAGCTCGAGCGCTTCGGTGGCCTGATCCCAGGCTTCGGCGCGAGCGGCGGCGCGAGCCAAGCGTTCGCGCACGGGCAGGGTACCGAGGCCGGCCTTGTGCAGGTTCGTCAGCACGTCGAGCGCTGCGTACGCGTCGTCGAGCTTGTTTTCATACAGGTCGACGGCGGCGATGCCGCTCATCAAGCGCTGCTGTGCCGGTGCTTCCTCCAGCGCCCCCAGTCGGGCCAGGTTTTCCGCAGCCTCCGCGAAGCGACCGAGCGTGATGTACACTTCCCCCGAGAGCGCCAGCGCGCCGACGTGTTCGGGTTCCAGCAAGCGGACGTTCTCCAGCGCGCTGAGCGCGCCTTCGCGATCGCCCGCAGCGCGCAGCACGCGAGCTCGCTCCCAGAACAGCTTGGCGATCTCTTCCGAGTCTTCGGCCACTTCCAGGCGCCTGGCAACGAGTTCCAGCAAGCGCGGACCGTCTTTGCGTTCGCGTACCATGCGAAACAAGCGATCGAAGGCGGTGAAACGGCGAACGTCGCGCTCGACGGCGCGTGATAGCGCGAACTCCCCGCGAGTCTGGTCCTTGAACTCGTCGAGCAAGATCAAGGCGGCATTCTCCCAAAACTCGCTGCCCTCGCTGGCGTTGCTAACTGCGTCGCCCAGGGCTGCGCAAGCTTCAGCCAGAGTGCCGCGGTCGCCCACGGCCTCGGCCGCGGTCCGTAACCCCTCCCAGCCCAAGAGCTCCTCGGGGTGTGCCTCGACAACTTTTTGGAACGACTCGAGCGCCCCGATCGCGTCGCCATAGGCGAGTTGATTGTAGCCAGCCAAGGCCGTGACCACGCCCACGCTTTCTTCTCCCAGGTTCAAGCCAACATCCAGCAGTGCGTGTGCGCGCCGCCTGGGATCGGAGCCCGGGGCAGCTAGCTCGAGATTGGCGAGCTTGGCGGCTGGCAGATCCGAACTCAACGCTTTCGGCAGATCGTGCCCGGAGAGTAACGCGACCAGCGCGGCCGATGCATCCAGTGTGGCGCCCAATGACGCGGGTAAGCGCAGGGCGAGTGCCTGACGCGCCTCGATTTCGCTCTCGACGTCGCCACTGTGCGTCACCGCACCTAGCCACTCCAAGGCGGGGGCGAGACCGGGGTCGACCATGGCCCATTCGCGCGCGGCGTCGGCGAGGGTCTGCTCAGCGCCATTGGGTGTGCGTGCGAGTTCGATTCCGTACGCTGCTGCACGTGCGAGGGCAGCGCTGCCTGGGTTCTGGGCGATTTGCTCGAGCGCGTCTCTGCGTTCGTCTTCTTCGCTGCCGTTCGGACTCCACAGCGCGCGAGCCAACAAGGCGGCCCCGTGCAGCTCACTGCCGGAAAACTGCAACGCCGCGGATAGCGCGTCGCGCGCGGCATCGACGTCACCCCCGCGTGCTGCTTCGAGCGCGAACCGATCGAGCGCCGCCAGATCGGGCGCGGACTCCGCCGTCGCGTCCAGGACCCGGCGCCGGGCCGCGAGATCGTTCGATTCCGCAGCCGCGAGCGCCCAACCGAGCAGTCCGTTGCCCGCGCGCGTTTGACTGCTTGCGACGCTGAAACGCTCGACCGCCGCCTGACGGTCGCCGGCCTGCCAAAATAGCATGCCCGCTTCCAGATCGAAGGCGGCCGCCAGTTCCGGGTCGTGCTGGGCGCTAGCGCTCACGGTGAGCGCGTTGGCGGCGGCCATTTTTTCGCCGCGGGCGGTCTCCAGCGCGCTCAGTGCGCGGACCACGACCAGATCCGCCGGCCGTGAGGCGTGCAGGCGTGCGAGTTCTTGCTGCGCGGCCTGCTGATCACCACTGGAGATGCCGCGCAGTGCCAAGATCAGATGCAGCGCGCGCGCGGTTTCCGGGTCGCTCTCCGCGTTGGCCAACGCGGTAAGGGCGCCGTTGGTCTGTTCACTGCCCACGTTTGCTCGTTCGGGCAGCAGATCGAGTGCGTAGGCAATCAGCGAATTGCCCAGCCAGGCGCCGGCGGGGGCGGCGGCCAAACTAGCCAAGGCTTGCGCTGTGCCGGTGTGTTCTCCACGCATCGCCCGAGCGCGCGCTAGCTCGAACCACAGTCCGGCGTGTTCGCCCTCATTGGCGCCTTGGGCGATCAGGCGGCGCGTCGATTCTTCGTACCAGGTCCCGTCTTCGGCGATCGCGGACAACAGCCGCGCCACGCGCGCTACGATTGCAGGCGGCGCGCCGTACATGCCGGCCTGCGACAACGCAGCGCGCGCGCCTTGCGTGTCCCCGCACTGCCTGGCCCAGACGTCCGCGCTCAGCAAATAGAAGCGTGCTTTGGCGGAGTCACTCGGCAAGTGTTCGGCTGCTGCCTCCAATGCCGAAGCGAAGGCCTGCGGGTCTTCGCCCATGCCCAGCAAATCCAGCTGCAGTGCACGCGCGGCGATGCTCGCCGAATCTTGGGCGAGCGCTTGACTGACCGAGGCGAGAGCTCCCGCGCCGTCGCCTTCGGCCGCGCGGGCTTCGGCCACACGTAACCACAAAGACGCCGCGTGTGTTCCGCTGGCCCCGCGCTCGATTTCGGCGGCCGCGAGCCGTGCTGCGCTCGCCGTATCGCCAAGCGCGTCGGCCAGGTGAAAGCGCGCCCTGAGTAGCATTGGGTCGCCTGGGGCGGCCACGAGCGCCCGATCCATGAACTCGACTGCCTGCGCGGTCAGACCGCTTTCGCGGGCCAGCTCAGCCGCGCACAGCCAAGCGTCGGCGGCGCCTGCCGAGCTCTGCAGATGTGCTGGAACGCCGAACCGGTCGACGTGGGTCGAATCGACCAGGGCCGCTTCGATCGCTTCGGCGACGCGCCGCTGAGCGCGCAGGCCGATCACCGATTCACCCGTCTTTCGGGCCAGCTCCACGAGTGCGGTCAGGCCGTCGAAGCTGGCGGGGCTGCCGAGCAGGATCGCCTCTTCCAACGCTCGCTCAGCGGCCTCGTGCTCGCCGGCGGCAGCTCGCTGCTCGGCCAAAGACAGCAATAGCAGCGCCTTCCAATGTAGATTCTCGGTCAGCGAAGCGCGCGCCAGCAATGAGCGCTCGCGCAGCTCGGAGTCCCCGAGCTTTCCTGCCACCAGCTCCAATGCGAGCCAGAGGCTCGAATCGCGCGGCGCATCGTCGGTGGCCCGCTCCAGGAGTACGCGCGCGCTTGCGGTGTCGTGCTCGTGATCGAGCAAGTAGAAAGCGTGGTCGAGCAAGGCGCGAGCGCGCTCTTCTGGGCGATCGGCGACGTTGACCAAGCGCTCCAAGAGCCGCCCCAGGTTTTTGTACGATTGTCGCCGCTCGATGATCGCGATCAACCGTTCCAGCGGCTCGCGAAACTCCGCCTCGGCGTTCACTGCACCGAGCTGATCGCGCACGCTCGCTGTTTCGTCGCCGACGCGCTCTTCGAGTACGCCGATTTCATGCAGCAAAATTGCGCGAGTCTTGCTTTCGCTCGCGCCCTCGTGCTCGGCTCGTAAGCGCGCGATCGCCGACGTAACGACCGCCAGGTCCTGCGCAATCGACTGGACCTGAGAACTTTGCAACCGGCTAGTCTGCGACATGGAATCCAGCGAAATCACGACGACTTTAGAAGACCTACCCAGGGCTGCCTAGCTTGCATTTGGTCCGGCCCCCTGACCGTGGCCGGTTCGCGGAAGATCTAGCGCTTTAATCTGGTTTGGCTTCGCGTGGCTTTCGCTGGCCATCGCCATTGGCATTCGGCTGCGGCACACAGGTGTGCCGCAGTGTGCGCGTACGTGCGCTCGATAACGCGGGAACTCAGTCGTTCCGGCGCACGATCCAATAGCCGCGCGGAGTATCGATCACAGCCGGGTGCACGGCTCGCTTGTCCAGCGTAAACAGAAGATATTCGATGGGTGGCTCGAGCACCCCGCGCGGGATCCGACCCGCGTCTGCGGTGGAGCCGCGATCGCCCTTACCCACCGCTGCGGCAAAGTCGTGCTTGGCGAGCTCCAAGGTGGCCTCGGCCTTTTGCCGCGCCAGCTCTTTGGAGCGCGCGTCACTACCGGCAAACTGTGCGCCTTGGTAGGTGAACTGCACCACGCCGAAGCTGAGCTGCTGGGGGGCGGAATTTGGCAGTTCCGGTACCTTGCCGCCATCCGGAAAGGCCTCGAACCCCTCGGTGAACGAGATAATCCCCGCGTCGTCCGGGGCGCCCGCGTCGACGCTCACATTGGCGCTCGCGCTCGCGGCTGGCTTGGCCGAGGGTACTGCACTGGCCGCCGGTTTTGCCTTTGCGGGGCCGGCCTTGGGGCTGTCGTGCGAAACCAAAATTACCCCGGTCAGGGCTGCCAAGAAGCCCAATCCCAAAAGAGCGGCGGTCGAGCGCTGCATGCTGAGCCGCGCCCTACCACATATGGGCGCGTGTGGTGCAGAATCTGAAGCGGGCGTTGGGCCGGGACAACCGGCGGCCGATGCTGCTAACACTCAACAGCTGGGCGGACGCCCGAGTCCGAGGAGTTCGGACGCTCACCCCGGTGCGTGCGGCTGTGAGCCTTTCGTAACTTTCAGGCAAGGCTGATAAGAGTTCACCGGTATGTTCAAAGTCGAGTGCCCGGGCTGCAAGGCCCCGTATCAAGTCGACGAGCGACGCATCCCCGGAAGCGGGCTGAAGATGCGTTGCCCGAAATGCGGCACATCGTTCAAAGTCGACCCGCCTGCAGAAGGGCGGCGCACTGGGACGAGCGGCGTGCTTGGCGGCGCACTCGGCCTCGGCTCCGAGAGCGATTCGTTGCCGCCTCCTGCACTGTCCGCGCCGGCACCACGACCACCCGCTGATCTACGCGGCACGATGCTGGGCGTCGCACCCGGTGGTGTGCCAGCGCCTGCTCGGCCCGCGGTACCCGCGCATCTCAAGGGCACGATGCTCGGCGTCGCGCCCGCTGCCGCCGGGGCCGCAGGGCCAAATTCTCCGCCGCGCCCAGCCCAAAATCTGAAGGGCACGATGCTCGGAGTCGCACCCGCCGCACCGTCTGCGCTTGCGCCCGCGGCGCCGCTTGCGCCCGCGGCGCCGCCTACGCCCGCGGCGCAGACAGCGCCTGCACCCGCGGCGCTTGCACCTGGAAAGCCGCCGCCGATGCCGCCGCGCCGCGCCGCAGAGGCGAAGCCTCTGGCCGCGCTCGATCCCGATTCCTTCTTCGACGATTCGGACTTGCCCGCAGCGGTCGCACCGCGGCCAAGCGTGCCTGCGCGCGCCCTTGTCGCGAGCGACCCCGATTTGCCGGCGCCCGTCGCGGTCAAACCGCTCGCCGGTGCATCGGCCCCGCGCGCGCCGTTCGCCGATTTGCCTTCTGCGCCTGGGCCGTTCGCCGATCTGCCAGCGACGCCCGCATCGTTCACTGATCTGCCTTCTGCGCCTGGGCCTTTCGCTGACCTGCCTTCAGCCCCTGGGCCTTTCGCTGATCTCCCAGCGCCGGCCTCGGCTTTCGATGATTTGCCGGCGGCGGCGGCGCCGCGCCTGGCCCGCCCTTCGACACCACTGGCGCTCGATCTCGATTTGGATTTGCCGGCGACCAGCGGAGCGCCAAGAGCGCCCGCGGGACGTCCCTCCTCTTCGGGACTCGACTTGGACTTGCCGACAGTTGGCGCGCACAGCAGGTCTGGGGTCGGCTTACCCTCAGTGAGGCCGCGCTCGGTGAGTCCTACGAATGCAGCTTCGGCCTCCGCCGCGCGCCCTGGCCAGGGTGAGGTGGGTTTGCCGTCGGTGCCTGCCGGCCTACCTGAATTGAGTCGCGGCGGTTCTGCTCCCGGTCGTGGCTCCGTCGAGCTGCCGTCGCTCGGTGGGCGCGGTCGAGCATCGAGTGCAGGTTTCGAACTGGACGATGGTCTACCGCTCGTCGGCGGCAATTTGCCGACCCTGGGCGGCGCGGGCTTGCCCGAGCGCAGTCAGGCGGGCCTACCATCACTCGGCGCCAGCCTTCCCGTTTACCAGTCCTCGGGCCTGCCGAGCCCGTCAGCCAGTGGCCTGCCCTCGTTGGGTGGCCCGGGCGTGCCCTCGTCGCCGTCGATCCCGCCCGGGTTCCACGCGCTCGATCTCGACATCGAGCGCGCTCCGAGCTTGCCTCCGGACTTCGGTCTGGATCCGATCCAGTCGCCGAATGTGCGCGCTTCTCGCGCAGAGTTCGGCGAGCTCGAGCTGCCCCTGGGCGGCCCGCCCAGCCTGCCGCCTGCCGCTGCTGGCTTCGGCGCAGAAGCCGAAGAGGCAGACCTATTCGGCGAAATCGCCCCGCGCACGGAGCTGCGGAACGCGCCGCAGGCGCGCCCGGCGACAGAAGCGATCGTGCGTCAATCGGGCGGGGGGACCGCCTACGGCGAGGTAAACCTCGGTGACGAGGGCGGTGAAGCCGAAGTTCCGATCGAAGCGAGCGCGCCGGCCGCCACGCGCCGCGATGAAGACATGGAGTTTGGCGCGATCCCGCAAGAGGATCAGCCGCGCGTCGCCACCGGTGCCGCCGGTCCGAAGCGTGTCGCCACGCCGGTTGGCCGCAGCACACCGGAGCTGCTGAAGGGTAAGCGCAAGCTCAATCTACGTTTGTATGGCGGGGTGTTCGTGGTGTTCGTGGCTGGCGCGGCACTGGCGCTGGTGCCTTCGGTCGGTCCATTTGGCGCGTACTTGCTGATCGATCAGCTGAAGGCGGCAGAGTATACGCAGTTGATCGCCAGCACCGTGAAGCAGGCGCGCGACGCACTGGCACGCGATACCTATCCGGAGGCAAAGCTTGCTATTGCCGCCGTCGAGGCGTCGCGCGCGTCGGCTAAACGCGTCCGACAATTGCCGGCGTATGCCGCGTTCACCGCGTTCGCCGAAGAGCTGCGCTTCGGCTCCGATCCGGCGATCCACGCCCGCGGCTCGGTGTTGCTCGACGAACTGGCCGAGCACCCCGATACCACTTTCGTACCGCTCGCCCGTTGCGCACGGGCGGCGGCCGAGGGTCAGATTGCTCGCGCCAAGCAGCTCTTCGACGGCTTGCCAAAGCCGGCCGCGGGCGATCCGGATCAAGCCTTTTTGCACGGGGAAATCGCGCTTCGAGCCGGCGACGCGAAAGCCGCCGTAGCGGCCTGGCAACAGGCCGTGCAGGCCCAAAAGAGCCCGCGCAGCGCCTTTGGCTTAGCGCGCGCCAGCTACGCAGCGGGCGACGCCATTGGCGCTGCCGCTGCCGCGCGCGAAGCGCTTGCTCAGAACCCAAACCACGTCGGCGCGCGCATCCTGCTCGCACGCATCAGCAGTGCGGCGCGTAGCGGTGAAGCGGAAGCCCTGCGTCTACTCGGCTCGATCGCCAAAGACCCCGCTGCGGCCAGCCCAGACGACTTGGTGAACACCCAAACCTTGCTCGGGGACATCCATCTCGCGCGCTCGCGGATGTCGCAGGCAGAAGCCGCGTACAGTGAAGCGCTGAAGATCAATCCCAAGGCTGCCCGAGCGTTGAATGGCCTCGGGGACGCCCTTTATCGCGCCGGCCGCTTCTCCGAGGCGCAAGCCCGCTTCGAAGCCAGCACCCAGGCCGATCCCGACGATCTATCGGCCAAAATTGGCGTCGCGAAGTCCAAGCTTTCGCTCGAACGGGTCGATGACGCGACCGCCAATTTGAAGAAGCTGCACGACACCTACCCAGGGTCGGTGCCGGTCGCCTACTGGTTCGGGCGTGCACTCGAGGCTGCGGGCAACCGCGCCGCCGCCGAGACAGTGTACCGCGGTGTGCTCAAGGCGCCGGGCGCTAACCCGCAAACGGTTGACGTGTACATCGCGCTCGCCTTGTTGCAAAGCCAACAGGGGCGGAACGATGAGGCTCAGAAGACGCTGGCCGATGCGCGCGCCAAATTGCCAGACGTGCCGGGTATCCACATGGCGCTGGGCGAAGTCGCGCTTTCGCAAGGACGCTATCTGCAAGCGACGACCGAATTTCGGCAAGCGCTGACGCTCGATGGCGAAGATCTCGGCGCACGATTTCGTCTGGGCGTCGCCTTGCGCCGCGACAGCAAGTTCGACGAAGCGGGCAAGGCCTTCGACGAGGTGGCGGCTGTCGACAAAGAGTACCCGGGCCTCGCGCTCGAGCGCGGCCTTCTGTTCGAAGCATTGGGTCGTGTCAAGGAAGCCTTGGAGGAATACAAGATCGCACTGCTCAAGGCGCCCAAAGATCCGGATCTGATGCTGCGCGTCGGCTGCGGCAAGGTGTCCGCGGGGCTCGCCAAGGAGGCGGAGGAGCTGCTTCGTAAGGTGCTCTCCGAGCGACCGAACTCGGCCGAAACCAACCACTGCCTGGGGCGTGCGCTGTTGCTCGAAGGCACACGGCTCGCGGAAGCCTTGCGCTTGCTGGAACGCGCGGTCGAGCTCGACGCCAATCGAGCCGAGTACCAGCTGTACGCGGGTTGGGCCGCGAACGAGGCGGGAAACGTGCCGAAGGCCGAGCGCGCGCTGGCCGAGGCGTTACGACTAGATCAAGGCTTGGCCGACGCTTACTGGCAACGCGGCGTACTCCGCCAACGCCAAGGCGCGGCTCGCGACGCAATCGCCGATTTGACTCGTGCACTCGAACTGCGGCCCAGCCGCTACGAAGCGCACGCCTCGCTTGCCGACGCCTACTACGATCTCGGTAAAGAGCAGCAAGCCCTGCGCGAATGGCAACAAGCGATCCAAGCTCAGCCCGATAACGCCACCTGGCGTTTCCGGGACGGAAAGCTACTCGCGGCCAACCACCAGACCGAAGCTTCGCGCGAGCAACTCAGCCGCGCGCTCGAACTCGTGGCCAATGAAGATCCGGCTCCGCGTTGGGCCTGGGAAGCGCACAATCTGCTCGCGCATGCTATCGGGCTCAAACCCGAAGCCGTGAAACACTGGGAAGAGTTCCTGCGGCTCGGCCCGCGTGACTCACCGTATCGCGTCGAGGCCAAGGCCTCGCTGGAGAAGCTCGGCCATCCTTGGTCGGGTGATTGAGCGCCCAGCGGTTCCCGCGTCGGTTCACGTTCACGTTCGAGACAAAGAAAAGGCCGTCTGAGTGAACACCCAGACGGCCCAATCCGCGTCTTTCTGTGACTACTTGGCGGCGACCGGAGCTGCTGGTGTCGGGCCCACCACGAACTGATACTCGAACGTTCCGTCACCCGGGTTTGCATCCGGGGGATCGAGCTTCAGCCCTTCGAGCGATTTCACCACGCATTGCGTGAGGATTTCCGGGGCTTGCGTCTTGGCCATGTCGGCCGAGACATTGCTCAGCGTGCCAGTCTCGGCTTCGACCGTGAAGTGCACCGTCACGGTGCCAGCCAGGTCGGCTTTGCCTTTGAGCGCGCCGTCGTAGCAGTTCTTGATATCCGCGCTCTTCGTCTCGAGCAGCGCCTGTGTTGCGTCGCGGTACTCGATAGGGCTGCGCGCGTGAAACGAGCAGCCGGCAGCGAGAGCCAGCAACATGAGCATACCGAAGGACTTCGTCATCAGGGTTTCTCCGAATTTAAGGCTGGGGTTCGGGTCACTTGGCCGGCGCTTTGGGAGCAGCGGGCGCCTTGGGAGCGGGCGTAGCGGGGGCCTTCGGAGCGGCCTCCGCCTTGGGACCCGGCGTCTTGAGCGGAGGGGGCTTGGGCGTCGCCTTCTTCTCCTCAGTCTTCTTCTTCTCGGCTGCGGCGTCGGCCGGAGCAGGGGCCTCCTCCTTCTTCACTTCCGAGACCTTCTCTTCCAGGACCTTCTCTTTGCCGGTCTTGGGATCGATTTCGATCTTCTTCGAGGTCACGTCCTGCTCGATGATGTTGAACTCGACGCGGCGATTCTTCTCTTTGCCCTCTTCCGTCGCATTGTCGGCGATCGGCTTGCTCGAGCCGTAGCCCTTGGCGGTCAAGCGCTCTTTCTCGATGCCGTGGTCGACCAGGTACTTCATGACGGCCTTGGCGCGCGCGTCAGAAAGCTTGAGGTTCAGATTCTTGTCGCCTTCCGAACTGGCGTGGCCTTCGATCGCGATCTTCTTGGCGTGGGTTGCCTTCTTGATCACATCCCCGATCTCGTTGAGCAGGCTGAACGAGGCTTCCAAGATCGTGGCCTTGTTGACCTCGAATTGAATCTTCTCGTGGATCTCGATCTTGTTGTCGCGTAGCTCGACGCGTGGCGGCGGCTCCGGCGGCGGGGGAGGCGGCGGCGGGGGAGGCGGCGGCGGGGGAGGCGGCGGCGGGGTACCCGTGACGGATAGGGCCTGCGTGCCCTGAAACGCCACGGTGCCTCCGCAACAGCAACTAAGACCGCTCCGGAGAGCAGAATGACCTGTGAGATGTACTTCTTGCTCATGCCAAACCTCATCGTCGACTCCCCTGGTAAGCACCAGTCGAAGGGGAAAGCCCTAGTGAGCCGGTACTTTTGTCATCCTTCGCCAGTAGCCGTCAAGCGCACCCCGTGGGTAGCGCTCGGCTGAACGGCCGGCGTGCCGCGCACTGCGGCGCGAGGCGTGTAGACGCGCGGCGCTTCGCGCGCGGTTCGAGACTCTCGTTTGCGTAGGTTCGCCTGGTGATCGCTGGGCCACCCCGGGCGCGTGCTTTCCCTCAGCGCAGCGCGGGCGGCCCAGCGCCCCCATCCGAGCGTGCGCCAACGCGAGTCTCGAGCCGCGCGCCGCAGGCGCCGCGCACCTCACAAAAGCGCGACGCCCAGCTCCGAACGAATTCGGCACCGGGCGTCGACGTGTCCGACTCTGTTAGCTCAGCTGTCGATGAAGCTCTTCAGCTGCTTGGAACGGCTCGGATGACGCAACTTACGCAAGGCCTTGGCTTCGATTTGACGAATGCGTTCGCGAGTCACTTCGAAGTCTTGGCCGACTTCTTCCAGCGTGTGATCGCTCTTTTCGCCGATGCCGAAACGCATGCGCAACACCTTCTCTTCACGCGGCGTGAGCGTCTTCAGCACGCGCCGGGTCTGCTCGCTCAAGTTCATGTTGATCACGGCTTCGGCCGGGCTGACGACGCTCTTGTCTTCGATGAAGTCGCCCAAGTGGCTGTCCTCTTCCTCGCCGATCGGCGTCTCCAGGCTGATCGGCTCTTTGGCGATCTTCAGGACTTTGCGCACCTTGTCGAGCGGTAGCTCCATCTTCTCCGCGATCTCTTCCGGAGTGGGCTCGCGGCCGAATTCTTGGACCAAATAGCGAGAAGTGCGGATGAGCTTGTTGATCGTTTCGATCATGTGCACCGGGATGCGGATGGTGCGGGCCTGATCGGCGATGGCGCGGGTGATCGCTTGGCGGATCCACCAAGTGGCGTAGGTGCTGAACTTGTACCCGCGCTTATACTCGAACTTGTCCACGGCCTTCATCAAGCCGATGTTGCCTTCCTGGATCAGATCCAGGAACTGCAGCCCGCGATTGGTGTACTTTTTCGCGATCGACACCACCAGGCGTAAGTTGGCTTCGACCAGCTCGGCCTTCGCCTTTTCGGCCTTGCGCTCGCCCATACGGATCGACGTGTACGTCCGCAACATCTCGTTGACGTCGATCTTGAGCTCTTCTTCGACCTTCTTGACGCCCTTCTGAGCGTTCTTGAGGGCCTCGTCCATGATCTCGAGCTCGCTCACGTCGACGCCGAGCTTCTTGGCCAAGTCGGCCTCTGCGGCCGGGTTGTCCTTGGCGTCGCGGATCATCCGCTTCAGGTCGGCTTTGCTCGTGCCAGTGAGCTTCTCGAGCTCGAACACCTTGCCCTGAGCGCGGTGCACACGGTCGATCATCGCTTTGAGCTTGGAGACGATCTTGTCGATCGTCTTCTTGTTCAGGCGCATCTCTTGGAGCGTCTTGACTAGCTCCTTCTTGTTCTCCGAAAGCTCCTTGTCGATCGCCTTGCGGCGAACGTCGGCTGCGCCCTTGCGCTCTTCCAGCAGCTCTTGGTTCTTCTTGTCCGAGCGCTTTACCTTGTCGATCAGACGGATGATGCGGCGGTCCGCCTCTTCCTCGTCGAACTCGTGCTCTTCGTCCTCTGCGTCGCGAACGATGTCCTTTACCCGGATCTTGTGGTTCCGGAGGCGCTCGCCGATATCGATGATCTCGCGCACGGCGACTGGGCTGGAGAGGATGGCCGAAAGGATCTCGTTTTCCCCCTCTTCGATGCGCTTGGCGATCTCGACTTCACCCTCTCGGGTAAGTAAAGCTACGCTGCCCATTTTCCGCAGGTACATGCGGACCGGGTCGTTCGACTTGTAGTATTCGTCGTCGCTGCCGGTGCGCGCTGGCGCCGAAGAAGAAGGCGCGGCCGGCGCTGGGCCGTCGTCCTCACTGTCGCCGCCCTTGGCTTTGGTCTTGGGCGGCGCGTCTTCCTCCGAGCCGCGGTGCGGCGCGATCTTGATGTTGCTGGCGTCGTCGACGACCTCGATCTCTTCGTCGTCGAGCGCGGACAGCACGTCGTCCATCTGGTCGGGACCGACGTCCTCGCCGGGCAACGCTTCGTGCACGTCGTCGTACGTGAGGAAACCCTTGGTCTTGCCAAGCGTGATCAGCTGCTCTTTGGCTTTACCGTTGGCCTTCGCCGGCGGCGGAAACGACGAGCTGATTTCCTCGTCGTCATCGTCGTCGTCGTCGTCGTCGTCGGAACCCTTGGCCTGCGCAGGTGCGGACCCATTCTTGGCCGCCTTAGCAGCAGCCGGCTTCGGCTTCTGTTTGGCCGGTACCGGCTTCGACGGGGCCGCAGCTGGCGCGCCCTTCTTGGAGGAAAGTTCCGACTTTTTGGATCCCACAAGAACCTCTCTCTATGCACGGCCGCGTTGTAGGTTGCGGCGCGCGTTCTCAAATTTCTCGAGTAGCAGATTGTTCTGCTCCTCGATGTTGCCTTGCCTGTCAGCTTGCGCGAGCTCTCCGAGTACGACGGAGGTCTTTTGCTTTTGCTCGAGCTTCTTCAACTTCGCGATGTTCCCTAACAGCTCGGTTCGAGCCGCCTCTGGCAATTCGTGCCGAGGCGCTGCCAGGCGAGCGAGGGCGAATGGATGGATCGATGGCGCCAGCTTCGCAAGCACTTGTTCAGGCTCGATGCTGTTTCCGACCCGGCACTGACGCACCGCGGCAAGCGCCAAGGCCAAATCGCCCTCGAGGAGCGCGACCGCCTCAAAGGCCTCATCCGAGTTTAGGAGCTCAGGAAAATCCAGCATGATGCCCAGGATCTCTCGGCCAATTTCGTTGCTTTGGTCCCGGGAGCGGGCGCGCCCGGGCGGGGCCGACTCATTGGCCGGGGCGTCGTTGCTGGGCCCGATGCCGCGTTGGATCTCGCGCGCGTTCGCGTCCAGCAGCTGCTTGAAATTCTCGGCGTGGAGCACGCCCGCGACCTGATCGGCGAACATCTGCGCCATCAGCCGGACCGACGGGTTGTCCTCTTCGCGGATCAACTGCACGACCTCACGCACCCGGCTCGCGCGCTCGTGCGCGTCGGCTTTCGCAAATTCTTTGTCGAGCGCTGCGCCGATTAAGTGCTCGAGCATCGGGCGCGCGGCCTTGAGCACGCGTTGCACGCCCTCGGCGCCTTTGGTTCGCACCAGCTCGTCCGGATCCACTTTGTCCGGCAACAGCCCGACCTTCGCGTTCAGGCCCGCGACGCGGCACGGTTCGCGTGAAGCTTGCACCGCCCGGCGGCCCGCAGCGTCTCCGTCGAAGAGCAAGGTCACATCCTTGGAGAAACGGCAGATCGCGCGAGCCTGCTCTTCCGTGAATGCGGTACCGAGCGGAGCCACCACGTTCTTGATGCCGCGCGCGTGCAAGCTCATGACATCGAAGTTGCCTTCGACCACTACGCAGCTCTCGCCGGAGCGGAGCGCTTGGCGCGCTTGGTACAGGCCGAACACGGTTTCGCGCTTCCTGTAGATGGGTGACTCGGGTGAGTTCACGTACTTGGCCGGAGACTCGGCGCCGGGCTGCGCGGTCGACTCGAGGCCGAGCTCGGCGAGCTCGCTCGGTTCCGGATCGCGCAGCGCGCGGCCGCTGAAGGCAACGACGCGACCCTGCAAATCCAGCACCGCGAACATTAGCCGGTGCCGAAAGCGATCGTAATACCCGACTCCGGCTTTGCGCGGCACGATCACGCCGATCTTTTCCGCGGCGCCCGCGCTCAGCCCAGCTGACGCCAGGTGCTTGGCCAAACCGTCCCAGCCGTACGGCGCATAGCCGATGCGAAACGACTGAAGCGCGTCGGCGACGGGCCCAGTTGCCGAATCCGCAGCAAGCCCGCGCCGATCGAGCTCCGCGAGCCCGTGGCCGCCGAGCGGGTGCTCGCGCAGCATGAGCTCGAAGTAATGCGCCGCGGCGTTGCCGACGTCATATAGCTCCTGCTGGCGCCGCCGGACTTCTGCCTGCTGCTTGCGCTCCGGCTCCGAGCTGGTCTCGACGATTTGAATGCCCGCGCGCTCGCACAGCTCACGGACGGCCTCGCTGAACTCCAAGCCCTCGATGCGCTGCACGAACTTGATCGCGTCGCCCGACTCATGGCAGCCGAAGCAATAGTAGAAGCCGCGCTCCGCATTGACGTGGAAGCTGGGCGTCTTCTCTTTGTGGAAGGGGCACACGCCGACGTGGCTGCGGCCGCGCTTCTGCAGCCTGACGGTCTGCCCGATCAGCTCTACGATCCCAATCTCCCGCCGCACGCGGTCGAGGGTCTCCTGTCCGATCACGGAATTCACATACTCCAAATTGCGAGCGAGGAAAGGCCGCCCGCGCAGGGGCGTTACGTTTTTGTAACGTATTCACGAGCCACTTCCGGCCGAGTTCCCATTGACTGAACGTGCGCTCAGTGTACACTCGAAACTAGCAATGCGCTCGTTACCGCTGCGAAACCCGCCAAATCCCTGGCGCAAAGAGCTGGTCAGCTATGAGGAAGATGCCCCGCGCGTCGAGCTCACCGTGTTCCAGGATCAAACCAAGCAGATCCTTTCCAGCAACGACAGTCCCGATCTCGGTTTCAAGTTCAGCATCAATCCATACCGTGGCTGTTTGCATGGTTGCGCCTATTGCTACGCGCGCCCCACCCACGAATACCTGGGCTTCGGTGCCGGGGCGGATTTCGAACGCAAAATCGTGGTCAAGCTGCGGGCGGCCGCGCTCTTGCGCGAGGCCTTCGACAAGCCCAGCTGGCAAGGCGAGCTCATCCTCTTCAGCGGCAACACCGATTGCTATCAACCGCTCGAGTCGAACTACGGCCTGACGCGCGCCTGTCTCGCGGTCTGTACGGAGTACCGCAATCCCCTGCACGTGATTACCAAGTCCACGCTGGTCGAGCGTGACGCGGACCTCTTGGCCGAGCTCGCCGCTTGCGGCAGTGCGTCGGTCACGATCACGATTCCGTTTTGGGACGCAGCCGTCGCGCGCGCGCTGGAGCCGCTCGTCCCCACGCCCAAGCGGCGGATAGAAACCGTGCGTCGCCTCAGCGAGCGCGGCATTCCAGTCTCGGTCAACATCGCGCCGCTCATCCCCGGCCTCAGCGATCACGACATCGTCCAGATCTTGGAGGCCGCGCAGGGCGCAGGCGCAGTCAGCGCCGCGATGATCCCGCTCCGGTTGCCCGGCAGTGTCGAACCCGTGTTCATCGAACGCCTGCGCGAGGCCCTACCGCTGCGCGCCGAAAAGGTACTCGCCCGCGTGCGTGAGATGCGCGGCGGCAAGCTCAATGACCCCCGCTTCGGCAGCCGCATGCAGGGCGAGGGCCCGTACATCGAAGCCGTGCGCTTGCTCTTCGACCAAAGCGCGCGTCGCCTGGGCCTAGCCACCCGCGAAGTGGGTATCAACGACGAACGCCCCAGCCGAGAGAGCACCTTTCGCCGTCCCACGGATAGGGGCGGGCAGCTGCGGTTGTTTTGATCGCAGGGCAGCACATCAGGGGAGGGGGACGGCCGCACTGGCCGAAGGGCGTTGAAACCACGCGCGGCGCGGGCGGTTACGGTTCGACTGGGGTTTCGACGAGTTTGCTGTGGCCGCTTCAGGACAAGAACCGACCGCGCGGTTCGGCGCCCAGCGCTGAGCGCGCCGTAAACGCGGGGCCGTGCTCGATGATCGAAAGCAGATCGGCCGCCCGCACCGAAAAAGGGCTCAGGTTCACGATCGTTTCACGCTTGCCTCAATCCGATCGCACAACCGTTGCGCAAGCTCAATCAAGCGAGCTTTTAGTCATCAACTTGGCATGAGCATTTAACCGCTCGGCAGCGGTCGTTCGTCTACAGTGCCCCCCGGCAGTTGGTCGACTCCGATGGCATTCACAACTCACGAGAGACACGCGCGCGCTTCGCGACCAGACTCGCACGATCCGTTTGCCGAGCAGCTCCGGCTGTCGCGCGTGCACAGTCGGCTCGTCCCCATGCGACGGACCGGGACCGGCTACTCGATCGATCCAGCAACCTCCGATTGGTTGGAGTTGCCAGCAAGTCGTGGCTTTGCTGGCTACGGTCTGGGGCGGGCACTGGGCTTGTTGCTGGACGCGATGCAAGGGCTCAGCGCACTCAACGAGACGGCCACGGCCAGCGGCGAACGCTTTGCCCACGGAGAATTTGCGCCGCTCCAGTTTCGCGTCGACCCGCTCGGTGTGTGCCGCCTCGTTCCCCTGACGACGCGGCACTACATTTCCGAAGACGTGCCGCCCCCACGCGCAACGCTGGGGTTCTTGTCGCCCGAACGTCTAACCGCGGATAAGGTTGGCGTGCGCGCCGACGTCTTCAGTGCGGGCGTCTTGCTATGGGAGGCATTGGCCGGTCGGCGTTTGACCGACGAGGCGAGCTCGGAAGTGACGGCGCAGCGCCTTCTGGGCCAAAAATTACTCGTGCCGCCCTTGCCGCCGCAATTGGCTTGGGCAACACCCCTGAAGGTCGAGGTCGAGCGCGCGCTGTCACTGAATCAGCAACGGCGTTTCGCCGACTGTGCGGAATTTTCAGCGGTCATTTTGCGTCTCGCTCGCGATCGCGTGGCCAGTCACGCGGAGATTGCCGCATTCTTCGCGGCAAACCTCCAACCCTCCCCGAGCTCCGCTCCAGCTTCGCATGAACGGCTCGTCACTCGAGGCGCGACGCTCAAGATGCCGCCTGTCCCAGCGAGTGCGGACCCAGCGTCGAACTCTGGCGCGGCAGCCGGGGTCGCGCGACGCCACGACACGTTGAAAATGAACGTCACTTTGAGCATGGCGCAGGTCCCGCTAGTGACCGCTATCGACGTGCCGCCCGCACTGACAGGGCCGAGTGACAACGCCCAGCGTGGCTTTGAAGAAGAGACATGCTTTCAGCCCGCCGACGCCAATGCGCGGTTGGAAGGTCTTGCGCCGCTGCCACCGCCGCCGCGGCGTTCTCTTTCGCAGCTGCTTTCGTCGTCGATGATCATACCGCAAGCGGCAGCACTGTCCCGCGCGATCACGCCAGCGTCGACGCCGCGGTTGCCAGCCCCGTCCGGCGCCATCACGCCGCCTTCGCTGCCTCATTCGCAGCTGTCGTCACCAGTGCCGGTGGCGCCGCCCCCGTCGCCGCTTCGCAAGCTGACTCTGCTAGCGCCGCTGTCGCCGGAGCCTCAGCCCACGCCCCGATCGCGACCTCCCTTGCCGCTTCCGGCGATGGCGCCGTCTCCACTACGGCGACAGACTCCGACGGCGCCCGTTCCACCACTGCCGCCATCCTTGCGGCGGTCGACGCCGCCCTTGCCGCCGCCTAGGCCGTCGCGGTCGACGCCGCTGCCACAGGCTCCTTCGGTGACGCAGTGCGAGGATGAGCTGGCCCACGCGGTGCCACCCGCACCCCCGTCGATTCCGGCGCTTGCCGAAGGGCCCCTGGAATCGCTGGCACCAACAAACCCGACCCAATCGTCAACCTTGCCCGAGATCGGGTTTGTGGCGCGCTCGAGCGCACAGCCCTGGATCTACCGACGGCGTTGGATCGCAGCCGCTGCGGCTTCGCTGATTGGAGCGATCATCGGCTTTGACGTGGTTGCCACTCGGGGCGCGCGCAACGCGGCCACCCTCGGTGGCACGTCGCAAGCGCGGAGCGCCTCTGCGGCAACCGCGCCGAGCGCGACGCCGGCGCCAGTTTGCTGCTCTGACGCCCCGAGCGTCGGCGCCAGTGACGACACCTCCCGGGCCTCCAATGCGGAGCACAAGAACGCGTCCGCAGCGAGCAGCGCAGCCGTGCCTCCGAACGTCGAGCGTGCTGCTGGGCCGCCAGCCCCGGCCCCGCGAGGCCGGCCCCCGCCGAGCGCCGCAGCGCAAACCCATCGGGACTACGGAATTTAGGCTCGACCGAGCGCGGGATCGCGCGCGAAGCAATTTCAAGGGGCACTGCGGGCGCGGGCACTGCCGGTGGGGACGGCGGTATCGGCGGTGGCGCCGTTGCGATTGACGGTGCACCGGCTGGTGGAGAGTCCGGCGCGGGCGCCGCCGGCTGAGACGGAGACGGAATCGGGCCAGTGTACGGCGCGCCCTCCTAGCGTGGGCCTCTTCGGTCAGCGCCCGTCGCGCTGTCCCGGCAGTTCACCTGGTTCGAACAGCGGATGCGCGGCGGGCGGCGGGCTTCCCGGATCGCGCGGGCCATTCCAGGCCATTGTCAGGTTGGTCTTCGCGCTGAGCGCGTGGCTGCCGCGTTCGAGCCAGAGCACGTCACCAGCGCGGATCGCGTGGCCGTCGAGGGTTCCGGCGTCACCGTCCGCGCGCACTCGGTAGCGCCCGGTTCGCTGAACTTCGAAGTGCCGGCTGCGCGGGGTCAGCGTCTGGCCGAGTGTCCACACGTCGTCCGAGAATCGCACGTAGTTTTGGCGCAGGGCGAGCCAATCGGCGCGATCGAGGAAGCTCCAACGGTAGACGGTGATCGCCACGGGCGGCCAGACTCGGTCGATGATCTCGCGCACGGTCTCGCGCTGGTTGGCATGGTAGGCGGGCATGTACAAGGAGTGCACGATCCAGTGCTTGGCGACTGGCGGTCGCGAGACTACGAGTCCGCATAAGTCCAGCACCGGATCGCTCGGGCTGGTCAAGGCCTCGGCGCTTTTGACCACGCGCAGCTGGGCGTCCCAACGTTTGCGGTAGTATGGGTCCTGCTCGCAATTCCAGAAGCAGAGCAGGCATAGCGCACCCGCAACCGCGGCGAACAGCGCGCTCAGCGTCGTACCGTTTTGCCCGCGCGTGAGCAGCGTCGAGCATTGCGAAAAGCCGAGCGTGGCCATCAGCAGCCAGGCCGGAGTGAGCCAAGTGAGGTTATATGGAAACGGCGTCGGGTTAAGCAGGAGCGACAGGACCGAGAGCGCGAACGCGCCGAGCGGTACCCACGCATCGCCCTGCGCCTTGCGCGTCAGCGCGCGCAGCGCCACGGTGATTAGTCCGATCAGCACGAATGCGGCATGCACGGGCGCGCGCACGACCGTGAAGGTGAGCAGTGGCAGCGCCGAGAGTCGATACGGGGGCGAGGAAGAGAAGTTCGTGAACTGGCGGAGTTGCTGCCAGTATTCGCCCAGCATCCCGGCCGCGCCAAGCACGCCGGCGACCAGCGCGCAGCCCAAGAAAATGCCCGGCAAAAAGCGCGAACACGCCGTCGCCAAGCGTCTATGCCAAGGACCCTGACCGCGCGCGGCGAGGAGCGCGCAGAGTGCCAGGCTAGGCAGCCAAATCGTAAATGCCTTCGACGAGTTAGCCTGCACCACAATCACCCCGAAGCCGGTCGCGCTCGCCGCCCAAAAGCCGAGCCGTCCGATTCGCGCGCGCTCCGTCGCCCAGGCTAACAGCACGATCAGGAAGGCGACGAAGATATCGTGGCGCACTTCGAAGCCGTGTCTCCACAGCGGACCGAACGAGACGGCAGCCAAGAATACGCCGGCTCGACCGAGTGCGCTCGGCAGTGCGCGCTGCACGCGCGAGATGCTCCAGCACAGCCCGAGCAAGAGCGTCAGCTCGAGACAGCGGAAGCCAACGAACAGCTGCTCGCTCGAACCGAGCCACCAGGCGAGCGGGCGGAACAGCACGCTACTCAGCTCGATCGAGCCGTAGGCTGCGTGACCGAAGGCGGCTCCCAGCTGAATCGAGTACAGCCCGGACAGCTCGTCGACGTGCAGGTGGCGTCGCAACGAGAACCACGCGCAAGTGACGAACAGCGCGACGACTAGTCCTTGAAGGAGGACGGCTGCAACGCGGGCCGCGCGGTCTCGAGGCTGAAGCATGGTCGCCCGGGCGGACTATAGGAGCCTATCCCAGGATAGACTCCAAACCGCTGTCAGTGGAAAAGGGGACACGCGGCACCGGCGCCGCTCGCGGGCGAGATCGAGCCAGTTTTTCGAGCCTGCGCGAGTGCGTTGGCAGGCCGGGCGGCTCGTGGTACACGCGCCCCGGGTTAGTGACCCAGTAACAGGCGCGCAGTAGCGCACCGAGACCCCACAGGCGAGCAGGACTTAAGCGAACATGACGACGACAGCGAGCACGGCCGGCAACAAAGGCAAGATCACTCAGGTCATCGGACCCGTGGTGGACGTAGAGTTCCCGGCGGGCAAGTTGCCGCGCATCCTCAACGCTCTGACGCTGAACAATCCTTCGATTAATGGCGAGAAGGATAACCTCGTCCTCGAGGTCGCGCAGCACCTGGGTGAAGGCGTCGTACGCGCCATCGCCATGGACGCGACCGAAGGCCTCGTGCGCGGGGCTGAAGTGACCGACACCGGCGAAGCGATTCAAATGCCGGTCGGCAAGGAAGTGCTGGGCCGCATCCTCAACGTCATCGGCAAGCCCGTTGATGGTGGGGGTCCCGTGAACGCCAAGCAGCATCGCAGCATTCACCGCGAACCGCCGCCCTTCGTGGACCAGAGCACGAACGTCGAGATCTTCGAGACCGGCATCAAGGTCATCGATTTGCTCGCTCCCTATCGTAAGGGCGGGAAAATTGGTCTATTCGGCGGCGCTGGCGTCGGTAAAACCGTGTTGATCATGGAACTCATCAACAACGTCGCCAAGGCCCACGGCGGCGTGAGCTGCTTTGCCGGCGTCGGTGAGCGCACCCGCGAAGGCAATGATTTGTATCTGGAAATGAGCGAGTCCAAGCTGGAAAGCGGCGAGACCGTGCTCAGCAAGACGGCGCTGGTCTACGGCCAGATGAACGAGCCGCCGGGTGCTCGCGCTCGCGTCGCGCTATCCGCGCTGACCGCCGCCGAATACTTCCGCGACGAAGAGGGACAGGACGTGCTGCTCTTCGTCGACAACATCTTCCGCTTCACGCAGGCCGGCAGCGAGGTGTCCGCGCTACTCGGCCGCATGCCGAGCGCCGTCGGTTACCAGCCGACGCTGTCGACTGAAATGGGCGGTCTGCAAGAGCGCATCACGTCCACGAAGAAGGGCTCGATCACCAGCGTGCAGGCGATCTATGTGCCGGCCGACGATCTCACCGACCCTGCGCCCGCCACCGCGTTCGCGCACTTGGACGCGACGACCGTGCTCTCGCGCGCCATCTCCGAGCTCGGCATTTACCCGGCGGTCGATCCGCTCGACTCGACCAGCACCATGCTTTCGCCGCAGATCGTCGGTGACATCCACTACGGCATCGCACGCCAAGTGCAGAAGACGCTGCAGCGCTACAAGGACTTGCAGGACATCATCGCCATCTTGGGCATGGACGAGCTCAGCGAAGACGACAAGCTCGTCGTCGCTCGCGCACGCAAGATGCAGCGCTTTCTTTCGCAGCCGTTCTTCGTCGCCGCGCAATTCACCGGTCTGACCGGCAAATTCGTGACGCTCAAGGAGACCATCGCGGGCTTCCAGGAAATTCTGTCCGGTTCGCTCGACGATCTGCCGGAGCAGGCGTTCTATATGGTCGGCAGCGTAGAAGAGGCAAAGGCCAAGGCCGCGCAGCTGAAGCAGGCGGCTGCGTGATGGCTGACACGATCCATCTAGAGATCGTGACGCCGGACGGTCTGAAGCTCGCCGCTGACGTGACGGAGTTCACGGCACCGAGCGTCGAGGGCGAGTTCGGCGTATTGCCTGGCCACGTGCCGCTCTTGACGGCACTTGCCACCGGCATCGTCACGTACCAACTCGGCGCCGAGAAGCACGTCGTGGCCATCGGCCGCGGCTTCGCCGAAGTTTCGGCGGACAAGGCGACCTTGCTCACCACGAACTTCATCAGGAAAGAGGACATCGACCCGGTGGTCGTCCGCCTCGATCTGAAGGCTGCGGACGAAGCGCTCGACAAGTTCGATGGCGATTTGCAGGGCCCCGAATACACCGAGCTCTTGGCGCGCGAGCTGTGGGCTGCTGCCGAGCTCGAGGTATACGGTGATCCGCCGCCTCCGCGGATGAAGACCCTGAAT
>Ga0302321_100000867_pt1 | contig 26255 bp, 17 predicted proteins | sample Fen_T0_1_FD_202505 | JGI IMG/M metagenome (GOLD analysis project Ga0302321, IMG submission 202505) | Peat permafrost microbial communities from Stordalen Mire near Abisko, Sweden - Fen_T0_1 | ecosystem: Environmental > Terrestrial > Soil > Wetlands > Permafrost | place: Sweden: Abisko... | reverse complement strand
CAGATTACTCATTCATATGAACAGCGAACTTAAAAAACTCGCCCTTAAACCCGTAAACCAAAAGATCGTAAAATCCAAAAAGAATAAAATATTGGTTGCCAAATGAACACCGTTGCTGGGCTGGAGGGCGCAACCCCGTTGGGGTTGAAAATGCGTTTTTTCATCAACCCCGCGGAGGTGTGAGATGGATATTTTGGAAATTTCCCAAGGCTGCTCCTGGCTGGTTGGAGAATTTCCATCAAAGCGGTAGCACCGGGTGGAGGGCTGAGCGACGCGGTCTTTTTGCCGTCAATGCTCCAGCCGTGTCACGGCGACCGCAACCGGTAAAACGTCTGCGGTGCCTGGCCCAGCGCATTGGTAAAACTCACCTCGCCGCCGGCTCCCGCCAGGTTCGTGGCCAAATCCCACCACCCGGTCAGATTCGTCGAACCCTGCAAGATCCACGGTTGATTCGCGGCAGCCACCGCGGCCAGCGTAAAACTTCCTGCCCCCGGCTGCACTTGAAACTGGCTGATGGCGGGCACGGGTAAATTCGTGTACCCGGCCGTCAAGGTCACGGCGTTCGTCGGCATCACAAATGCCGTGGTGACGGCCGCCGCGTTGCTGACGGCCGCCCCGCTCCATCCCGCGAAGGTCATCCCGGCTGGCGCCGGCGCCGCGGTCAGCGTCAGCACGGAGCCGGCGCCCCAATTACCGCTGCCACTGCCGTAATTGACCGTCAGTGCATACGCATTCGCGGCATTTGTCTTCCAGAGCCGCAGCAATTGCCGCAGGGCGAGCGGCGCATTCGTCGGTGACGGCCGCCCCAGTTGATCTGCGGCGTTGATTCCGTGACAGTTCGCACACGTCCGCACTTCGCCCGGGCGGAAGGAAAGCCAGTACCGCTCTTTCACCACGCTGTCGTTTTTGTTCGTGCCCGTCAAATGCCACGTCACCGCGCGATTCGCGGGAATGAAGGTCGCCTGCGAACCATCGCTCAAAATCTCGGTGCCCCCGGCCGGGGCATTGCTCCGGCTGCTCGCATAATTCAGGTTCGTCGCCGCATGCAGCGGCACGGCCAGCACGCGGCGGCCCGGTTGCACCGCGCCATTCCAACCATTGCTGTAACCGCGCAAATAATCCGCCTGCAAAAACTGCAGATGAGAAATGTCATAAACCTTTCCGCCATTCGCGATGGAACTCACGCCGCCCGGCACGCGTAAATTATACGGCTGCTGCTTGTCGGCGGCATCCCGCGCGGTGACATTGCGGCTGATCACGAGCGCCAGATTCCGCCGCGCCAGATCGGCCTGGAAGGTGGGCAAATCCACGCCTTCCTCCACAAACACCTGCTGTTCCACCGCGGCCACGGCCGTGACCACCGGGGCCGGCACCGGTCGCGCGCGCACCTCCACCGGCTGCAATTCCCACGCCATGGCCTGATTGGTAATCAGCACCCCGCCGCTCCAGTAAATGGACGTGTTCAGGATGCCTCCGGTGAGGTATTGGTTTGTCGTCCAGTACGCACCCGCGTTGGTCATGGTCAGCAACCGGAAATGATATTGCGAAACCGGCAAGGTGGCGCTCCCGAGATTCGTATCGAACCCAAAACTCGCGCCCGACGCCAGTGGCGTGTACACGGCGATCAACCGCCCATCGGACATGGGCAGGGGATTGCGAAACAAGCCCAGCGTATTCGCGTTTCCGGGTCCCGCGCCCGCCGGCGAGGCCGTGCCGGGTGCCGTGATGTAGGTGACCACCATGTTCGTGGGATTCACGCCGGCGCCACCGGTGAAGGTCAGCAATTGTCCTGCGGTATGGCTGCCGCCAAAAATCGCCACATCCGAAGCCTGCACCCCCCAGTACAACCCGTTGGTGCGCGGGTCTTCGGTGATTTGGAGGAAGGCCGCAAAGAAATTTGTATTGGCACTCAGCACTCCCGACGCCAGCCGCTGCGCCAGATTGGTAAACGTGACCAGATTCGTATCGCCCACGAACGATGACACCATCGGATTGAAAAACTCGTGCCGCCCGACATGGTTGAGCAGTTCCTCATTGCCGCCGTTTTGATCCAGCGCCCAAGGCAGGAATAAATTGAAATCATTCCCGTTCACGCCCAATTGCGCCGTATAGTTCGTGTCAAACTTGCGTGGCTCGGGAAAGGTCTCGACCAGATTGGTTGCCTGCGTCCCCGCGCCCAGGGCCTCGGCCAGGTAGTCGAACGACCCGTTGGAACTCCGCACGCCATTATTGGTGATGCCCAGCCGGTCATCGGCCGCCAAAGGATCTTGGGAGAGATGATCCCACCGCGTGAGAATCAACCGGCCAAAGCTGTCGATGAACGGGTTGAAGGCCCCGCTGGGCGTATGTTCAATCATCTTCAAATCGCCGGTCGTCGGCTCCAGACTGTAAGTCCCGGTCAAGGTCGGCTGCCCCTTGTACTCATCCAGCGCGGCGAAGCCTCCGTTGTAGGCGAGATCACTCATGAAAATAATCCGCCCATCCGTGGCGTAGCAGGGCGTCACGTTGTCTGCATTCGGCGGCTGTCCCGCGACCTTCACGATGACGGGCTGGATATTCGTGTGGGCAAGCACCGCGTCCAAATTGGTCAACTCGTACAACTGCCAGTAAAACCGGTTGGTATCGGTGCCGCTGACGGGCGCGCCCACCACCATGCTGAACAAAACTTTCTGGCCGCTCCAGTGAATCTGTGGATCGCGCACAGTTATCCCCACGCCATGCTGCACGCCGTTGGTGCCGAATCCGGCGGCGCGCGTTAAATTCACCAGCCCCTGATTCGTGGTCAGCAACCACAAATCCCCGCCGCGCGCCGCGTGCGCGGGGTCGGCGAGCTGATTCCCAAAAATGCTCACCACCGAGAGGAAGGTATTCGAGACGGAACTGTTCAGCTCACGCGGAATGGGTGGCTGGGTTACGAATACCAGCGGATTCACCGCGGCATTGGTCGTCACCGCCGCCACGACCAGGGAGATCGCCGAGCAGCTGATCAATACCAAAAACGCGCGCGCAGCCGTCAACCGGCAGAAGGATGGCCATGCTTTCATGGAACCACTCTCCCAGATATTGCCGAATTGACCATACGCCGAACGGCGGACCCCGGGCCCTCCATCCGTACGGCCGACTGATGGTCAGCCAGACTCAGTTTGGCAACGGGTACCTCGTCGCACGGTGGGTGAACGGGGAACCGGGGCGGGGGCATGACGCGCGGGTGACGGAGGCGGTCAGCCGGAGGCAGCGGCAACCGGGGAGATCCTGGGAACAACTGAAGCGGGGGCTGCTCGAAACGGAGATGAAAGCGGCATAAAAAACAAGATGTCAGTACTCGGGAACTTTCACTGTTGTCGCCGGCGGGCTGGCGGTGGGGGTGTTTGTGTCAATAGTTAGGTCTGACCCCTTGGCTGGAGCCGGATTGCCAACGGGGCAGAATCCTTTATCGTAGGCGGGGCTGAACAGGCCGCTGAATTGAAATGAATCCGACTGGTTTGAAACATCTGATCCGGCCACTGGTGCGTCAGTTGCATCCGTATGTCTATGGCGAGCAGCCCAAAATCAAGGGGCTGATCAAGCTGAATACCAACGAAAATCCCTACCCGCCTTCGCCCAAGGTGCTGGCCGCCATCCGGGCGGCGGTGGATGGCCGGCTGCGGCTGTACCCCAATCCCACGGCGGAAGGGCTGCGGGCGAAGCTGGCGCGGCTGCATGGTTGCACGCCGGAAAACATTCTCGTGGGCAACGGTTCGGATGAAGTGCTGGCGCTGGCGGTGAAAGCGTTTACGGAGCCAGTCGGCGCCACCCGCCGCGTCGGCCGGGCCAAACCGGCCACGGTGGTGCAATATTTTACGCCGAGCTATTCGCTGTATCCGGTGCTGGCGGAGATTCATGGCGCGGTCAAAAACGCGGTGCCGCTGAACCCTGATTTTTCGCTCCCGGGCCGGCCGGAATTGAAGCATGGCAAGGAATGGGATTTCCGGGCGGCGCTGACGCTGATCACCACGCCCAATGCGCCGGGCGGCCGCGGCTATGCGACGGCTGAACTGGAAACGCTGTGCCGCGCCCAGCGCGGCGTGGTGGTGCTGGACGAGGCGTATGTGGATTTCGCCGAAGAGAACGCAATGGCGCTGGCGCTGAAACTGCCGCACGTGCTCGTGGCGCGGACTTTTTCCAAGGCGTATTCGTTGTGCTTCCAGCGCGTGGGCTATGTGGTCGGGCACGTGGAACTGATCGCGGCGATGAACAAGATCCGCGACAGTTACAACGTGAACGGCCTGGGCCAGATCGCCGCGGAAGCGACGCTGGACGACCTGGGATACTACCGCGCCAACTTCAAAAAAATTGTGGCGACGCGCGCGCAGTTGACGCGGGATTTGAGCCTGCTGGGTTTTCAGGTGCTGCCGAGCCAGACCAATTTCATCCTGGCGAAACCGCCGCTGTTCCCCGCCGAGGACTGGCTGCAACAGTTGCGTGACCGGAAAATCCTGGTGCGCTGGTTCCCGGCGCCGGAGGTGACGGAGTATTTGCGCATCACCATCGGCACGCCGGCCGAAGCGGCGGCGCTGGTGAAGGCGGCGCGGAACATTCTGCTGGCGTGAGCGAGGCCGCCCCGGCGGCCAGGCCGGGCGCGCAGGGAGTGACGCGCTAGCGTGGTTCGCAATGGAGCACGGTCCAGGTTTCCGGGCCGGCTGACACGAGCTCGACGACGTCGAAGGAAGCGACCCGCGTGGCGTGATGGGCCTGCGCCCATTCGGCGAGGGGCACGGCGGAGACTTCCGTCCAGGCATGCTCTTTGACCACGAGCCATTCCCGGTCGGGGGGCAGCGCGGGGAATTGGCCGCCGACGGGGCTCAGTTCCAGCACCTGGCGCCGGCCGAACGGGCGCCAGAGTGAATAGGCCGTGTCGTTACAGGCCATGACCAGGCTGATTTTGTCAGCCGTCGGCGGCAAGCAGGCCCGCACCGGCGCGAGGACATCGTTACGATGGCCGTAAACGGAATAGACCGCCGCGGCCCGTTGCCAGGTCGCACTTTTGGGAAACGCCGCCTGCATTTTGGCGGACAGGGTCGCCGCCGGCCAGAGGGGGCGCGTGGCTGATAGAATCATGGCCGGAAGCACACTCAAGGCGACCAGCACCAGAAATACGCGCCAAGCCCGCCGCCGCAAGAGGAGCGATTGCGCGGGCAGCAGCAGGAACGGCACGAGGGCCAGCGGATAATAAGGCAGCAGCAAGCGCGGCGCGGCTTCGGACCCCATCTTCAGCAGGTAAACCCCCACGGCCGCCCATACCGCGAGCGCCGTGGCTGGCCAAAGCTTTCGAAACCAAAATTTTCCACATGTTCCGAGGCCGCCCAAGCCGGCGGCCGTGGCTGCCAGCGCGGCCAGCAGCGCGGCGGTAATTCCCAATCCCAGCCCCGCGCCTTCCTCCATGGGCAGCTCACTCAACCGGCCCAGCGAATAGCGCGGGAATTGCCGCTGCAACAAGTCGGTCCAGGCCGCAGGCAGGTGCCGGTCGATCCAGTCGTTCACCCGGCCGGGCGCCAGCAGGACGGGCGGCATGAAGCTTTGCTGGGCCAGCAACAGGCTGTTGCCCAGCAAGGCGGCGGCCGGATTTTTGACCTGAATCCGGTAAGCATTGTTCGGATCGCCGGTCCAGTTGCCGGTATGTTGCTGGTTTGCCAGGATGATGGGCGCGGCGGACACCACGACGGCGAGGCCGACCACGGCCACGCTGGTCACAAACTGCTTCGGCAGCTGCCGGAGCGCCGGCCAGACCGCGACCAGGCAAGGCAGGGCCAGCGGCAGATTGGAAAATTTCACGCCGGTCATCAGCGCCGCCGCCAGCAGTGCCAGCCAAACCTCGCCCACCCGCCCGGATTTCCGCGCCCGCAGGCCGAAGAAAATGGCGAGGAGAAAAAAAGTTGTGCCGGTCAAATCGTTGCCGATGCTGCCCGCCTGGGTGACAAAACCATAGGCCAGGGGCACCAGCCACATCCAGGTCCAGGCCACCCGGCGGGCGACGCCCAACTGGCGGAAGATGGCGAACAACAGGCCCGGCAGGAGGAGGAAGCTGAGCGCATTGATGAGAAACAGAGCCCGGTCGGACCGGGTCAGCACCAGCAGCGGCATGGCGGTCCATTCCCAGGCCGTGCCGGAATAATTGAGCCGGTCATTGTTGGTGGGAATCCAAAACCAATGTTCCGCGACGAGCCAGTTGAGCAGGCGCGGCAGCCGGTAGGTCAAGGCATCGTAGTTGGCGGGTGCGTACAAGACGCCGCCCAGGAAAACGAGCGCCGCAATCAACAGGAACAGGCCCGGCAGCGGGTGCCGGAACCGGCGCCGCCACCTGGCGCCGGTCGCCAGGGAACAACCCGGTGTGATTGCCGACCGCCGCCACCACCACCAGCCGCCGGCGAACAGCAGCAGGGCCACGGCGTAGCCGGTGCGGTTCAGCTGGTGCAGGGCGGAGAGCGCCCAGCCGGCGGCGTTGAGGAAAGCGCAAAGCGATACGAACAGGATGGCCAAAATGGGCTGGCGCGCGGGCTTCAAAGGAAATTATATTTGAAGATGCACCAGAGTGCCCGGAACCCATCACGCCACCCGATCTTTTTTCCTTCCGCGTAGGTGCGGCCATGATAGGAAATGCCGACTTCGTAGATGCGCACCCTGGCCCGGGCCACCTTGGCGGTGATCTCGGGCTCAAAGCCGAAGCGGTCTTCCTCGATTTTGATTTTTTGGATGATTTCACGGCGGAACGTTTTGTAGCACGTCTCCATGTCCGTGAGGTTCAAATCGGTCGCCATGTTGGAGAACATGGTCAGGAAGGTGTTGCCCACGGAATGCCAGTAATACAGCACGCGGTGCCCGCCCGGACTGCCAAGGAAGCGGGAGCCGAACACCACGTCGGCCTTGCCGGTGAGGATGGGGAGGAGCAGCCGGTAGTATTCCCGGGGATCGTATTCCAGGTCGGCATCCTGAATGACGACGATGGCGGACGCCGCGTGCGCAATGCCCGTGCGCAACGCCGCGCCCTTGCCCTGGTTCACCTCGTGGTGAACGAGCTGGATGCGGGGTTCGTTTTGCGCGAGCGCTTGCAGCGTGGCCCAGGTGCCGTCGCGCGAGCAATCATCCACGACGACGAGCTGCTGGACCGGCCGCTGCGCCAGCACCACGCGGATGACCTCGCCCACGGTCGCGGCTTCGTTATAAACCGGCATGACCACCGTCAGGCAGGGTTCAATCTCGCTGTTGGATTTGACGTCGTGCATCACGATGGGCGTTGCTGTCAGGAAGCTGGCAAAAATCCTGCTCTGATTCAATCTAAACCTTGCGCCACAGACACTTTTCAAGTGTCAAAAAATGGCCAGAAACAGACAGTTTTCGCAAGCCCAGGTGTTAGCTCGCGGATTTGATCTTGATCCGGAAGGCGCTGGCGGCGGTGATTTTTTCCAGGTCGCCCTGATAGAATTCCTTCCGGTATTCCTCGGTTTCCAGCAAATGCTGGTAGAGTTCCTTCTTGTCGCGCTTGATGATGAATTTGAGTTCGTCCAGGTCGTCGGCCCAGCGGAAGCCGTTGAAAAACTCCGCGCCGTGGAACTGCGTCTTGTAAAGTGCCGTGGCCGAATAGCAGGTGCCGAGGTAAAGGTGCCTGGTGCCGCGCTCCGCGAACAGGGCAGCGGCGGAGGTCATCATGAACATGCCCAGGTTGCGGGCGTAGTAGTTCAAATCGTAAAAGGCGTAGTAGTAATAGGCCAGTTCCTTGCCGGCGACATACAGGGTGGCCGCCCCGATTTCGGCGCCGGTTTTGATGTCCACAAACACCAGCAGATGGGAGATGATCGGCGAGCTGAACAGGGCGTCCAGCCGCTCAAAGCTCATCACGTCCTTGCCGAATTTGATGTCGGCATAGGTCTTGAAAAACTGGCGGCGCTCCGGCGTGTAGTTGTATTTCTCGCGGGGCACGAGTTTGACCTCGATGTCGGCGCCTTTGCGCAGAATGCGGCGGTTCTCGGAGGACGGTTGGAACCGGCCCAGGTTCACGCGCACCTGCCGGCACAGGTAAAAACGGTCCAGGTTGCGGGAGGAGGGCAGGAAACCGGCGTTAAACATATCGGCCGGCGCTTCGCCCTCCTCCGGAATCGCCCAGATGGCGTACGGAAACTGGTAATGGTCGTAGTCGGCTTTTTGTTCGGAAAAGAGAAGTTTCATCAGCGCAATTTTCGGAACCGATTAAACACCGCCCCCGCGGCAAAAGAAAATCTTAAATTCAAATTCTTTGGCGGGTACGAATCGAGGCAGCCTTGGGGAGCATTCGTGCCTATAATGAGCCACGCCGGGCCGGCGACGCCTTACGCGCACGCGGAGGTGATGGCTCCATGATATTGTTGGGGCTTGTTGGGGCCGCATGGTCGGCATAAATCAAAATCTCTGGTCACCTATCCCAACGATTGGGACGGAGCAGTCCAGCATCCAAGAAATGCGCCGGGAAGAATAGCACTCGGACAATCCCTGCGTCAGATGGACTGTAATATGGTATCTTTAGAGATCCATCAATATAATCCGAATTGCCGCGTCGAGCATAACCGGTGCGCACACTCAAGAAATAACCTGCGAAGTATCCGGCAACCATGAGGCTGCAAACTAACAAGATCATCATCGTGCGACTTTTCATAAACGCGTCATGTGGCTTAACAATGAATTCGGGAGCAAAAGGGGGTTAATCAAGCTGGCCATGGAAGGGTTGTATTTCAGGCTTTCCCCATTGTCAACAAGGGTTTGCATCCCTTTCCCCATGACGATTGAACCGGGAAAAATCATCAGGGAGGCTGGGCAAGCTGATTTTGAATCCCACACAGATCAACACGGATGGGAATTCCGGCATGGGGATTTTCAGGTTTGAGGTTTGTGGGCAGAGTGGATCTGGATGCGTGGTTTGGCCGGCCACCTACCAGCTTGGGCGCAGGGCTGCGTGCCAAGCGTCGCCCCCTCATCCGGCCGTTGGCCACCTTCTCCCCCGATGGGTGAGAAGGAAAGGTTTTGTTTGATCCGGGTTCTACAAATATTTCGCGCCGACGGCGCTGGGGAATGTGCGCGCGAGTCGCGATTGGCAGGCGGTGCGCAGGAGAAATTTATCCACGGATGGGCAGGGATTTCCAGCCTGGTTAGCCACGGTTTTGGGTTGAGGAAAGCCCGGTTCAGCCATCCTGTCGCGGGTGGTTCTGAAAACGCCGGGAACGTTTACGGTGCCGCCCTCGTTTCCTTTTGACGGGGTTGACGCGTAGGCTTGGGTGTCGCAGCGCAGACAGCCCGCTGCGGGGCTGCCCGCCCTGCTCCGCCTTGCCCGATTACGCGGCCTTTTTGGCGGCGGCCAGGTCGGCCTTGCGCTGGTTGAGGCTCTTGAAAAACTCGTAGCCTTCGCGGCAGCGGCGTACGAGCACGTCCTTGTCCTCCAGCATCGTCTTGATGATGCGCAGAATGGGCCGGGGGCGCAGGTAGTAGCGGCGATAAAAGCGGTCCACCGCCTCGAAGATTTCCTCCTTGGTCGCCTCGGGATACGCCAGCGTGCTCTGCTGGAAACCGTCGGTCTCGACGAGGTCGGTCTTGTCCTTTTTCACGAACCAGCCGTTCAGCCTGGCTTGATCGTACAGTTCCGTGCCCGGATACGGCGCGGCCAGCGAGACTTGCAGCGAGAACACGTCCAGTTCCCTGGCGAAATTGATGGTCTGCTCGATCGTTGCGGGCGTCTCCACGGGCAGCCCGAGGATGAAGGTGCCGTGAATCACCACGCCCGCCCGGTGGCAGGCCCGGGTGAAGCGGCGCATGTCATCCGTGGACACGCCCTTCTTGATGCGCTGGAGAATGCCGTCGTTGCCGCTTTCGTAGCCCACCAGAAAGAGCCGGAGGCCGTTGTCTTTGAAGGATTTTATCGTGTCGTAGTCCAGGTTTGCCCGGCTGTTGCAGCTCCAGTTCACGCCCAGGGGGCCCAGTCGCCGGGCGATTTCGCGCGCGCGTGGCAGATTGGCCGTAAAGGTGTCGTCGTCGAAGAAAAATTCGCGCACCTGCGGAAACAATTGCTTCATGTAGGCCATTTCAGCCGCGACGTTCTGCGGCGAGCGGACGCGATACTGGTGGCCGCCGATGGTCTGCGGCCACAGGCAAAAGGTGCACTGCGCCGGGCAGCCCCGGCCGGTGTACATCGAAATGTACGGATGCAGCAGGTAGCCGATGAAATACTTTTCGATGTCGAGATCACGGTGATAGACATCCGCCACCCAGGGGAGCGTGTCCATGTCGGTAATCATCGCGCGCTCGGGGTTGTGAATGATCTTGCCGTCGCGATTTTTGTAGGAGAGCCCGGCAATGTCCGCGAGGTCCCGGCCGGTGGCGACTTCCTGGCAGGTGAAATCGAATTCTTTGCGCCCGACCCAGTCGATCGCCCAGGAGGCTTTCAAGGTTTCCGCCGGCAAGACCATCGTGTGGGCGCCGACAAAGCCGATCCGGGTGTCCGGCTGCTGCTGCTTGATGGCTTCGGCAACGCGGCAGTCGTTTTTCAGCGAGGGGGTGGAAGTGTGGAGGATGATCTGGCCAAAGTCCCGGGCAATGGCGAGGCATTGCGCGAGGTCAATGCCCTGCGGCGGACAGTCCAGGAGCCGGGAATTGGGCGTGAGCGCCGCGGGTTGCGCCAGCCAGGTGGGATACCAAAAGCTGGTCACCTCACGGCGGGCCTGATACCGCGATCCCGCCCCGCCATCAAAGCCATCGAACGACGGAGGCGAGAGGTAAAGCGTCCGGTTCATCGCGAACCTTCGGGCTTATCCCTGTTTCTTGCTGGCGTCAATTTTTGCCAGCAAATCATCGCGTTCCGAAGTGTCGCCGTCGCCGCAACTGGAACCCACGTGGGCCGGGTGCGCTTCCGCTTCCTTCGTCGAAAAGGCGCCGCGCGCACCGGCGGCGGGAGAGATGATCGCCTTGGCCTCGGCCAGGTGGCCTTTGCCGGCGGTCACGCCGTTGTAGGCGCGCTTCGCGAGTTCGGGGCTGGCGGGATAGGGCTTCGGTTTGGTGCCGAAGTTGTAGCTGAAATTCTTCCAGTTGTCGCCGGCCTGATAATTCGTGCCGAGCGCGCCGCTGGGATCGTAGCCGCAATGCACCATGCAATGTTCGCAGCGCGGATCGCGGGCCTTGCCGTCCACGACGCCGTATTTTTCCCAGTTTACTTTCGTGAGCATTTCCTGGTAGCCGTCGTAGTGGCCGTCGGTCATCAGGTAGCAGGGGGCTTTCCAGCCCTTGACATTGTAGGTCGGAATGGCCCACGCGGTGCAGGTCAGCTCGCGTTTGCCGGCGAGAAATTCCTGGTAAACGGGCGTGCCAAAAATGGTGAACAGCTTGCCCCAGTCCTGGATCTTGGCGAATTTCTGCCGCGTCATGTCGCGCGTCAGGAAAAATTCCTTCGGGTCGCGCGCGAGGCGCTTGACCATGTCCTTCTTGGCGGCATCGTAATCGTAGCCGGGCGAAATCGTGTGGCCGTCCACTTCGAGCGAGGAGAGGAACTTGAACATGTCCTCGATCTCGGTGACGTCGGTTTCGCGATAGACGGTGGTGTTGGTGGCGACCTGGTAGCCGCAAATCTTCGCCATTTTGATGGCTTCGACGCATTCCTTGAAGACGCCTTCGCGCTCCACGATCAGGTCGTGGGTGAATTCCAGACCGTCCACGTGGACGTTCCAATACATCCATTTGGTGGGGCGGATGACGGATTTCTGTTTCGCGGCGTCATCGGCCTGGCGGATGGCGTCCGCTTCCTTTTCGGTGATCAGCTTTTCGGCCAGCAGGCGGGTCAGCGTGTCGGCCATGGCCGGCGTATACACGGCGGCCAGGTAATCACGCATTTTTTTGCGCATGAACACGCCGTTCGTGCAGATGTAAATGACGCGATGCTGCGCCAGCAGGCCGTTCACCAGCTCTTCAATCTTCGGGTAAATCAGCGGTTCGCCGCCGCAGACGGAAACCATGGGCGCATTGCATTCCTCGGCCACGGCGAGGCACTTTTCCAGCGGCACCATGTCCTTGAGATTGGTGGAATACTCGCGAATGCGCCCGCAGCCGGTGCAGGTGAGATTGCAGGTGTGCAGCGGCTCAAGTTGCAGCACCATCGCAAATTTGGGCGTGCGCTTGAGCTTGTGCTTGATGATATGACCGGCGATTTTCGCGGTCAGTGCGAAGGGGAAACGCATAGGGAATTATCGAACTGAGGCGAGCAGATTGGTGCAATCCGTGGCGGGTGGAGAGGCTTTCATCAGGCCGGGCAGGAAAAAACTGGCCGGCGAGACCGATTTGCTGGCATTCAAGCCGCCGCAGCCCGTCACACTAAATGTCAGTGCGACAAGTATTGCCAGCCACGCAAATTTCCATTCTAATCTCACTCGGCGAGTATAATTCACTTGGCCACGATAGCAACCCCTTATTAACCGCATCATGCCAGCGAACGCCTTGCCACCCCGGTTCCGCTTCGCCCTGTTATTGATGCTCGCAACGGCCTTCCCCGCGGTCGGCCGGCCGGATACGAACCAAATTTATTACCGCTACGCCGAAAAATGTTTCTCATTATCCCAGAGCAACTTGCTAACGAACAAAAAGGATTCCGCGGCGGCGAACCGGCTGGCGCGAGCCTGTTTTGAGTATGCGGATCTGGCGACCAACGACACGCAGCGGGCGGAGATCGCCCAAATCGGCATCACCACCGCCCGCCAGGTGCTGGGGCGGGAACCCAAATCCGCCAACGGCCATTATTTGTTGGCAATGAACCTGGGCGAACTGGCGCAGGCGGAGGCGCCATCCATCGCGGCTTACAAGCTGGTGCACGAGGTGGAGCACGAATTCAAACAGGCGGCCGAACTGGATGATACCATTGATTTTGCGGGCCCCGCCCGCACCCTGGGGCTGCTTTATTTTCAAGCGCCCGGCTGGCCCTTGAGCGTGGGCAACAAGCACAAAGCGCGGCAATGGCTGGAACGGGCGGCTGCGGCTGCCCCGGAATTTCCTGAAAATCAGTTAAATTTGGCGGAAGCCTACTTAAAATGGCGGCTCAAGGATGAAACCGCCAAGGTTTTGGCCAAAACCGAGGCCATCTGGCCGGTCGCCAAAACCAATTTTGTGGGTGAAGCGCATGCCCGGGACTGGCGGGATTGGGAACTTCGCCGCCAAAGCCTGCGGGCCGAGTTTCAAAGAATTTACAAAACTCTGCCCTGAGGTTTGAAATTTTCAGTGGCGCTAGATGGAACAGTTGATCTAAACTCCAAGGCATAGTCTGGTAAAAGGCATCGTCATGGCACGAAAAATTATTGCAGCATTGACCGACTCCTCGCTGTTTTTGCGCGAGTGGCTTGTCAATCCTCAGCGCACCGGCTCGGTTGCGCCCAGCTCGCCGCAACTGGGGGCCGCCATGGCGCGCTGGTTGCCGCGTAATCCAGACAGCTATGTTTTGGAGCTCGGCCCCGGCACCGGGGCCGTCACGGAAGCCCTGTTTAAACGCGGTTTGCGCGAGGACCGCCTCGTGGCGATCGAAAACAACCCGGCGCTCTCCAAGCACTTGCACAAGCGCTTTCCCCGCTCCCACATCATTACCGGCGACGCCTGGCAGATGGATACTTTGCTGCGCGATCTGGCCACGCCCGTGGCTTCCGTTGGCGCGGTCATCTCCAGTCTGCCCCTGCTCAATTTTCCGAAGGAGCAGGCGGATGAGCTGGCGCAAAAAATCCGGGCCATTCTCGAACCCCGTGGCCGTTGGGTGCAATACAGCTACCACATCATCAAGAACCGCAGCCGGGGGGCCGATGATTTCCGCCTGGTTTCCTCCAAGATCGTCTGGTGGAATCTCCCGCCCGCCCGCGTCCACGTCTTTCAGAAGTAGCCCGGCGGCACAACTGGCTGCTCGGGATGAAGCTGGCGCAGTTGGATGGCATGCCGACGGCGATGAATCTTGGCGGTTCGCCATTACCTCGAAGCCGCCTTCCTCGACCCGAAAACCCATTAAACATGCTTCGTGCCCCAGTCTGGACCACGCGCAGGTTGCGGGCCGCGTGCCCCGAGGATAAACCGCCCGGCGATTTTTTTGAGGCAAGGACGATCAATTCGAGACCGGTTTGTCGGCGGACATGCCTTTGATGTTGCCCACCAATTGCCGCAATTGACCGCCGTCTTCGCCGCGCGCTTCGGTTATTTTTGCTCCTGCCTCTGCGATCAGCAGGGCGTCCTCGGTTCGCTTTTGTGCCACCAGGAAATTGACGTACCGATGCACCGCTTCGCCCGAATACGGGCACAGGGCAAACCCTTGCCGGAACGCCAAATCTGCCGCCTTCACCAAGCCCTCTTTTTCCGTGGCGTCAGCGGCGTGCTCCAGGCGCCAGGCATAAAGCCCGGCAATGCTTGTGCGCAGTTTGGAGAACATCCGGCTGGCGTAATCGTTTTGCACAAAATGCGGGTCGCCGGAAAAACCGGCCAAGTCGTGCTGCCGAAACACCTTGTCCGCAAACGCGGCGACGTCTTTGACCGGGGTGTCCTCGTCCAGCCAGCCGCCGACCATTTTCGCCACGCGCGGCCGCCAGAAATCGCGATCTGCGGCCAACACCGTGCCGGGCAGGGTCGCCAGCGGCTGCCGGTTGATTTTAAAAATCAGCCCGTGCGGTTCCAGATAGGGATACATCCAGTCGAGCGGGAAGCTTTCCTCGAGGTAAAATTCGCGACCGGGATTTTTATCGAAGATCAGTTTGACGAGCCGCCCGTTGATTTCCATGACGGCCACCTGGCCGCCCACCTGGATTCGGCCATTTGCTTCTGCCTTGAAATCCTCCCCCGCTTTGAGCTGATGATTCTGGGAACGCTGCTGCGCGTCCGCCACGTAGTCCTGAAAACAGCGTTGAGAATCCTCGGCGGTCGGAATGTAAAGGGTCTGGTTCGCGGCCGGGCTGGCGGCGCGGTTCGCCTTCGCGTGGGCTTGGAGGGTGGCTTGAATCGCTGCCAGCCCCTCGCTCCGCTTCGCCTCCAGATCAGCCGTCTCTTGTTGCACGGCCGGATATTGCGGATCTTCGATTTCCAAGGTGTCCAGCCGCTGTACTGCCGCCGCCCACCGGGCGTCCAGCGCCTGCAGCTGCGAATCCGCCTGCCTTGCCCTGGCGATTGGTCCAAGCAACGCTTTTTGTTCACCGTAAGTGGCCCGGAGATAGGCCAGGTAGGTTCCATCTGCCAGCGCGTTCTGTGTCAGCGTGTAAAACGGATCAGCGTCCGGCTGCGACCGGCTAAACGTCGTGGGCAGCCCGCGGCCCGGATCAGTGCCGCCAAAATAGATGCTTCCCCGCGGAATGGAGTTGATGATGTCCGCCACCGCCATCTGCGTATATTCCGGCTCGCAGCGGACCACCTGGTCGTAAGCGAGGCAGATTTCCAGCACCGGTCCCCAGTAACTCGTGCGCAAGCCCAGGTCGGAATGCTGATGCGGCTTGCCGTATTGCGGATGGCGCCGTTTGAAACTTTCATACTGGTTCGTCACCGTTTGCCAGTCGCCGGCGGTCGCGGCGGCAAAAAAGCGTTGGTACTCCGGCGAAAAGCTTTCGCCCGCCGCCGCCGCCAGGGTGGCGGATTGTTTTTCCTTCAAGGCGGAAAATTCTTTCAGACGCGCCAGTTGTTGTTCGCGCAGCCTGCTGGCCGTGTCTGCCTGACTGCGAACATGACTGGTCTGGCCACCGCTTACGGAAAACAGGATGCCACCCGTTGCCAGCAAAATTGCGACGAGCGTGACGGGACGCAGCCTGCGCGGGCGCGACGCGTCCACGATGGCGGCGACGCGCTGTTCCAAACCCGACGGACGCGCCATGGCGATGGCCGCCACCTGCGGCACATGGCGGAAACTTTGGGCGATTTCCACCAGATGCCCCGCATAGTCGGAGGCGCGGCAACCGCCGTTCAGAACCAGGTCGTCACACGCGGCCTCGCGTTCCACCCGCATCTGACGCGCCGCCAGCCAGACGAGCGGGTTGAACCAGTAAAGCGCGCAAACCAGCGCCGCGGCGAGCTGGGTCAGGCAATCCCAGCGCTTGATATGCGCGAGTTCGTGCAGCAGCACAATCCGCCGCCGTTCCGGCGACCAGTTTTTCGCCGCCGCCGGCAGCAACACCACCGGCTGCCACCAGCCCCAGGTGACCGGCATCACGTTGTCAGGCGAATGCAACAAATTCACCGGCCGGCGCAGCCCGAGCGTGGCGCATGCCCCGGCCAAATCCGCCGCCCAGTCCGCGCTGGGCCGGCCGGCGGCACGGCGGGCATAATGGCGGAGCCGGAGCTGGCCGCCGACCACGAAAAGTAAAACCAGAGCGGCTCCCGTTGCCCAGCCAGCCAGTCCCAACTCCAGCCAGCGGGCGCTGACGTGAGCGGTGAGCCGGTGAGCCGGATCGGGTGAAGCATTATTCGGCGTAAGAGTTCCCATTCCTGCGGTTGCCGCCGGCCGCTCAGGCTGCCCGGCCCCGGAACCATTGCCGGGCATCAATTCCAAGCCCAGCGCCACCTGGTTGCCCGCTTCGCCGGCCGTTGAAACCGACCATAGCGGCTGTTGCCATGACGGCAAGGTGGAACCAAGCCAGGGCAGGCACGGCAGGCAAGCCACCGCCAGAAACCAGATCAGGTGCCGGGTGGCTGCGGCGGACCGGCGCCATAGCGTGCAAATTCCGGCGGCCAGCGTCAGGACCAGCAGGCTTTTGAGCAGTGCATCCAGCAGCACGGCAGTGAAGCCGGCGGCTTGGGCTGGAGTAGAAGTGAATGTCATCCATGAATTCATATTATCGTCCCTCCGTTTTGGCTTGTTTGATGAGTTTTTGAATCTGGTCCAGTTCGGTTTTTGTGAGTTTTGTGTCCTGATCCTCCAGCAGCGCGGCCATCGCCCGGGTGGGTGAACCTTGGAAAAAGGTGGCCACCAGCCGTTTCAAGGCGGACCGGCTGGCCGCCTCCGGCGAAATGGAAGGCATATATACGTAACGGGCACCTTCCTGGCGGTGGCGGAGGTGGCCTTTGGTCTCCAGGATGCCGAGCAGTGCGCGGACGGCGGAGTAGCTCGGCGGATCTGAGAGGGCGGCGCGGATTTCCGCCACGGCGGCGCTGCCTTTGGCATGCAGCACGTCCATGATCTGCCGTTCCCGCCGACTGAGGTGCAGCTCTTCGTTCATAGTGATGCTAAATTTTTAGCACACCGGCCAATACAGTCAAGTGGAATGTGCTAAATTTTTAGCACTTCAGGTTTCCATTATTCCCGCGGCAACGCGGCCACGTCGAAACGCCAACACGCTGCAACGCCGCAGTTGAACTTGCCCGGCGCATCCGCTATTTTCTACCCACTATGACGTTGACTGAAAAACTTCTCGCCCGTGCGTCCGGCAAGGCCCGCGTGCAAGCCGGCGACAATATCTGGGTGAGCGCGGACGTGCTCATGACGCACGATGTCTGCGGACCGGGGACGATCGGGGTCTTCAAACGCGAGTTCGGCAAGACCGCCAAGGTCTGGGACAAGCAGAAGATCGTCATCATCCCGGATCACTACATTTTCACGGCCGACTCGAAGTCGAACCGCAACGTGGACATTCTCCGCGAGTTCGCCGGGGAGCAGGAACTGCCTTATTTCTATGATGTTATTGACGACCCCAAGGGACATTGGGTGTTTGATGCCGTGAAGGGCAACGCCAAGCGCCAGTACGGTTCGCGCTACGCGGGTGTCTGCCACGCGGCGCTCCCGGCCAAGGGCCACACGCGCCCCGGCGAAGTGTTGTTTGGCACGGATTCGCACACCTGCATGGCGGGCGCGTTCAACCAGTTCGCGACGGGCATCGGCAACACCGACGCCGGCTTTGTGATGGGCACGGGCAAGCTGCTCATCAAGGTGCCGGAGACCATGCATTTCCGCCTCGTGGGCCAGTTGCAGCCGGGCGTGATGGCGAAGGACATCATCCTCCATTGCATCGGCGAAATCGGCTTTGACGGCGCCACTTACCGCGCGATGCAGTTCGACGGCGAGGGCGTGAAGACGTTGTCCATGGACGACCGCATGACGATTGCCAACATGGCGATCGAAGCGGGCGGCAAGAACGGCATTTTTGAATTCGACGCCCGGACGGCCGAATACGTGGACTCCCGCGTGAAGCTGAACGGCACCAAATCCAATTACACTCCGGTGGAACGTGATGCGGAGGAGAAGTTTGTGTATGAGGCGGTGATTGATCTCGCGCAGCTCGAACCGACGGTCGCGTGCCATCCTGATCCGGGCCAGCGCAAAAAGGCCAAGGAGATGAACCAGAAACTGGACCGCGCCTACGTGGGTTCCTGCACGGGCGGCAAGACGAGCGATTTCATCGAATTCGCCCGCATTTTGCGTGGCAAGCAGGTGGTCATTGACACCTTTGGGGTGCCCGCGACGCCCGAGATCATCCGTGATTTGCAGACGACGTACTGGGGCAACGAAACGATCTGGGAGGTGATGGTGAAGGCGGGCGTGCAGATGACGGAAAACGCCGGTTGCGCCGCGTGTTTGGGCGGGCCGGTGGATACGTTTGGCCGCATCAACAAATCCGGCATCAATTGCATCAGCGCCACGAACCGTAACTTCCCCGGCCGCATGGGCGACAAGGAATCGAAAGTGTTCCTGGCGTCACCGGCGACGGTGGCGGCGAGCGCCTTGACAGGCAGGGTCACCGATCCGCGCGAGTATTTGAGCTAGTTTTCACGGCGTAAAGCCAGCAAACCGTCCCGGCAAACCGTTGCCGGGGCGGTTTTCAGTGGCGGTCGAACTCATCCAGTTGGATGATGAGGGCGGCTGGTCCGCCGTCGAGGTAGCCGGCTTGGCGGCCCAATTCCTGGCCCTTGGGGTTCAGCAGCACATAGGTGGGGTACCCGGTGATGAGGAACTGCTTGGCCAGGGCGGCATTGGCCTGCATGAGTTCGGCGCTCTGCGGCGTGTGCCGGGGAAAATCCGCTTTCACCAGCAGGAGCTTGCGGCGGGCGTAGCTGGCAAAAGCGGGGGTGGACAAGACATCGCGGTCGAACTGGGCACAGGGCAGGCACCAGTCGGAAGCAGTGAAGATAACCAGCACCGGTTTGTTTTCTGTCTGCGCTTGTTTCAGCACGCCCGGCAAATCATTGCGCCACAAAAGATTTACGCCCGACGGGGCGGGGGCGGGTTGGGCCAGCTTTTGGGCGGGTGGCGGGGTGGCGGGCGGGCGTGGCGACGGGGCTTGAACCTGGGTGGCATTCCCGGCCGGCTTCACTGCTTTCGCCTGGCTTTTGGGGAGGCCGAAGCTGAAATGCTTCTGGAGTTCGGGGGAAAGGTCCTTGACTTTCACATTGGCCATGCCGCTGGTGCAGGTGAAAAACACATCGGTGGCGGTGACCTTGGTGACGGTGACGTTGGTGTAAGTATCTGTGCCGGCGTGCAGGACGGGGAATTTTTCACCCGCGCGGACGGTGAAGGTCAGCGCGGCCACCAGCAGCGATAAAATCAGCTTGTAACGCATGCCGTTATTTAAGCAGAACCACACCGGGCAGGTAAATCATGAAGGTGGTGCCTTCGCCGAGGCGGGTATGGACATGCAACGCGCCGTGTCCCTGCTTGATGAGCCGCTGGACGATGTTGAGGCCGAGGCCGGTGCCCTGGCGCGGACCTTTGGTGGTGAAGTACGGATCAAAAATCCTGGGGAGAACTTCGGGCGCAATGCCGGGGCCGGTGTCCCGCACCCACAACTTCACGAGGGGCAGCTCATTTTTGAGGTCTTCGAGGTTCAGCAACCGGTCATTGGGGCCGTCCTGCAATTGCGTCAGGTCGAGCGGCGCCAGCAGCGCTTCGCCGCCGATTTCCACGCGATGGGCGAGGGAGGCGCATTGGAAGGCGTTGACGGTCAGGTTGAGCAAAATCTGGATCAGGTCGGTGCCGTTGATCGTGACGCTGGCTTCGCCGGCGAGCGGGACCAGGAAAAATTCATTGTCCTGCAAGCTCGGATGCACGCGCACGAGCTGTTCGAGGTCGGCGAGCAGCTGGTTCACGCCGGCGTGGGAGGACTCGTCAATCTGCCGGCGGAGAAAGCCGAGGTAGCGCCGGGAAATCTCGATGCAGTTGCCGACCTGCCGCTCGATGATGCGCATCCGCTCCCGGATGAATTCCAAATCCTCCATTTCCAGTTGCGTGGAGCGCCCCAGTTTTTTGTTCAGGAGCTGGACGAAGCCGGAAATGACGGTGAGGGGGCCGTTGATGTCGTGGATGATGCTGGCGTAGATGTCGCCGCGGGTCTTGGCAATCTGTTCCTCGACGCGCTGGCTTTGCAGTTCGTTGAGCAGTTCATGGACTTTTTCGGCGCTGCTGTGGATTTCGCTTTCGAGCATCCGGCGCTGCATGGCCTGGTTTACGGCGGCGCGAATGGTGGCGAGATCAAACGGCTTGTTGATGTAGTCGCAGGCGCGCAGCCGGAGCGCCTGGCGGATCGTATCGGTCGTCTCAAACGCCGTGATCATGATCGCCTCGATTTCGGGCCGGACGTAGCGCAGCCGTTCCAGCACTTCGATGCCGGACATGCCGGCCATGCGGATGTCCAGAATGGCCACGTCAATGTCATGCTGCTGCGCCAGTTCGATGGCGGTGGGGCCGTCCTCGGCCATCACGAGATCGAAATTGTCCTTGAAGATCACGCGGAGCGACATGCGCGGCCCTTCCTCATCGTCGACGATCAACAATGTTCCGCGCTTTTTCGGTGGTGGCGTGGCGGCAATCAGTTGGGAAATAGCCGCGTTGGCCTGGTCGAAGGATTCAGTCGTGGCGGACATAGCTGGGTCGAAACTAACGTAAAACCCCACGGCCTCAAGCAGAAACCGATTGGCGCAACCATTCCAGCGCCTGGGTGGCGGTCACCTGCTTGAAAGTGGCCCGGTCCCAAACATTCAGAAACCGTTTCACCTCAACGCCGGCGGCCGAGGCGAGCGCGATAAATACGGTGCCCACCGGCTTTTCCGGTGTGCCGCCGCCGGGGCCGGCAATGCCGGTCACCGCCAGGGCGAAATCCGCACCGAACCTGGCCCGGGCGCCGGCGGCCATTTCCTGCGCCACGGCTTCGCTCACCGCGCCCTGTTGGGCCAGAGATTCCGCGCGCACGTCCAGGAGGTTTTCCTTCGCCGCATTGGCATAGCTCACCACGCCGCCGAGAAAAACCTCCGAGGCACCGGGCACATTGGTCACCTTGTCCGCAATGAGGCCGCCGGTGCAGGATTCCGCCAGTGCCAGGGTGCGCCGGTGCTTGATCAGCAGCTTCACCACCACCTGTTCGATCTCGTCGTCGTCAAAGCCGTAAGTATTTTTGCCCAGTATTTCATGCACGACGGCTTCGCCTTCGAGCACGAGTTGTTTTGCCTCGCTGCCACTGGCGGTCAGGCGCACATCCACTGAGCCGGGACGGGCGCAGTAGCCGATTTCCAGCCCGCGCCGCACCAGCGGCTGGAGGCCGGCCTCCACAAATTCCTGGACGCGCGATTCGCCGATGCCGCAGGTGCGCAGCGTGCGGCAGATGAAGCTCTCCGCTGCAAACTGGCGGTGGAGCAGGGGCACCACGGAATCGTCAAACATGGGGCGCAATTCGCGGGGCGGCCCGGGAAGCATCACTAGCCACGCGGGTTTTTGGTCGGCACGAAACGGGTTGGGGTTGATTTCCATCGCCAATCCCGGGGCGGTGCCGGTGGCATTGAGAAAAACCAGCGCGCCGGCGGGAACCATGGTTTCGACGTCCGTCCGCACCGGGCGCGGGCGGTTTCGCTGCGCGAAAAAGTGTTCGATGTGGGCGTGGACGTCGTGGTTTTTGACGAGCGGCGTGCCCAGCAATTCCGCGATGAGTTCGCGCGTGAGGTCGTCGGAGGTCGGTCCGAGGCCACCGGTGGTGATGATCAAGTCGGCCCGGCCCAAGGCTTCGCGCACGGCCTGCTGGATTTCGCTGCCGGCATCGGCCACGGCCACCTGCCGGGTGACGACATGGCCCAAATCTGCGAGGCGGCGACACAGCCATTGCTGGTGGGTGTTCAGGACGCGGCCCAGCATGAGTTCGCTGCCGGTGTTGATGATTTCGACTTGCATGCGCCAAGTTTGGATGGCGGGCGGGCGATGGCAAGCTTTAGGCGGCGCGTTGAGGCAACGCCGCCTAATTTTTTGGCGGTTTGGGTTTTGGCTTGCGGGCGTCGGCGTTGAACGTGCCCAGCAGGTAGCTTTTCTCGTCGTCCGGCGTACAAAGATAAATTTTCCCCGGCAGCCGGTCCTTGGCCAGCGGGCCGAACTCCAGCCGGAGCGCATAAGCGGAGTCGAAACCATCTTTTTGCACGACGTTGTTGGTGTCCTTCCAGCGGAGCGTGATGCGGGCCGCCTTGTCGGCATTGGTGGAGACGTTGATGGTCTGGCCGGACAGCACCTCCGGTTGGGCGCCGCTGAAGTTGATGTAGACGCCAAACTCCATCGAGCCATGCGTGCCGGCCCGCAGGGTCAGGGTGCCATTCTGAAAGGTGGCGCGTTCGACGATGAAATTCTGCCCGTGAATCCGGCCGGCCACCGGACCTTCGGGGATGGTTGCTGTATCGAGGTTCAGCAACCAGAGCGCGTCATTGGCGGGCGGGGCGACGGGTTTGGGCGGTTCCGGCGGTTTGGGCTTGGGTTTGTTGTTGCCGGAGGATTTGGGTGGCAGCGGCGCGGTTTCTGACTGGGCGGCGCGCTGGGCTTTCTGCTGCACCACAAAGACGGCGGCCCCGGCCCCCAGCACCACCGCCAGCACGATGATGATCACCAGAGGGAAGTTTTTTTGAGCCGCTCCACCGGGCAACGTCCCGCCGTTGGTCACGACCGGGGCGGGCTTTTTTTCGACATACTTCTGGCCGGAGAGGATGAGCTTGCTGTCGGCGGACGCGGGGGCGCGGGGCGCGACCACCTTTTGGAAGCACGTCGGGCACTCCATCACAGAACCGCTCTGTGACGAATCGCACATCATGTGCTGACCGCATACGGGGCATGCGTATTTGAATTCGCTCATGGCTGCTGCTGCAACATTTCATATTCGTGCGGCAACAGCAATGCGGTTTTTAGTCTGTTTTTGGGGTGGGTCGGCTTGATTACTGGATTGACCGGGCACGCAAGTGCTGGCAAGATTTCGTGGTGGTCGCCCGCTTAGCTCAGTTGGTAGAGCGCGAAATTCGTAATTTCGAGGTCGTCAGTTCAAGCCTGACAGTGGGCTCCATCTCTTTTTGATCTCTCGGTTCCCATTTTTCCACGGATAAACACACACCATTCCTGGCCGCCCTCTACTACCACGCCCGCAACCGGTAAAACCGCCCCGGATAATTGGACCACTGCGGATCGCTGAAATACATTGAACCCACGTTCGTTTGCACCGGCTGCCACACCGGATTGGCCAGATCCGTGCTGGCTTCCACCACAAAGGGCAGGGCGTTCGTACCGGTGAGCGCAGTAATGTTGAACCCAAAGACATTCGTCCGCACCCCGAAGCTGGCGTCACCGGTCTGGGCCTGCGGATTCCAGAGCACCACGCGCAGGTCACCCAAAGTCGAACCCCAGCCGGTGGTGCCTGGCAGGTAATAACCGGTTGCCGCGGTTGCACCGCTGAAGGCATAGGGTCCAACATAGGCTGGCGCGGCGCCTTGGAAATAGACCGACGTCAGGTTGGTGCACACAACAAATGCCGAATCTCCAATGTTGGTGACGCCGGCCGGAATTGTGATGCTGATCAGACCGCAATTTCGAAATGCCCAGTTGCCGATGCTGGTCACACTTTCGGGCAGGGTGATCTGGACCAGGTTGGAACATTCGTAAAACATGCCATCAACGATGCTGGTGCAGCCTTCCGGGAGGCTGACGTTGGTCAAACTGGTACAGAAGTTGAACAGGCCGCCACCCATATTGGTCAGGCTGGCGGGTATGTTAATGCTGGCCAACCGGCCGCAATTTTCAAACGCCGCCACGCCCATGCTGGTAACACCGTTTGACAAGTGGACCGTCACCAGATTGGCGCAATAACTGAAACAATCGCTCCCGATCATTTTAACGCTGCCGGGAATGGTAAGATTAGCAAAAGCGCAATATTTAAACGCATTCACGGAAATCGTCGCGACACCTTTACCCAGGTCGAGATTGGTCAGACTCCGGCAGGCAAAAAACGCACTATCCTCAATGCCGGTGACGCTGTCGGGAATCTTTATCGAACGTAAATTAGTGCAAAAGATAAAGGCTTCTACCCCGATATTTGTCAAGGTATTCCCCAGCGTAATGCTTTGCAGTTGCTGGCAATTGTAGAAGGCCATTGTTCCCATATGCAAGACGCCGCTGCCGATCGAAACCGTCGTCAGGCTTCCATCGCCATCGCACACATGATCTTCCAGACTAATGACGCTGCCGGGAATCACCAAGTTGGTCAGGCTGGTGCAGCCGGCAAGCCCTCCCTCGCCGATGGTGGTGACACTACCGGGAATGACCAGGCTGGTCAGACCGGTGCAGCGATCGAAACCGCCCAACCCAATATTGGTCAGACCTTCGGGAAGGGTGAGGTTCGTCAGGTTCGTTTGGTTATAGAACGCATAATCCCCGATGCTGGTGACCGGATAGCCGTTGGTCGCCTGAGGAATTACCACCTCGCCCCCGGAACCGGTATAGCCCGTGATGGTGATGGCCCCATTGTTGGTGGTGAAGGTGAATTGCGCCTGCGCGAGGAGCGGCAGCATCGCCGCCAGCAGCAGCGCCAGCCAGTGAAAGAATCGTTTGGTCATATTTTGATTTCGGCCCAAAACGGCATTGAGAAACCAGCCGGGCTCCTGCGGGGAGACCAAGGAAAGCCCGTTACCATAACTGTCAGCCCCAAGCTCATTTGAGCGTGGTACTTATAACAATGTGGCTAATGCATGGCAAGGGATTTGGCGCGACGTCAAAGATACAGCGTGGAAGTTGCAAGGAGCAGCGCGATCGGATCAAAACGATCAGACGATTGACACAAAATGGTGGGGTGGATAGGGTTGGCTCCGGCCGCATAGCGGGTTTGCTCCCCTTTCCGATCCAGTTACAGATACGATGATTGTGGGAAACATAATGGTGAGAATGCCTTCTAAATCATAATGAACATATCGATTCTAAGTGCACGGAAAATTAACGAATACTGGCGCATCAAATTTTCGAGCCAGTTCGGAGCGGCTTCGGCGCTGTGGTTTGGTTGTGAGCCAACGGTTGGTGCGAGTGTGAGCGGGGAGCTTGACTGTGATCAGTGCGAGTGTTCCGCTGCTTCCGGCAGTGTTCGGTTTTCTTTGTCGGAAAACGAAGACGAAGAGAAAGTGGTGCTTATTTGCAAGGTTGAAGCAATAACCGAAGATGAAACCATGATTTTGAGGATTGGAGATGATCTGTTGCAATGCGAATACTCGTCCCGACAATTCAGCGTTGGAGAATGGGTCAAACTACAGACGAGTGAACTAAAACTGCATGATTTAAATTATTAAATCGGTCCTCCCTTGCCGTAGAAAACTGGAGGGGTTTGAGCGCAGCGGGTTGAGCGGGTCGGAGTTTACCACTTGCCCGCAACCTGCAAGCCGGCCAGGCATTTGCCGATGGGGGAAAGCGGTTTGCAACCCTTGCAGGGTTGATGATTTTTTGAGGCGTTACCCAGCGTAGCCGCTGGCGCGGCAACGCCGGGCTGAATGAGGGAACGCCGTTGGCGTTCTTCAACGGGGCAGCGGATCAATGAAAAATTTAAAATTATAAATTAAAAAATCGGGTGGGGGCTGGGTGTTGATGGTGAAGGACGCAGGCGGCGGGGGCGGGAGGCGATGTCGCTCCTCCGGAGCTGGGAAATCAAAGGGGACGGTTCTACTACAAATATATCGCCCCGGACGGGGCTACCGGGGCGGGCGGCGGCGGGTGGGGGCGAATTCTTTAACAATAACACGAAGTCGCAAAATTGAGCAGGGGTCGGCGCGGTATGCCTTGACGGGGCGACGAGAAACAGCGGGGAACAAACCCGGGTTCAGCCGTCCCTGCCGGGACTGTTTTCATTTTTGCGGCGTGACCCGGCGATGAATCACCGGGCTATTTTCGGGTGTCCCGGTGGGACAAAAACAGGGGGCGGAGAACAATCACCGACAGACATTCTTTTGGGAGTGGCCACCGAGGAGGGGTGTTTGATTTGGGCCTTCTGACGTCGGCGGCTACGAGGTTTTGATGG
>Ga0302321_100000863_pt1 | contig 26277 bp, 27 predicted proteins | sample Fen_T0_1_FD_202505 | JGI IMG/M metagenome (GOLD analysis project Ga0302321, IMG submission 202505) | Peat permafrost microbial communities from Stordalen Mire near Abisko, Sweden - Fen_T0_1 | ecosystem: Environmental > Terrestrial > Soil > Wetlands > Permafrost | place: Sweden: Abisko... | reverse complement strand
TGTGACTTACTCTGGGGCGGGTCATCTCTCCTCCTTTGGTCTTGAACACCCGCAGGAGATCCGAGAGATGGCCCGTTTTCAAGTCGTGACTTACTGACACCACGCAACCGATCGAAATGATCCAGCTATTTTCTGGTACGAGGCGCGCTTAACCGGTCACCGATGAAGCACGCGTTACGTAACCTAATTTTGCCTCACTGGACGATGACTGCGCCCTAGCTTTCTTGGACGTCCTGGCGATGCCCACCGTCACTTGTGCCGCATTGCGATCTGGAGTGCGCGTTCGATGACTGCATCAGATATCCACATGCCATTCTCTCTTAGCTCGAGCATGGTGGCGCGCGGATCAGTCAACTTGCCCAGACGATGGGACTCGATAACGACTCCCAGTATCCCGTGTACTCGGAGGCCCATCGCGAGTGCGCAGCGCCGACCAGCAAGATCGTCGATCACTACTTCGGCACCCGGAGTGCGTAGCGCCAACTCGATGACTGAAGCCTCGCCGCCCCCAAGGTCCCATTCGAGAACTCGTGTTGAAACATCAACAGCCGGGACCCGCTCAATCCACGTTGCAGCCGCGAGTTCCATGACAGCCGTATCGAAGTGACCCCCACTGCTGACTTCTGCGTAGACGATTTCTGGTACCAGGATTCATGTCCCCTGCAGACTGCGCAAGAGTTCGAGATGGCTCGCGTTGCCCAAGAAAGTGAGTGGCGACGCGTTGACGACGATGGGCCTATCCATGAGCGAGTTCTTTTGCCAGATCTTCCTCATCGACCACAAAAACGTCAACGCGTCTTCGGCCGAGCTCCAATAGGAACTCCTCTCGATTCATGTGCGCTGCTTCCGCGGCGCGCTCCATCGAAAGCATTCCTTGTTGGTACCAATGAATGGCCGCAGCCACGGACAGCTCGCGGACCATCTCGTGCGGAGCCCGACGCAAAGCAGCGAACAGGCTGTCGGGCACGGGGATCTGGACGGTGGACACAGCCAGAATCTACCACGGAAGTCCAAGCTCGATGCCACGGGCCAGACGCGCCGCAAAAGCGTTGCACTGCGCGGACACTCCGAGCGCCAACATTTTCGGCGCTTCTCGATGCTGCCACCTCCTTCGAGGCACGCGCAGCGGGCGCGTTCAGCGGCGGCGCGCATGCCTTTGGAGGAGGTCGGGAGGCCGCGGCGCAGCCCGGCCGAGGGGGTGGAGACAGCAAAACCCGTTTGCTAAGCGGGCGTAGGAGAAATCTTACCCGAACTGCACGAGTCCACGCAGTGGACGAGTGTCAGTGAGGGCGACGGTCCTTGCGAAGCAACGAATGCCCGAAGGGCATAGTCAATTCCTCCCTCTCCGCGAAGATTCAAAGAGCGTTGTGATGCGAACCCACACGCGCGAGTCCACGAGCGCGGCGCCGATGCCAAAGACCGTCGACTCCGACAATGAATGAGACGTTCGGACGATGCGAGGAAGTCGACTATGTAGCAATCAACTGGCACTTCGACACCAAGACGACTGCCGGACGCGGCCAAAGGATCCTTCCCCTGCTTTGCGATGACCGGCACTACTTTGGAAATGTGGGGATGACGTCATTTCGTCCACCTTCAGACTTCGCTGCCATCGTTCCTCCAGCACCCCCTGTTTCTTTTGCGCACGCATCGACTTTCGGCGAAATTTTCCAGCGGCCTAAGATATGTGCTTCTTCTTATGACTGGAAAAGTAGGCTGACAAACCCCAGAAAAAATCGCTTCCACGGATTGGCTGGTGCCGGACATTCACTTGGCAATATGATGATGATGGTTGATAGGAGAAACCCGATGACCCAGCAAAAGTGGTTGTGGCCTGCCGGTTTGATCTTGGCTGCGGGGTTTTTGCCCGGTTTGGCCCAGGCCACCATTGTGTGGGAAGGCAAAGTGGTGCCCGCGTGGCCAGATTTGCGGCCACCGGACGACGCCTCGACACAATTCGCCCTGCTCGGGCCAATCCACCTTTTTCCCCATCCGACGGGTGTGGTCAAAGGGCTGGTACTTCTCGTCGACTTTTCCGACACGCCAGCGACCTTGTCCAAAGACGAGATAGACGCGTGGCTCAATACCAAGGGTTACAATAAGTATGGCCTAACCGGTTCGATCCGCGACTACTTCCTGGGGCAGTCCAACAACATGGTGGACTATCAGAACGAGGTGCACGGTTATTACCGCGCCAAGCAGCCCAAGTCCTACTACGACGGCGGAACCTCTTACACGCGCGCCGACGAGCTATGGGCTGAGGTTGCTGCCGCCATGGACGCGGAAATTGATTTCTCGCTCTTCGACAACGACAAGGACGGAAAGACCGATGCCATCAGTCTGCTCTACGCGGGTGGTGAGGGCACTTTTGGCCAGGGTCTTTGGCCGCACGCTTCGAGCTCGAGGACAAAAATGGATGGTGTCACGCTGAACCGTTACATGATGACGGCCTTGCATACGCAACCCACCAACTATGTCTTTGCTCACGAGAGCGGTCATATGTTGTTCGGATGGCCCGACCTTTACGGCGTGGGCGACTACTGCATTATGGCCAATCGGGACTCTGACACCAACCCGGTTGGCATCAACGACATGTTCCGAGTCGATCAGGGTTGGCTGGACGTGGTGGACATCGATAGCAGCACCAACGCGACCTACACAACGGCACCCGATGCTCCAGCGTATCGTTATGTGAACTCCGCCAGGACCAGCGAGTATTTCCTTTGGTCCAATGTGCAGCCGACGCAAGAGTGGGTGTCGATCAAGGGCGGCGGGATTCTACTTTGGCACTTCGACAATTCCATCGCCGACAATACCCCTCCAGCAACGCTAGAGCTCGCGGTGGTCCAAGGCGGCGGTACACGCATCCTGTCGGCGACGACCTGGCCCAGCCCCGGCACGGCGGCAACGGACTTCTTCTACAAGGGCAATAACAGCGAGTTTAGCGCGGCCACCAAGCCCGCAAGCTCTTGGAACAACAGCTCCGCGTCGGGACTACGAATCTACGATATCAGCGCCAACGGCCCGCAGATGAACTTCTCAGTTGGAACCGGGACCATTGTGCCTGGGACTACTGGGGGAGCCACTTCGACGGGAGGAGCGAGTGCAATGGGAGGCACGAAAGCCACGGGCGGCGCATCTACGGCCGGGGGCACTAAGTCCACAGGCGGCGCGGCTGCAACCGGTGGCAGAAGCACCTTCGCTTCGGGTGGTGCAATCGCAACCGCAGGCGCAGTTGCGACAGGTGGCAAATCGTCTTCGGGCGGCACGGCCCCCACTTCGGGCGGAGGTCAAGCAACGGGCGGCAGCGCCACGGGTGGCAGTGTCATCAGTGCGGGTGGCAACAGCCTGTCGAGCGGCGGCGTCATGGCCGGAGGCGGCTCAAGTTCAGTGCCGATCGTGAGCAACGGTGGCACATCCGCTGTCTCGACAGCAGAGGGCAATTCGAGCAACGTAGGCGAGCCGAGTGATAGCGGTTGCGGCTGTCGAATCGTGAGGCCAGAGCGCTCACGGGGCGTGGCATACCTCTTTGGCATGGCTGCCCTAATGGGCGCTGTATTCCGTCGCCGGCGTAAGCGGCACGATACCCAGCAAAGCCGCACCGCGGCTCAACCACGCATTTAAGCAGTGCTTACTGCGCCGGCATCAGGCTGTTGCGCTCCACCGTCACGCGGCTGTCCGAGCACAGGGTGCAGCTCGGGCCGAAGAAGTACTTGCGATTTGCGGTGTCACCCATCAGGTGAACCCTAAACCAGGCGGTCATCGCGAAGATGTCGGGACCTTTAGCGCCGTTTTGATACTCCCACCCGCCATGGTCCGCAGCCAGGTTGTCCATGAACATCGCCGGCTGATCTTTCACGGTGGCGTACGTAGTCTGGACGCTGCTGCAAGAAACCACCGTATCCTTGCCGCCACAGACGAATAGCGCCGGCCCGTGGAGGCTGGAAATCGTCGATGTTCCGGAAATATTTCCGCTCGCGGTGATGCGCGGATCCGCCGCGACCATGCAAGTCGCCATTCCACCCTCGGAGTGGCCGAGCGCTCCGATGTGAGCCGTGTCCAGACGGTGGTAGTAGGGGCTCGAGGAATCTTCCGCCTGCTGGAGAATCCAGTTTAGCCCAGTGATTGATGGCAGAGGGGTGCCTCGGGAAGTCGTCGTGCTGAGCGAGGCCACCACCACGAAACCGTGCGAGGCAAGTTGATTGATGATCACCGGGTACGTCCCGCACCATTTGTTGGCAGCGGAGTCGACGACGCACAACGGGGGATTCTGCTCGGGGTTATCGGTATGACCGTTGGACCAGATCAAGATCGGGTGGCAGTATCCGTTCGTCGCGAGATCTTTTGGCCGGTACACGTTGAAACGCTGCTGGGTATCCCCATAGATGGGATCGGGGGTGTAGCCCGCGAGGGGCCCGACATTCTTGTCGGCAGCAACCGTGAAAGGTCCCGCCACCGTAGGATCGGCGGTTGTCCAAGCCTTGCCAACACACGCGCTTGTACTGCTGCCGCCGCCCGTGCCTGCTCCCGCGACACTCGTGCCGCCGCCAGTTCCGGTCACCGAAGTCTTGCCACCCGTCGGAACACCACTTCCCGTTCCTCCTGTGCTGATGGCGCCGCCGGTTTGAGTACTCGATTGACCTACGGTGCCACCCACCTGTGCCTGCGCCCCTCCGGTTGGGCTACTGCTAGAACCACCGGTACCGGGCTGTGTGCCTTGACCTCCACCGGTATCGCTGGTGCTGCTGCACCCTGCAAGCAGCAAGAGTGCGCCGCCAACTACGCCCAAAGCGAGAACACGGTGTGAATCAATCATAGGTCTTCTCCACGAACATTGTGAACGCCAAACGCCGAAGTCAAAACCGGGATTGGTTCGCCGGCAGCCGCACACTGACACCGAGAAGTATTCTAACCGCTCACGTCAACTCGGTCTATGACCTCAGCCATAAATGGTCGGCACCAAATTCATACTGATGCATACTTACACTGCCACTGCCAGCAGCACCGGCGTGCCTCCAGCCCAAAATCCCCCACGGTGCCCCGCACCAGCCACCCAAGTATTGAATCCAAGTGGTTCGAAGAGGAAGTCTGGGCGACAAGGCGCCGCTGTCTGTAGTTCGTCGACTTACCGTTGCAATGTCACTTGCCATTTACGGCCGGCAACTGTGAGTTCGAGCCTCTCGCTTTCCCGCGCCGTCACTACAAAATCAAGATCCTCGTCGTTGAAACGAAGCAATCGTCGGCAGAGCCGCCGCTCGAGTTCGCTCTCGGGCAACGAATCGATAGGAACCACGGCAAGGCCATTCCAAGGCCCGCAATGGCACTGTAGTTTGACCATCGATCTTCGCCTACTTGGTCGGATCCACCACCTGCCCTGAGAACAGAACTAGCCCCGTCTGGTCTTGGATGAAGTAGAGAAAGGGTCGGTCGACAGTGACCGGGATTGGCGTCGGCGGCAGACTCACTGTTTCGCCGATGACTGCGGTTGCTGCTGCAGCCTCAGTACCGTCCTCATCCACGCCGATGAAGGCCTTCTGGATGACCTGCGAAATGTAGAGTGGATTCAAGTCGGTCATGCCAGAAAAATCCGCGGTCTGCGTGAACGCGCTTGCCATGCCCATGGTCTTCAGACCGTCCGACAAGAACAATTGTGGGGTCTCGATCTTGAACTTCGGAAACGCGAGTTGGACGTAGCTACTGGTGAGCCCCTCGGTCATGCTGGCTAGCCAAGTCCCCGACACCTGGGCCCGCGTTGCCTCGAACTGCCCCGCACTGGGCAGAACGATGGTCATCCAGAGATTGCCCATGACATAGGGCAACTGAAGCACCTCGGTGGAACCCGTGGACTTGTACTTCCAGGTACTACTTCTGTGCATCATGCTGGCTTCAACGTCGGTGCCAGCCAGAGCGTGAAACGTGGCAGTTTGCGTTGCCGTCTTTGGGAATATCGTCGACCAAGTCCCGTAGAAGTAGAGCGCATTGACTATCACGAAGCGGGTATCAGTTGAGATGTCTGGCTCAAGCAGTAGGTCCTTGATCTTGTTGTGCGTCTTGTCCTCGACCCAAGCGTTAATGGCCAATCGCGAGGGGTTGGGTTGCCCAATGAAATCCACGCGCCGCATTCCCGAGTCGTATTGCTGCCCCAAGAGTTCGAGATAGGGCGTTTTTACGGCCACGGTCTTGTCGACCCAGAGAGAATTGGCGGGTGCCAATTCGATACGCCGAACGTAGCCCTGTGAGTCGGTGTTGGTGTAGTTGCGACTCGCCAGCTCACGCATCAATCGATTGCTGGCTGCGTGATATTTGACGCCACCGAGGTTATCGTGCAGCGCCGTCTTCATGCCCGCTGCCGTGGCGCCCACCGCTGCGCCGTAGGTCATAGCCAACGCGAGCTGCGCGCTCACCGGCGAGAACACGCTGTTTTCGGCGGCAAGACTCTGTGTGGCAACGACCTGCTGCTGGAGCTCGAGACCAAAGGTATTACTGTCGGCGATGAAGGCCGCATACTCCGCGTCGGTAACGTCCGGCGCAGTGATTGGAGCAAGCGCCGAGCGCAACTCGTCAACGGCGCCACTACCGGCGACGCCATTCGTTGTACCGCCGGAAGCGGTTCCGCCCTGACTGTCGCTGGTCCCCCCGCCGACATTCGTTGAGCCGCCCTCTGCCTCGGATCGCGAGGCAACCTCGGCCGGTGTAGTGCAGGCTAACATTGCCAGACTGCCAAATAGGAACGCCGTGAACGTCTTAAGCTGGTGCATAACCATCCTCCGCTTAGCTCTATGGCCGTGCCCTGACGGTCGCTTCGAGAAATCCTACACCATGCTGTCAAGAAGTGACCCATCCAGTTGGCCGGCGAAAATCCTAACAATGCGCAGTTACCGCGCGCCTTCGGTCAGTAGCTTGCGCAATCGGCGCGCATATAGGCTGTCGGGAGCCTGCTGTAGCCGTGGAGCTGCCCGCTGTTCCGCTTCTGGACGCCGCCCCAGCCGCAACAGTGCCTCAACCGCTATCAGCTCGCGCTCGGCACTGAGCTGACCGTCGGGATAAAGTTGCAGATGGCGCTGAACGAATTCAAGCGCTCGCGCTGGATCCTGACCCAACTGAGTGCGCGCCAACTCAAGCAGCTTGGCCTCGTCAGCGATGCTCGGTTCCTCGAATGCTGCGACGGCGCTGGGTACACCACTAGTTGTCGCTGGACGCTGAACCACGTTCTTTGCCGTGTCCAATGCCGCCGTTGACGAGCTGCGTCCTTTTGACGCGTTTAACGTCGAAGGGGCTGCCATTGGTTCCACCGGACTCGGTTCCATGGATTGCCGCTCAGCGGTCCTTGACGACTGCGACAAGGCTTCCACCCTCGCCTTGCCCAAGGCATTCGATGGCGGGGCAGGCACCTGCGGTGCCTGCCCCGCCATCGAATACCCGACCGCACCCGCTGCGCCCATCAACGCAATCACCAAGGAAGCCTTCACCACGCCCGTGCCACCCACGATCGGTGCCGTCGATTTTGCTCCGACCAAAGTCGCAGTCGTCTTTGCGGCGAGCGCTGGCGACAGCAGAGCCGTAGCGTAAGCGCCCATCTGCGCATGCAGCTCGAACGGCATGGGCGGCGCAGGCGGCGCAGCATCGAGCAATTCGTGCAGGCTTGCCGAAGTCTCTGGATCCTCTAGCCACCGCAGCGGCTCGATCATGGCCGACCTCCAATCCTAAGCCCTTTGCCCCCTTCGCGTTTCTCCAGGCGCTGCAGTGCAGCCAGAAATGCCTGTCGCGCACTCGATAGGCGCGAAAATACCGTACCCTTGGGGACGCCCAGTAATTCCCCGATTTCGGCACAGGCCATGCCTTCGAGTTCGAACATGACCAACACGGCGCGTTTCTCTGGTTCGAGAGAATCGAGAGCCGCGTCGAGCCGCCGACGCGCGTCACGCGCCAAGACATTCTGTTCAGGATCGTTCGGTTCAACCAAGATATGTCCCCGTACGTTCGGATCCATGGGTTCCTCGCGGCGCCTTCGTCGGCCGCGCCGCGCCGTGGCTGCGACGCGCAGACAAATCCCAAACAGCCAGGTTGTCAGACGACAGCTTCGGTCATAGGAATCGAGGCGCCGATGCACAACCAACAGCACCTCCTGGAGTAAATCGGCAAGATCGGCCTCGGGGATCCCCATGCGATAGAGGCTCTTCCACAAGAACTGTGCGTGCTCGGCGTAGATCACCGCCACGTCGATGCTTGGTTCGACGAGGTTCGGCTCTGAGGCGGTCGAGGTTTCCGGGACCAATCGCAGCAATGCAACCTATATGGCCGATGGCATGCTGACGCTTCAGTCAAAATGCGAGCCCGAGGCCCAGGGCGGCACCGGGCATAACGCGGCGCTGTAAAAACGCGCTTTGCGTGCCCGTCTTTTCGTCCTTTACCTGAAAATCCCAGTTCCTGGGCGGGATCAACGCAAATAGCCTCGTATTTAGCCAGATCGGCCCAACAATCCTCAAGGCAACGCCTGCCTCGAAGCGGAAGGCAGTCCACAAGCGATCGCCGGGTTCGAGAGGCGCTGGGGTGTGAACCACGGCATGCACTGCTCCCAATCCGAATGCCGTGCAGCCCTGCCACACTACGCGCTGATCAGGCCGGGTAACACAGAACCCCATTTCCATTGCCGTAAGGCCGTAACCAAACCTGCCCACCTCGCTCGTAGAGCGCTTCTCTGGAAGATGCAGTGCCGACAAGCGCAACGCGAATCGCTTCGCGCTATCGAGCGCTAGTCTCGTCGTCAGCTCCACACCAGGCGCAACGCCCGGCAGGGCGCCGTACAACAGCACCGCATCCGCCGTGACGAAAGCAGCCCCGCTCTGCCCTACTGGTTTGTTTGGTGTCAGTGCGTCGCGGTAAACGACCTTGACCTGTGACACGGGGTGCGCGAGCGGCAGCGAGGTTTCGCGCGAGTTAGCAACTGGGCCGACGACACCGATCGGCGAGGCACTGGTGGAACGCTCGCCATTTTCGGGAAGCGCCGGACGCGTGGGCGGCGCATTCACGAGCCCATGGGGCGATGCCGGCGCGAGTTGCGCCGTCGGATCGATAATCAGAGCGATTGCTAGGACAATTGCTGCGTCGAGTTGGTGGCAATCTGCTGCAGTCTCGCGCAGGCGGCGTATTCCCAAAGTATTACCGCTCGCGTCGCGCTCGAATAGTTGCACCTCGAAGTAGCCACCCTGCTGCGCAACGAATCCCTCAATCCATTGGCGCGGCAGTCCCGCAAACGGATCGCGCCCCATACGCCGAACGATTTCACGTTCGAGAACCGGGGTCGAGCTGCAGGCGGCGGCGTTTTCCGCACGCACGAAGGACAGCCTCGTTCCATGGTTCGCCATTGGCTCGGCGTGGGCTGCCGAGGCGCTCGAAAGTCCTACGAGAGTTATTGCAAGCCTTCGCCATTGCATGCCTATTGCACTGCTCCAAAGTCCGTCTAGTTGTAAGCCCTGACGTTAACCGCGGGGTAGTCTAGCCCAAGTTGGACATCTGCGCACCACGGAGTCATTTCAAGTCAGCGTGCGTCAGTGTTTCCCACACCAAGTTCCAATCAGCGCGGTGCGCTTTGGGTCGGATCTGGTCGTCGTTTCCGCTCCAAGAGCTCGCTACGTTCAGCTGTGGGTAGAAGGCACGTTTGAACATCGTCTGCAACTTGGTGATGCTCTCAGCTGGCCAACCCGGGTAGCCCCGCATGATCTCGGCAGCGGCAGCGAACACCGCTCCGATCCAATCCGCCTGCAGATTGTCCTGATCCGAGCCAGCATTGAAGCCCTGGAGGTTCGACCAGGCATCAAGTACAGCGATCGCTCTCTGGGCGTAGGTCTCATCATCCGTGTAGTATTAGAGGAGAGCCTGAAGTTAGCCAATGGCATCGTCTCGCGAGGTGACAGCGTCACTTCCGCTGGAGTTGATATTGACAAGCGGGTTCGGGACACGAGTTGCATAGATCGAACCCTGGATCCTATCGTACTCGCCCGTCTCGGGTTGGGCGCCGGCTTGACAGCATGCGCCTCGTTGCCGTACCCTTTCGTGCGAGTGACGGTGAGACAGCCGGCGCGGTTGGCGTGCTCGGTCCCTCGCGCATGGACTACCCCGTGGTCGTTCCGCTCGTTTCAGCCACGGCCGAGGCTGTGGGTACGGCGCTTTCTCACGCTGGGGCGACGGAAGCTTCGACTCGATCCGCGCCACCGCCGTCACGGGACCGGGGTGACTAGGGCAGCTCGTGGTTGGTTCGAGAAGACCGCGGGTACGGTGACCGCTTCGACATTCGTCCGCGACGCTGTGCGGCCAGTCGAAGGGTGACGGCGCCCAACTCACCAAAACCTTTCGGCAAATCCCCGGGCTCCAGTGGATCCCCGTACCGCATTCGGGCACCGATTTCCTTCGGTGAGCGACAAACCATTTGGTGACCCTGGCGCCACCGCCCTATGGTGCCTCGCGGTGAGAGATGTTTCGGATCGGACCCTTCGAGCTCGATAGCGATCGCTTCGAACTGCGTCGCGCTGGCACGGCGCTGGCAGTACAACGCAAGGTGCTAGAAGCGATTCTGTATTTGGTGCGCAAGCGTGACCGCTTGGTCTCCAAAGAGGAACTGAAAGGTAACGTTTGGAGTGGCACCAGCGTTTCGGACGCCGCCATCCATCGCGTTATGATGGTTGCGCGGCGTCTGTTGACGGAGGAAGGCAGCGCGCCCATCCTCACGGTGCATGGCAAGGGGTACCGTTTCGTCGGTGAGGTGCGCCTTTGCCCAGCGTCCGGAACAGACAACCCTCATGCCGCTCCGGTGACAGAAGTCGCGGGCCCTGCAACGGCTGCTGCGCCTCCAAGCTCCCGCCGCTGTGAGGTTCGACCCTTCGTTGGTCGCAGAAGCGAACTCAAGCAGCTGCGCCGAGCGCTAGCTGACGCCAAGGCGGGACGGGGCGGCCTGCTGCTCATCGGCGGAGAACCTGGGATCGGCAAGACGCGGCTGCTTCAGGCATTGGCTGATCTCGCGCGCGCCGAGGGTTGTGAAGTGTGGCTCGGCAGAGGTTGGGAAGGTGGCGGGGCACCCGCATTTTGGCCCTGGACCGAAGCCATGCGCTGCGGAATGAAGCTGCGCGGTCCCGCCGCGACCGAGCAGCTGCTGGGAGACGAATGCTCGGACTTGCTGACGCTGCTGCCGGGCTGGTTTCACCAGCCTGAAGCCGGTGAGGCACTTCAGCTACCGGACGATGCTGCATCTGCCAGGTTCAGGGTCTTTGATCTACTGACGCGGCTCGTGTTCGCTGCCTCAGAAACAGTGCCCGTCGTTCTGATGCTCGATGATCTGCACGCGGCCGACGAGGCAACGGTCCTATTGGCACGCTTCATGAGCCAAACCCTGACCCAGAGGCGAGTCCTTCTGATTGCGGCCTACCGTAACCGCGAAGCGCAAGACAACAAGGCTGTGGCAACCTTCATTTCGGCCGCCCCTGCCTGCGCCGAGCGTACAATGCTCGGCGGTCTCGATTCCGCCGAAGTGTTTGCCTTGCTTCAGGCGCTCGCCGGATCTGAAGTTTCTGAACGCTACGCTACTTCGATCTGCAAAATGGCTAATGGTAACCCATTTTTGATTCAAGAGCTCGGGCGCTCAGCACCAACATTCAATGAGCTCGAAGCGCGCGCCACGATCATGCCGCTGCCGCTGCCGGAGCGTGCTGCCAAGTGCATCCGCGACCATGTTCAACGCCTGCCCGACGAAACACGTCGCGCCCTCGAAATTGCCAGCGTCATGGGCAGGAGCTTTTGGCTCGAGGAACTTCCAGCGCTCGCTGGCGACAGCCAGAAGGCCTCAAATAGCGGACTGGATTTGATCGAACCCGCCTGGTCCGAAGGCTTGGTCGAACCGGACGGCTCGGCACCAGGAGCCTTCCGTTTCAACCATCAGCTCGTACGCGACACCATCTATGGAGACCTATCGCCCTCGCGACGCTACGAATTGCACTTCGCCGCGGCCAACGCGCTAGAAGCCAATTCATTGGGCGAGAATGACACGATATTTCAGATCGCCCACCATCATCTGATAGCCGTGCCGCTGCGTGGAACCAAGCAGGCCCTGCGTTGGGCGCGCGAAGCGGGCACGCGCGCCTTGCAGGGTTTAGCCTACGAGCAGGCCGTGGAGCAATACGCGACCATGGTTCAGCTGCTCCAGCGTGGCCCATCCGAACAGAGCCAACTGTGCGACGCGCTCCTGATGCTAGGCGCGGCACAGGCAATGGCAGGGCAGATGGAATCTGCCATCGATACGTTCAAACGCGTGATCGCGCTCGGCACTGCGCTCGGTGAGGCCGCCATCATTGGTCGCGGAGCCCTCGGCTGGTTCCGCGCGGTGGATATCGGATGCTTGGTTCACCCGGCGCTCGAGGAGCATCTCACTGATGCCCTTGCCCGAATCGACTCACCGCCTGCGCTGCGCTCCGAGCTCTCCGTCGCGCTCGCCTGCTGCGCCGCGCAGACCATGCCGCTTGCCGAACGCCGACGTCTCTTCGAAGAGGGCCTACTCTTAGCCGCGAATTCCCCAACCTCAGCTACCTTGACCAGTGCCCTCGCCTGCAGCATGGCTTGGAACTTCTTCTGGAATGATCCTCAGAAGGGACTCGAATTGTCTGCCGACGTCATGGTCAATGCCAAGGCGTCAGGCAATTTTCAGGCGCGTCTGCATGGACACCTCTGGCGTGGAACCCATCATCTGCAGTTGGGAAACATCGCTGAACTCAACCAGGAAATGGCGGAGCACAGTCGGTTGGCGCAGCGCATACGTCACCCCTTTCATCTCTATGCATCAGAGCTCAGTCACGCGTGTCGGAGTCAACTGATCGGTGATTTGGTCGAGGCAGAAGCTCGCGCCAGGCTAGCCTTCTCCAAAGGTGAGCAAGTGATCGGAATGAGTGCAGGCATGCTGTTGGGGCTGCAGTTGTTGACGATCGCGTTGGAGCGCGGATTGAAGGCAGAGGAACGCCTGGATCTCGAGCTCCAAACGCTCATGCAAGAAATGGCAGGCGTTGGGCTTAGTCACCAGATGTGGCCCATCATGTATACTCGCTTCGCCGTGGAGCGCGGGGCTCTGGCCGACGCTCGGCGGCGACTAACTGAACTTGCGCCGGAGGGCAAGTGGGCTTGGCCTGCGGACGAGACCATGGTCCCTACCGCATGCCAGTTGGCAATCATCGCGGCAGCGCTAGAAGACTCGGCTGTGGCTCGCAACGTTATTGGGTGCCTGCTACCCTACGCGGGCAGGCACGTTGCGACATTCTGCTTCGGCGCGTATTGGGGGCCCATCAGCTACTACTTAGGAATCGCGGCTGCAACGTTGGGTGACGCGACGCAGGCGCGGCTGTATCTAGAGCAAGGACGCGAGGAAGCTGCACGCGTTGGCGCACGCTCCTATCAAGCGTGGGCCAGCTACGCACTGGCTCGTTTGGCCATGCGCCATGGCAAACCAAGCCATAGTGCCGAAGCAGCGCGACATTTGCGGGAGAGTAGCGAGCTCGCGCAGCTGTTGGGGCTGGCAAAGCTCGCCGACAAAGTGTCCGCCGCGTCGCGGCAGCTTCCATCGTCGAGCCCCGAGCGGCACTATTCCACCGGGGGCTCTCAACTCTGCTAGCGTCAGGGCTGCGCGAGAAGCAGCTTCGCGTTTGCGGCTGCCAGCTGGTTGCGCACGGGTAGGTATTTCCAATACTCTTTCAGCTCGGGGAGCTGATCGTACGCCGTGTGATGATACGTCGTCCACACCACGACCGAACCCGGCTTACCGACGGACTCCAGGCCGTCAATGACCCGCATGGAGGAGTTCATCCACTCGGTATGACCAAAGAAGTGCATGTACCCTAGGCTGAGCGCCGCCGAGTCCAGCGAATGTGAGCCTTCCGACAGCCGCATATCGGCGAAGATTGGACCGCGCGGTTCCAAAGTCTCATGTGCCATGAACGCGGTCCCCGGGATATCGATGACCCCGCGCGTCGAGACCGTCCATTGCTCCAAGTTGCGCGGCGACTTCAAGTACTTCCACACTTCGTCGACGGGCTGGTTCGGAACGTAGAAGTGGCTGCTAATGAACTGGCCGTAGAGGTTGTCCCAGGTTACGGTTGGGGTTACTTGACCCATGACAAAATTCCAAATGTCGAGCGGTGCCGTGGTCTCGATGTCGAAGAGGCCCAGCTGCTGAGCAATTGCCGGTGTGACCTTTTCTTTGTTGCCCGCGGCGCGCCAATTGAGGATTTTGACTAAGTTGTCGCGCTCGGCGGCATGCGCGATCCGCATGCCCAAGAATCCCTGCATCAGCCCGGGATCCTTCTCGAATTTTGCGTTTCCAAAGTTCACCCAGTTGATTACGATTCCGGGCTTGCCCACCAATGGCTGCGCGTCGTAGATGCGAACGTAGTAGTGCATCCAGAGGTCATCTGAGGTTTCACCTACCCACCAATCGACGATCTGGGACTCAGGGTGCTTCTCCTCCGTCATGTAGATCGAACCGCCGGGGTGCATCGGTTCTTTCGCGTGGTAGCGATTGCGCCCATTGAGAGTCCCCTCCGGTGTGAGCTCACGCACAGAGATTGTCCATTGTTCTAGATTGTATATGTCCTGAATGAATTCGTACGCCTCCTTGGCATTGAGATTCGGAACATAGGCATTGACGTCGACAAACTCACCGAAGGCCTCAGCCCAAGGGACCTCCGGTCGGTAGCGATCGCGGATCCGTTGGTTCAAAACCTGAGGAGCAAGCGTATCCACCGAAACGATCCCGTCCGGAAGAGGCTTCTTTGGGTGCGCCTGCAAGGGCGGCGCAACAAGGGATAGCGCGGTGGCTGCGAGCAGCAGTGCGACTTTGCGTAGCTTGGTCATTAGATCCTCCCGACTGTGCCGACTGGACAACCTTGCCCGATGTGATCACCGGTGTGGCTGCCCGGGGAATAGTTGCAGTCGATTGCCCGGCACTTCAAGGGTACGCATGGGGAAATCAGAAAAGAATCAGAATTGGAAACTGCCGGTTCCGCTAGAGTCGCTTTCAGCGCTGGAGCACCAATAAGCGATATCCTAACTTTCGGTTCGAGGGGAGATGGAGTAACCGAGTCAAAGCCACTGGTGTGTCGTGACGAGAGTGGAGAATGAATCGAATCCCCAGCGCGTCATGACTGTGGAGGGGAATTCGTCGGATTCCGAGATCTGCAAGGCATTCAAATGTGCCAGCGGTGTGTGGCAGTATCCGTTCGCATCCAACGCCGAACGTGATCCCAACAAGAGGTACACCTACTGGCGACTCGTGAATCCGTGAACCTGACCGATCCGGTGCAAGGCATTCTCAAGGATGCCGATGCTCGATCCATGCTCGAGCCCCACTGTTTACCAAGCAGTTCAAGGAAATACTCAAGCCGGTAGGCGAGAAAACGGTGAAGCTTCAATGAACCGAGCCGTAACTGCAATCGTAGACGCTCAGGCTTTGGGACCAGCCAAAGTAGAGTCGCTACACTGCGGCGGAAACATGTGCAGGCTCAACCTGGAAGCGTCAGCGATGGTGCCGTTGATACTAAAGTTCGCGCGGTCGCGGAGCACTTACCTAAGCTGTTCGCTGCCGCGACGGTGTTCCCTACCAAGAGCGGCAAGAGAGCAATGTACCTAGCCAAATCTGGTGAGGACTTAAGAGTCGACGACTGAAAATGGCTGCACGTTGGGCTTCCCCAAAGATTTGAACGCGCTGGGCGCGCGTTCATGTCACCTGGTCTAGGGGGCGTTTGAAATCATCTGGTCCCACCACACGGACTGCCCGGCGAATGGCGTCTGCCTTGAGACATCGGTCTATTTAGCTGATGGCTCAGTCTACTTGAGGCGGTCGCTCACGCTGGCGAAGGCTATTGCACTAACGTTGTGGTGGCACCACGATGCCGAGATTGCCCCTTGCGGTGAACGGAAATCGCCCCTTAGGGCAGCATTGTGCACTTTGCACGCAACTGGTGGCGCGGGTGACCGATGGCCTTTCGTTTTGCGAAAGGGACACCTGTGCTTCACCAATTGCTCGATCCAACCCTTGACATCACGTTCAAAATTCTACTGCTGCGCCACCCAGACCTGCTGCGCGACATGATTGAGGCAGTGCTCGACTTGAAGAGCCCCATTGAACACCTCGAGGTGATCAATCCAGAAATTCCCAAGGAGTTTCCGGCCGACAAGACCATTGTGCTCGACATACGCGTACTCCTCCAGGACGGTCGCCAGATCGACCTAGAAATGCAGTCAACGTTTCCACCGGGGACGTTGACTCGGTTCCACTACTACTGGGCCAAGGCGTTCTCCGAATGCATCACCAGAGGGGAGGACTACACAATCCTTCGGCCGTGCATTTCGATCTTTTGGTTCAAGGAGCCGGTGCTGCAGAGCCCCCGACTTCACTCAATATTCCACCTCTCCGAAGACGAATCTCACGAGGTTTTCAGCCCCGAGATTGAGTTTCATGTGCTGGAGCTCCCGAAGCTACAGCTGGCGAGCGCCCACCGGCAGGCTAGACTCGAGCGATGGGCACGCTTTCTGACAGCCCGAACGGTAGAAGATCTCGAAGACCTAGCCCGTGAGGACGCTACCATGATCGTCGCAAAGAATGCCCTCGAGGAGCTCTCATTGGACTCGGAAGCGCAGCGTCTCGCACGAGAACGCGAGACCGCAGTTCTCGTCCATCGGCACCTACTGTCGTCTTCCATGGAACGTGGCCGCGCTGAAGGGCGCCAGGAAGGGCAAGCGGCGATGCTGGAGCGGATGCTCACCAAGAAGTTTGGCGCGGCACCAGCATGGGTGCAGGACCGATTGCGCAACGCGACCGCTGCCGAACTCGATACCTGGGCGGATCGTATTCTGGTTGCTGACAGTATCGAGACAGTTTTCGGTAAGTAGCCGACCGGGGGTCGGACGACGTGTCGAGTACCCGTGGCGGCCTCCACGAGTTGACGGTCAGCGCAAGGATACTCGATACAGGGTTTGCCAATCGCTGCGAAACGTCTCCTGTGCGCTGTCGATGGGCGTGGCCGATGCGGGCTGTTCCCGACGCTTGCGAGCGAAGGTCGCAATCATCTCGGCGTAGAGGAGCTGGGACGACGCTGCAAGTTGCGCGTTCCTTCAATGCTGAATAACTGTGATCGAATCTGATTCGTGGTTATCGTTTCACCAACGCGGAACTATCGAAGTAGACAATCACCGGCGAGCTGCATTCGTGAGCCATTCTGAAGATTGGGCTTCCAGTGGTTTCCCCAGGAGCGCGGGAAGGTGATTTGCATGCGCCAACCCTTGCGTGCTCCCGACGGCGTTGTCCCGGCGCGCCATGCCCCGCCCCAACACGCTACCCTCGGTGTACGGTCACTCGAACGGTGGTGATTCATGCGGTTTCCTGTTGCTTGCCTTCCTCCACCTCCTTCCAGGCACGCGCAGCCGGCGCGTTCAGCGGCGGCGAGCATGCCTTTGGAGGAGGTCGGGAGGCCGGGACATTGGCCCGGACGAGCGGGTGGAGGCAGCCAAACCCGCTTGCTAAGCCGGCGTAGGAGAAATCTCACCGAGGGAGCACGCGTAGCGTGCAGTCAATCCCGCCCTCTCCGCTGAGTGGATGAAGCCGAATCTCGACATGCGGGGTTCGGTTTTCTGGTTTTGTTGGCTCAGGGCGATGTCGTATGGGAGCCGTCTCGGCCATGTATGCACTTTTCCGAATTCATTGGAGCGCTAGATTGAGCGAGAAGGTATGGTCCCCCTGTCCGCCGAAGGGTTCGTCTTCGAGTCGGCGATTGGGTTGTAGTACGTCCAATGTTCGGCAACTGGCTTAAGAATCTGGTCATCGGCGACGCATCGGAAACGCTTGACGGCGCAGGTGAGTTGGAGCGCGCCTTGCGTGCGGAGTTGCCAGCAGCCGACGACGAAACGATCCTGGTTATCGCTGCCATGGTGGGGTTGCTCGGCGCGGTAGCGTATGCCGACGGCGACTTCTCACTCGCGGAGCAGCAGCACGTGCGCGCCGAGCTCGGCCGCATCAACGGGATGTCGCCGAGCGGTGCAGAAGCCGCAAGCAGCGTACTGAAACGTCACGTGCGCGAGATCGCCGCCGTGCATACGCCGCGGTATTGTCGCGTTCTGCGTGAGCTCGCCGATCGGGAGCTGCGAGTCCAAGTGCTCGAGATGCTGTTCGCGCTCGCGGCAGCAGACGAGAACGTGACGAATGCAGAGACGAACTCCATGCGCCAGATCGCGACGTCGCTCGGATTGACCCAAAGCGACTACAACTCGATCCAGGCCAAATACAAACACCATTTGGCGGTATTGCGCGGCAACGGATAGAAACACGCGCCTCGGCGTTTCATCCATGAATTCGTCACGTTCGGCCAATTTGCGCGTGGCACCTCCCTGCGATAGACTTCGCGGCGTTGCGTGACGGCACTCGAGCGGTTGAGTACTTGTGCTCTCTGTTTCGAAGCACTATGAGGAGCAATTGCGATGACGAGAACATCGACACCGATCATGGGTATGGGCGGTCTTCTCCAATCCAGGCATTGGGGAGTCATTGGTTTGGTTATGGTTTCCGCGCTGGCATGTGCGGTAGATCCCGCGGATGAAGCGCCAGGGGTCTCCGAGCAGCGCCTGGATACCGCCGGGGCAGCCGGGACTGCCGGTACCCCGGGTGGCGCCGGTGCCCCACAGGTCACCGGTGGGACCACGGGAGTGGCGCATGCAGGAACTACGGGCTTGGGTCAGGCCGGCCTAAGCTCACTATCCTCGAATGCTGGCAATGCGGGCACAGCCGGTCAAATCACGGTTATCATGCCTAGCTTTGGTGGCGGCTCGAGCGGCACTGCTGGTAGAAGCGCAACCGGCGGGGTGTGGACTGCGGGGTCACCCGCGTCAGCTGGACGTACCACCGCTAGCATGGGTGGTGCGAACGTGTCGCAGGGCGGGGTAGCGGGCTTGGCTTCGTCAAATGTGGCCGGGACCTACCAGGTCGGTGTAGCAGGCACGACCGCTGCGCCATCGAACACCACGGGCGGCAAGGCGCCTGGCACTGGAGGGGCAGTCGTCGCCGCTGCAACAGGTGGAACCGTGAGCGGTACGGGTGGTAAAGTAAGCGGCACCGGCGGCAAAGCTACCAGCACTGGTGGCAAGGCCTCTGGCACCGGGGGCGCCGAGGCGACGAATGCAACCACCAGTGACGACGATAGCGGTTGTGGTTGCCGCGTTGCCGGCAATGCCCCGCCGCGCCACGTTGGCATGGCAATGCTAGCGGTCTTGGCAGGTGCCCTGATCTCGCGGCGCCGTCGCCGCTAGCGTCGACGCAGAGGGGGTCTAGCCGCGGGGACTGCTCCTTGCGGCTAGTACCCCAGTTCTATTGAAGTGATGGGGATAGTCGGCGCTGTTTAATGCGCGTGTCCGCAGTGGTGAATCGCCAGTTGACCTTGCCGCTGGTTTTGGATGCCTGCCATGAGGCGATGATGGATTGGAGATCTGTGATGGATCCGATCCGCTGGTCGAGGCGTTGCTTCGCCAGGATTGAGAGGAAGATCTTTGCGACGTCGAGCCAGCTTCCCTGCTTGAGGGTACGCTTTCCACGATGCCCGTAGTTGGGATCCGCCAATCTTGAGTTCGCTTCGTCCGCAGTGAGATGTAATATTCTACGCCATGCGACGACGCACGATTTTTCGACTACTTTCGCCTATTGGCGGCTTGGTTGCCAAGCAGCTATCGCACCCAACGGGATGGCTTGGGCGAACTGTCATGACTCGCGTGCTCAATCGAGGCAATCGTGAACTCATCATGACGAGCGTCGACAATCTTTCGCCGACGCCGGAAATGCGCTTGCTCGATGTGGGATTTGGTGGGGGCCTTGCGCTGCAACTTGCGCGACAGCGCGGCGTAATCCGGCTCTTTGGTGTCGATCCATCGATTGCAGCTGTCGACGCACTGCGGGAAACATCGACGCGATGGACCTGCGGAGCCGAACTGCACCTGTTAGAAGGTACGGTGGAGCACCTGCCACTGGCGGACAGCGCCGTAGACGCGGTCATATCGACCAATACCGTGTACTTCTGGCCCGACTTGTCACGGGCCTTTTTCGAGCTCCATCGAGTCCTCGCCCCGCGAGGTCGACTGGTGCTTGGATTCTCATCGAGCCAAAAGTTACGATCCTTCACAACGGTCACGCGCCACGGCTTTCTCTACTATGAAGCGTCGGAACTGGTCGAGCAGGCGCGGGTGGCTCGATTCTCCGATGTGCGCTTGATTCAGCTGGATGGGCGTGACACTTGCGGTGACTACAACCTGATTGCGGTCAAGGGCTAGCTTTGGCCACGGCGGAAATGGACCCAGACGCGGTACTGAATGCCGCTCCAAAGGCTCCGTCGACCGGCGGCGGGCTGGACGAAGGGGACCGCATGATCGGACTTTTATGCACTATTCCGAATTCATTGGAGCGCTTAAAACCCCGGGTAGTAGCCGCTGCAGTCCATCGCGTGTTGCTCGCTATTTGACCGGAACGGGTGACATCGTCGAGGGCCCTGCCCTTGGGACGAATCAGCAGATCGCCCAATGGCCTATTGGGTGTAGCCTATCGGGGTAATGAAGCACTATGCGCTCTTGGCACCGGAAGACGTCGTTAGGTTTTGCGTCGCTTCGTGCATGATTGTGTCGGTTCTGCCGTTGGCAACTTGCGGGGGCAAGCTAGAATCGGACTCATCGCCGACGCACACCGACGGCTCGTTGCCCTTGGGCGGGGGAAGTTCTACTGGTGGAAGGCTGAACTCAGAGACCACGGAAACCACCACGAAGAATACAGGGGCTGCGTCAAGCACTCCGGCGGACCCGGCCAACGCTACGAGCAGCGGTATTTCGACCGCAACAGGGGGCACTTCTGGCATTCCAGGTACGTGTGGGATCGTCTCTCAGCTTACTGAGCAAGCCGTCCCGATCTGCACGTTCGCTGGCGGCAATCACGTAACCGCTTCAGGCTGCGCCTCAAGGTTGGTCACCCTGTATAGGGATTCGACCCACTCCTATGTCGCGGTAGACTGGAATACCGACATCGTACAATGCCCCAATGGCGCGGTTGATTCTCCTGTCTTCGAGAGTCCAGGGGTCTACACAGGAGGGGATCGCACCGATACACTATCTGTACAAATCCTGTCGAGCGGTATGATTCGACTGGTTTGTGAGACCGACGATCGCTCTGGCGCAGGTTGGTATTACGATTACACGTGCAGCCCCAATGGCATTCTAACCATCCTTCCTTGCCTAAAGGCCGGGAATATCTGGGTTGTGTTCCCCGCTACGGCGACGGACTCCGGTTACGAGGGCCGTATCGACTACATGATGGATGTTTGCTCGCCCACCAATGGCAAAGGCATATCGTTTACTTCGACTGCCGGAGACAACCTAGCTCTTGGAACGCGTCCCATCACCTGCGCCCCTGATGGCAATGCCTTTTGGTTCGAAGATTTGAAGGGTCACGAAGTGAAGATTACGTTTGTGTCCAGTCAGGTCGTTGACGTTCAGCGGTATTGACTGGACGCTCCAGCTATGATTGCTCAGTCGTACCGCCACGCAAGACTCACTCCCAGCTGGTGGTCAACGTTGGCGAGATGGGATTGGCTACGCACTAGGTCCCTAATGAAATTTCCGCCTATGATGAGGCATTCCCCAGTCAGTTCGGTACGGGGACCGAAGACTACTTCGGATACGCTTGGTCGACCCCTGAGCGCTTCGCTAGGCCGCTGCACACTCAAACGCGCGCCGATGGTCCTGGCTTCGATGGCCACTTCTCCATGAAACGCTTCCACACCCTCGATCGTATTCCCTTTGCGAGTCGGCTGCGCTTCGACCTCGAATTGTGGCATTGGGACGATACCGAGGTGGTTTGGGATTTTGTGGCGTACTTCTGTGCGCGACCGAGGAAGCAGTGACAACCTGCGGTGTGCATTGGCGCGACAGGTGCGTACGGCTACACGCTGGCACTGGCAAACCAAGACCCATCGGCGAGGTCCGGTTCGATTACTTGATTCTGGTTGGTGGCGACGCGACTTCGTTGTAGAGTCGCTGTACGATGATGCGAACGGTACGACTCGGTTACAGGCTTTGGCGGATTGAGTCTTTGGGGGTGCTTCTCGGCTCGCTTGCGCCTCTTGGTTGTGGTTCTTCCGCACCCGCGACAACCAGTACCACGACGACCCAAGCAGGCGCCGGCAATCAGGCGAGTTCCAGGACGGGCGGCACGTCAATAGGCGGCACGTCAATAGGCGGCACGTCAATAGGCGGCACGTCAATAGGCGGCACGACTACTAATGGCTCCGGGCCCGTCGCTCCCTTCAAGAAGCTTTCGGTGGGGTACAGCGGCGCTTGCGTCATCGATGCCAAAGACAGCGTCGCCTGTTGGGGCGCGAACCCCTACGGCGAAACCGGAGAAACAGCGGGATTCACGTCAACGCTCAAACTGGTGGCAGGAATGCCCCCGGCGACCCAGGTTGTCTCGGCCAGTACGCACACCTGCGCGCTGACCGCGGCGGGCGACGTCTATTGTTGGGGTGCAAACGACTTCGGTCAATTGGGACATGCCCCGGGCACGGGTGGGGACGCGACTTGTTCCGGCTCCGGCTTTCCTCTCGCTTGCCACCCAGCACCGGTCAAAGTCGAGGGCCTTCCAGCGGCAACGGCGATTGCGACCGCCGCGACCGCCTCGCCGGCACGGGTGTGCGCCTTGGTTGAAGGCGGTCGCGCCTATTGCTGGGGCTACACGCCCAATTTGACTGCCCGAGGGGCTGTGGCCTGTGGCACGAGCCAGAGCCAATACTGCCTAAACGTTGCCACCGAGGAAGCTGGCGTCAGCGGGCTCACGGCGATTGGTGTTGGGCCGTATCATACTTGCGGCAATGGCCCTTCGGGGCTCGTCTGCTGGGGAGACAATGCTTGCTTCGAGGTCGCCAAGGACACCTGTCCCGGCAACAAATGCACGACTCCAATTGCTCGGGCTGAAGTCGGCACTGTAGCAGCTCCGCCGTCGTTGGGAGTGAACACAACTTGCGTACTCACAGAGAGCGGCGAGGTCGCCTGCGTTGGTCGTAACGACTACGCCCAACTCGCTCACCCTCCGGGTACCGGTGGGGATGCCACGTGCAATACCGGAATTGCCTGTAATCCGAGCGTCACAAGCAACTCGGCTCTCACTGGGGCACTGGCGCTTTCGCCCTCAAGCGAATGGACCTGGTGTGCGATTGCCAAGGATCGTTCGGTACTGTGCTGGGGGTCCAACGACACCGACAATCTCGGGCACGCCGCAGGCACCCAAGGCGATACGACCTGCGGCTTCATTGCCTGCAACCCAACACCAACCGCCGTGCCCGGTGTAGTTGGCGCCAAAGCCGTGGCAGCCGGGCACTGGACCTCTTGCGCGCTCGATCAAGAGGGAGCACTTTGGTGCTGGGGCGCAACACCGGGCAAGGCTCCCAGTCGCATCGCACCGTAGTTGGTCGCTTTGAGTGGGACGTGCTTACCCTTTGGAACGGGTCGCCGCCTCTGCCCCCCAATAGCACACGCACCGTTGCTGGAGAGGAGGAAGAACTACACCATTGGCTCCCAGTCGCCAATGGTGTTTCGAGGGCGACAGCCAAGGGGGATTTTAATTGGGTTGAATTCTGGCAAGGCGATTGTGTCGAAGCATGTGTCCAATTGGCTCGAGGTGAGAGTCAAGGAACGAGTTGTGCGTTCGTTCGTTAGAAGTGTAAAAGGTTGCCTGCGTTGTTACTATTGTTGTTGCACCTTGTGGTGGTAGCTGATAATCGTGCCAGGCCTGCAATCGAGAATTGCTTGATGTGCAGTAAAAGACGGGGTTTTATGAAATTTGCAAATTTGCTAATTGCTTCAGCAGCTTGTGTTGGGTTGACGGGTCTTGCCAGTGAGGCGCACGCGGCGACGAATTTCTATCTCTATCTCGATTGCCACTCGGCAACCAACGTTCCTACGTCGACTTGGGCTGACACTAGCGCAACGGTGTACGCAGAGATTGGATATACGGCAGTTTCTCGTGATATCACTTGGGATGCAACCTATACTATGAGTTGGAGTCAGGCGACGAAGCAGTGTGCTTACGAGAATTCCATGCAAGGCTCGTTCTCAAGCACAAATCTTCCAAACTGGAACTATGGCACGCTTAACTATGTTCGGGTTTGGATGAATACGACATCCAATGGGCTGTGGCTCGATAAGGTGATTCTGAAGAACACCACTGCGGGCACCTCCGTGCAATGGGGTTCAGATGACACCATTGGTTATTGTGTCTCTGGTACCGTTGGGTCTTATGGTGCCAACTGCGCGTCAGCCGGCACGTATGATAGTTGGAAGTTCCAGCTGTAGCCGACAGTTGAGCTCGAGTTTATGCAGTATCGCCAAGGGCGCAGCTCTTCTGCTATGAAAAAGTCAATTGTAACTGGTGCTGTTATTGCGGTAACAGTGAGTGCGATATTGGGGATCTGGATTTTTACCTCCACGTCGCCGCAGTTGACTTTCAGTTCCAGAACGGACGGAGTTGCGCCCTTCGGGGACAAACGAGTCGAGCATGCTCGACTGGATTCCGTGCATCGCAAAGCACAGACGACTGTCCACCTGTCAAACGAAGGTCAGCTGTCGAATGCGAGGCTACTCGATGGAGGCTTGGGAACCAGTGAGGGCGAAGCTGGAACAGCTGCCCTAAAGGCAGCGAACAAGGCAAGGCAGGCGAATTGGCGTGCCATATTCAGTTCGGAACGCAAAAACGACGAGTGGACCCAGAGCATGTTGTTGCAGTTGCGTCAGAATGCGGCCGCTGTTCTAGATAACCGTGCGGTCTCGGTCTACAGCGTGGACTGTCGAGAGACGCTTTGTCGGATGCACCTGCAATTCGAGGATCAGTTAGACGCTTCAGCTTTTCATGCGGCCATGCGCGATCCGAGTCTCGAATCTGAGTTTCAGAGTCTCGATCCCGAGTTCGACGGCGCGGGGTTTGATCGCTCCGACAACACCTACGAGCTCATGGTCCATCGCCCGGGGCCGAAAGGCTTGGGCGAGCCGTCGCCGGCTGAACGCACAGCACTGGAGACGCCAGCGGGGCTCGATAGTGGCGGCGAAGCTGTCGCCGGGGTGGGCGCGGCGCAAGTGGTCGCTGGTGTTGTACAAGAGAATGTTGGCCAGGTGGCTGTGCTTGCGGCAACTCCTGTCGAGCTTCCGGTCACCACCCGAGCCGGACGAGTTGAGCGCAGCGCGGTTGCTGCCGTCGGCGACGGGCAGGCGATGGTTCTGACAGGGAGCGAGCGCTAGCGCGCCTGTCATCGGGCTTTCGCCGCCCGCGCTTTGGTGGGGGCCAGTTCGTGGTCTTGTCCTTACCCTTGACGTATTTGGCTTGGCTGCGCTTGAACGCGGTCATCGACAACTTCAAAGTCCGAGAATGCAGTCATGCCGCACTTCACGGCAATGGCTGTGCACCAAGGCACGGCTTCGCCGAAGCAATTATCGCTTACGGGGTTGCCTGGAGCTCAATGGCCTTGGCAGCGGTATTATCTCGTCCGACAATTATGATGACGAGTTCATCGCCACGGATTACTTCGAGGACTGCTTTTGCGCCCAGCCCACCATCAATCTTGGTATTGCCAAGGATAGGACGACCGTTGATGCCGACCATGACGTCGCCTGGCTTCATGCCGCGCTCCAAGAGTGACAGCGGGCGCCGTGGGATTATCCGTACACCGACCCCATACTCGTCCTTGTAAATGGGGAGAAGGTGGTTAGCATTGAGTGGCTCATCGGCGGGAGGAGTGAGCACGACTGACGGCTCCGCGTTGAAGTACTCGAGCTTCGCTAGGCCAGCTCGAGCGAGCGTTCGTGCACGAGCAAGCAGCTCCTCGGGGTCGAGAGACGGTCGCCCCAAGAGGGCCAACGGGGATAGATTAGGACTCGGACAGGGGTCGCATGTCTTTGGCCGACTCCGACTACACTCCTCGATAAACTGCTTAGCGAGCGCGTCTGAACTAGAAAGCGGAGAAGGACTAGGCCGTTGGTATCGCTCCTCTGCCACTTTACACGCTTTCCAACCGACTGAAGCGCACAGTGCGGCGAGTAATGCGCACGCCATTGCGGCCCACCAACGGTGACGACGACTCATGGCAAAGCAAGCTACCGCGCGCGCTTGAGTTCGCCACATCGAACTTACCACCCCGACTTGAACCAGCGAAACTCGCGAACACGGCCAAACCGGCCGGGGAT
>Ga0302321_100000861_pt1 | contig 26294 bp, 15 predicted proteins | sample Fen_T0_1_FD_202505 | JGI IMG/M metagenome (GOLD analysis project Ga0302321, IMG submission 202505) | Peat permafrost microbial communities from Stordalen Mire near Abisko, Sweden - Fen_T0_1 | ecosystem: Environmental > Terrestrial > Soil > Wetlands > Permafrost | place: Sweden: Abisko... | reverse complement strand
CACCGTGGATGAACGCAATTCCATCGATTCACATATCGCCATTCTGCGGGAATTCGTGGCGCGCACCGACGCTGGGCCCGTGCATCTTGTCTGCCATTCCTTGGGTGGTCATGTTTGTTTGGGCGCTGCCCTGACCTCCCCTTCGTACGTCGCCAGTCTGACCCTCATCGACACGGCGGGCATCTTCGACACGGCTGAGTTTCCTGTCGATATCTCCAAGCGCAAGGCCGGCGTCAATCTCGGGCGTATGTCGACAAAGCGTGGCCGCAGCTTGATTGAGGTCACGGCGGGTGACCAGGAACTGCTGCGGCGGCTGGTGGCCCACGACTCGGCGGTGTGGACAGCGGTTTCGAGTTTTCGCTCCAACTACCGTCAGGAGGTGGCGCACGTTCGCACGCCGACGTTGGTGATCTGGGGCATGGAAGATCCACTCTTCCCCGTCGAGGACGCGCTCTTTCTTGCCGAGAATCTGCCGAACGCGAAGACCCACATCATCGACGGCGCTGGCCACTGTCCCGCCGAAACCCACCCCGAGACGGTGGCCAGGTTGGTCGAGAATTTTGTCACCTCGCTGGCCGCGCCGATCCCATCCCCTGACGGAGGCGTTTCTCCATGAACAGCACGTCGTCCATGTTGCTTGGCTCTATCGCGGCCGTCGCCCTTCTGGTGGCTGGCCGCGCACAAGCCGCCGATCTGCAGGAAGTCGAGCAAGAGCATACCTTCGTGTATGAACAGCCCGATCCACAAAGCCCAGTGCTAAGAAGGCTGTACCTTGGCGAGTTGGTGGATGTGGTGGCCAGCGTTCACGGCGAGGACGGCTCGGACTGGGTGAAGGTCAACTTTGGTCCAGCGCGGGTGGGTTATGCGCGTGCCAATCATCTCGCCAAGGCAGGAAATCTTCCGCGCGAGCGCTGGCAACCCAGCCATGTCGTACGTGACGAGCGGCCGCTGGGATGCGCGGGTGTCTTCTGGGGCGAGACCTTCGGCGCCATGCTCAGGCTGCGCTATTTGGTCTTCACCCGGCTTGGGGTCACCGTGGGTAGCGGCATGGTGTGGGAAAATCCAGGGCTCTCCGGGCGCAGCCAGAATGTGGGAATCATCTCCCACCTGGCCTTGCACAATCTTAGTCCCGTGGTGGAGGTGGGCGCGATCTGGTTCAGCCGCGACTCTGGCGATCGTACGCTCAACATCCTTGGCATTTACACCAACATCGGCCTGGAATGGACCTTCGACTGGGGGCTCTTCCTCAGCGCGGGCATGTCGTTCATGCGTAGCATTGACATCAATGTCTCCACCCATTGGGAGAACCGCAACACGCCATCCAACGTGGACGGAACCTTTGGCAGACTCGAACGGCAGATCAAAGGCAATACGCTCTACGCCGTCGAGCCGACGTGGTCGCTGGGGTACAGCTTCTGAAGCGCGGCGGGCGCTCGCTCACCAGCGCTCGACGGCCCCGGATTCGCGCGCATCGTTGTCCACGCCTCTAACTGAAAGCAACGGCTGTGGCCGGGGTGGCGTGGAGGTGGCGCGGGCCATGCGTGGCGGTACGGATGCGGGCGCCGGCCTGGGCCTGGTGATCGGCTGCGAGCCCAGCAGTGGGATCTTCTCCGCGGGCCGCGGGGGATCGAGCGATTCCAAGGGCGCAGGCACGGGTGCTGGCAAGACGACCGGCTGTGCAGGTTGCACCACAACGGTGGGTGTTTCCACTGGCCGGGGCGGCGCCATTACGACAGGTTGAGCAGCGCTTGACTGTCGAATGATCATGGTCACGTTGGCGCCCGCAATGACCATGGTCACGCACATCATGGCGATGGTCAGCTTGGTGAAGCGGGCAATGACCTGCGCAGAGCGCTCTTCTGCGGCTTCACGATCTTCCGCTGCTGTTGCAAGGTAGCGGTTGAGTGCTTCGAGGCTGAGCTGACCAGCCGCCTCGGTGCTGTCGCGAGTGGCTTCCCCGCCTTCATCATGCTGGGACATTGTGTTATTGTGGCGCTTTCAGAACGCGCGTCAAGTGGAACTTACCTTACGCGTACCAGCGTTCCCTGCCGTTTTTCGGTCGCCGCCACTTCTTGCTCACCTTCGGCCAGGCTCGGCTGCGTGAATCCGAACAGCCACTCGGCGTCGGCCAACGTCAGATTGATGCAACCATGACTGCGGGGGGCGCCGAATTGGTCGTGCCAGAAGGCTCCGTGCAGGGCAACGCGGCCGATGTATTGGGTGAAGGGGACTTCTTCGTAGGAATAGGGCGCGACGCCGGTGTGGTCCAGGTTGTCCATGGTGGCGGCGAGCAACTTGGCGCGAATGCGATGGATGCCTTTGGGGGTGGACAGCGGACTGCCGTCGGCGCCAACGCCCGTGGCCACAAGGGTTGCAAAAACGGGCTTGTCGCCGAAATAGGCGACCAGGGTTTGCGTAGCCAGATCCACGTCGATCCAGGGCTCGGTGTCGGTAACGACGGGTGGGCGTGGTGAAATGCGAGGCACCCGCAAATCGTTGTCCGACATCCAGCCGTCGGCCACGCGATAGAACCCCTGTGGCCCCTCCTGGCTTGCCAGGGTCAAGCGAGCGTAGCGCGCGCGGCGTGAGACGGGTTTGCCTTCGCTCTCGGGCTGAGCGTAAACAGGCGCGCCTTCCTTGACGACCCAGCCGAAGTCGAGGCCGCGATGGTCGAGGTGCACGCCACTGAAGCGCGAGGGCGTGGCAGGGCGCAAGTCTTTCATGGGAATGTCGCGGCCGAGACTGGTACGTCCGATGAGTTCGCCGCCAAGCAGGCGTTGCTCGGCGACCACGACGCCGAAGCCGGGGAGAAGCTTGCGCGGCTCTCGTCCGATGGTCTGGGTGCCGTTCTTGCCAATGATGTAGTAGCGCGGGCCTTGCGATGGTGGCGAGAATGCCGGCATCTTTGTCCGCTGATTGCAGGCGAGGGCGCAGGCGAGAATGGGCAGGGCGGCTAACACGCGGTTCACGGTGACACCTCGACCCGCAAGGTCTGTGCGTCCGAACGGCCGCGATCGTCCACGGCGCGCACCACGAAGGTTCCCGGCTCCATTTTCCATAGCCAAGGCCGGCCACTGGCGGCTTTGCCTGCGAAGCGTTTGCCCACGTACCAGAACACCTCGTGCGCATCGCCGTCGGTCTCGGCCAGGAAGGCGAGGGTTTCGTTGCCCTTGCCCGGGCGCAGGGTGTACGCAACGCCGTTCAATGGCGAGGTGATGCGCGGGGGAGCGCCGGGGACATCTTGCTCGGCCTCGCAACCCGGCGCCGCGGGTGGTGGCGTCTTGCGCGGCAGTCCGGCACTGCTCCACAGCTTCAGCATGTCGGTGGGCCAGACTTCGAAGACGTCACGGCGGACGGAGCCGTGCGCGCGCTTCTCGCACACGCGGCGTCCGGTGGTTGTGTCGATGTCGAAGGCGCGATGGATCTCGCACGTCGCGGTCGGCGAGCGCCCGGCGATGAACCAGGTCGGCCGCCGGTGCGGGCAGTCCTTGCCCGGCAGCATGCCGCTCTCACTGCACACGTCGACCTTGACCAGAGCTTTGGGCTTTGGCGAAATGGGCGCCGCGAGCGACCGTTCGTGCGCCGCCAACGCATCCACCACCGAGAAGAAGAGCGGCGCCGCGGTTCTGATGCCCACGAACTCGGGATTGCTCCGTCCCGTGAAGTCGCCCACCCAGACCACCAGCACGTAGGGGCCGACGATGCCGGCCGACCAGGCATCGCGGAATCCCCACGACGTGCCGGTCTTCCACGGCAAGGGCATGCGCGCGTCGGTGGTCGGCAAATGCGGCGAGGTCGGGCGCGGGTTCTTGGCTAGCATGTCGAGGACTAGCCACGCGGCCTCCTCGGACAAAATCCGCACGGGCAGTGTTGCTGCATCATCGGCGTGGCGGCGCAGGGGCCGAAGCATGCCGTGATTGGCCAGCGAGGCATACAGCGTGGCCACTTCTTCCATGGTGACTTCGCCGGTGCCGAGCACCAGGCCGAGTCCGTAGTAGTTCTCGGGCTGCGGCAGATCCACGCCAGCACCCACCAGAAACTGGTAGTAGGTCGGCCGATCGAGTTTTGCGGCCACCAGCAGGGCGGGAATGTTGCGGCTGCGCACCAGCGCATCGGTGGCGGACAGCGGCCCTGCGTAGCGTCCATCGAAGTTCTCGGGCGAATAGGCCGAGAACGCCACCGGCGCGTCCCGCAGCACCGTGTGCGGATGGATCACCCCTTGCTCCATGCCGAGGGCGTACACGAAGGGCTTGAGCACCGAGCCGGGCGAGCGCCGTGCGTGCGTGCCGTTGACTTGACCAAAGATGTTGTCGTCGAAAAAATCAGCCGAGCCAACGACAGCGCGCACGCCCATGTCGCGCGTATCAACCAACAGGGCTGCGGCGTTATCCACACCCACGCGCCGCTGGGCCTCGACGAAACGGCGTACTTGCCGTTCAAGCAGGCGCTGCAAGGGCAGATCCAGGGTTGTCTTCAATGTGCTGCTAGCGGAACTTTCGGCCAACATCTGATCGGTGAAGTGCGGGGCGAGAAAGGGCAGGTCGTTGTTTCGCGCCGTCACGCCCAGATTGAGCACTCGCGCGTCTCCGGCGAAGGGCCAGCCTGCCAGCAGGCGCCGGCCCAACGCCTCGCGCATGCGCACGAACTCGGGTGCGCGTGGGCCCGCGCGCAAGGCCTGCACGCGCTGGTTGGGATTTTGCGGCAGCAGGCTCAGCGACAGTGCCTCCGGCAACGACAGCCGATCAGGAGACTTGCCGAAGTGAACCAGACTGGCCGCCCCAATCCCCTCGACGTTGCCCCCGTAAGGAACCAAGTTCAGATACGCTTCCAGGATGTCGTTCTTGCTGTAACGGGCCTCCAGCCACAGGGCCGCGAGAATCTGCTTCAGCTTGCCGGTGGCTTGGCGCGAGTCGATATCGTACAGCCGCCGTGCAAGCTGCATCGTGATCGTCGACCCGCCCACGCGTCGACCGCCCGAAAAGATAGAACGCACGGCCCGGCCCAGGGACAGTGGGTTGATACCGGCGTGAAAGCGGAACCATCGGTCTTCGTAAAGCAACGTCGCCTTCACCGCAATCGGCGAAATGGCCGCAAGCGGCGTCCACAAGCGAATCTGTTCGTCGTCGGCCAGGGTCACGCGCAGCAGCTCGCCCCCACGGGCATACACCGCGCGCGAAAGCGGCACGTGGGTCGAGAGCGGCTGGTGCGGGGCCAGCCGGAGAAGAGCGAGCAAAAGCGACAGCGTCAGTAGCACCGTCCCGGCGATGCGGATCCGGATATTGACCACAGAGGACACAGAGGACACAGAGCTCGGACGAGAAGGGAGTATCGGATCTGAGATCCGAACCCCTTTCTTCTCTCCGCCCTCTGTGTTCTCTGTGTCCTCTGTGGTGAACTTCATTGCGGTCTTACGACGATGAGACTCCCGGGTTCTCCCCTGGCGCGCACCGAGCGGTCGTACATGGATTCGGCGTGGATGGCGGGCGTGACCACCTTGCCGGCATTGGTGGCCTTGATCTTGTAAATGAAGGTGGTCATTTCCTTGCCCACGGAGCCGTAGAGCACGACGCGATCCTCGCGCACGTCAACGTAGTCCACGGAGAAATCGCTGCCTGGCAAAGCAATGGTCAGCAGCCCGGGGCCACCTGCGCCTTTGGGGGCTTCTTCATCGGCTTCGCCTTCGCCCTGCCCATCGTTCTCGTCGCCTTCGGCAGACGGGTTTTCGCTGGGCTGAGAATTGTCCTCGTTGCCTTCATCGTTGCTTTCCTTGGCTTCAGGCTCCGCCGTCTGCATGACCACCTCGAAGCCTGCGGGCAGGAGATCCACGATGGCCGCGTTCCACACCAACTCGTTCAATGCGCGCACGCGGATGCGTACGCTGATTTCGTCGCCAAGCCCCGCCTTCTGGATGGGTTTGTCGTCGCTGCCCAGGAATTCGCGCACGATCTCCAGCTTGTTGCTCATCGCCTTCCTTGCCGGCTCGATGTCGAACCCGCTTTGCGAAAGCGACCAGTAGCTGCCGAAGTCGCCGTGGCTGCCGAACACCAGCGCCGTCGCCTGCTCCGAGAAGGCCACGTGGGGCAGAAGTCCGCCCGACAAGACCAGCGGTTGCTTGTTGCCTTGCACGACCTCGTGCAAGGTGCGCGTGGCGGCGCCTGGCTCGGCGGCCACGCTGGCGAAGGCCTCCAGGGCCAGGATGCTGAGCGCAGACGAGAAGGTGTTGTAGCTGCCGCTGGAAATGGCCGCCACGATGCCGTCCAGATCCTCCTTGCCGACGGCGGCCGCGCGCTTGGGGAAGTGACGGGCCACCAGCAGCAGCGCCTGGGCATCGTGCCCAAGATCGTCGTAATAGTGCTCGTAGTCGGTCTTGTGCTTGGCGCCTAGCTTGATCGCGGAGGCGATTTCGCCCGCCAGGCTGTCTTGTTTCAGGATGGCGTAGGTGGCGCCGAGGTACGCGCTGGCCAGCTCTTCGCGCCAGCCCTTGCCCGCGTTCGCCTCCAGCCAGTGTTGCAAGGCAGCGGCGTGGCGCCCCACCTTCACACCATTGCGGGCCAGCACGTACAGCGCGTGGGCCCGGATGCGCGAATCGGCGATATCGTCGGGCGTCTCGCTGGCCAAGGTTTCCAAGTAGCGCATGCCGTTCTTCATCATCTCGGCGGGCACGGCATGGCCGCGTTCCCGCGCTTCGGTGAGCAGGTGCAGCGCCCACACCGTGGGCACGATGGCGCTCTTGGGATTGGCGGTCCATAGGCCAAAGCCGCCTTCCTCGTTCTGGCGCGAGCGCAGCACATCGATCAAGTTGGCGATGGCGTCCTCGGCCTTGGCCTTGTCGAAGCCGAACTCGGGCCGCTTGCCCAGAACCACCGCCGGCGCGGCTTGGCTGACCAGCTGTTCGGTACAGGCGTGTGGGAAGCTGGCCAGATAGGCGGACAAGCCGTGGGCCAACGACAAGGGCACGGCCGCGATGCCGGCGTCCAGGCTGCGGTGTTCGCTGAACAATTTGCGTTCGATAGTCGCGGTGGTGTCGCCATTCTTGAGATAGCCCGCCTGCAAGGTGGTGACGAAGGGCGACGCCGGCCGCACGCTGAGATCGGTGGTCAGGCGCGCGGATTTGTCGCCAAAGTGGGCCTCGAAGCGCAGGCTGGCCGACCCCAGTTCTTTGCGGGCACGAACGCGGAAGATGGCGCTACCCTCGCGCATCTCACCGATAGGCAGCTCGACCTCCCGCGGGCCGATGATTTCCAGATGGCTGGAGGTGGTCAGCGACAGCTTGGGCTTGGCGTTTTTGCCCGAGCCCACACAATTGTTGGCCAGCCCCACCGAGACTTCCAGCTCGTCGCCGGGCGCCGCAAAGGTCGGCGCGTTGGGGCTGATGACGAAATCGCCGCGCACGACGGTCTTCTTGTCGAACGCACCCATGCCCACGTCCGAAGCAGCCACGGCCATCACGCGCAGCGTGCCGTTGAAATTGTCCGGGACTTCGTAGGTCAGCTCCTTGGCCTGCGGCCCAACCTCGACGATCCCGGACCAATAGACGACGGGCTTGTCGTGTTTACGACGGAAGGGATTCAGGTTGGCGCCGACCGCGGCGTCTTCACCGTCGCCGCCGGGGGCCGCAGCGTCGCGCAGCTTGGCCAGCTCGGGCAGGATCAGATCGAGGATCTGCGTGGTGCGCACCGAGAGCGCGCGCTTTTGCAAGAAGTGGCTCAGCGGATCCGGCGTGCGGTAGTGGGCCACGCGCAAGATGCCTTCGTCCACGGCGAAGACCACGGCGCGGCCCTTGTGATTGGCGCTGACCTTCAGGGTGAGCTTGTCGCCAGGCTTGACCAGGTCGTCGGTGTCCACCTTCACGTTCAAGGCGCGCTTGCCCCGGCTGATGGCAAAGGGGACCGTGGCGTAGCTGAGCGGGCTCATGAACACCTCTTCCGAGGCGGAATCGCGCACGAACGAGACCGAGACATAACCGCCGCCTTCCAGTTCGGCGGGCACCTTGATCTTTTGCACGCTGGCGGTTTCGCTGGTGTGAAACCACTTCCAGGCATAGACCTTCTCGCGCTCGACGGTGATAAGGCCGCTGCCCGTGTAGGGCGCCTTGATCTGCATTTCGATTTCGCCCCCGGGCGCTACGTCGCCGGTCTTGAGTGCGAGCTGCAGCTCGGCGTTCTTCTCCAGCGAGCGCGCCAGATTGCCGAATCCGGCCACGGTGAAGGAGATCTCTTGCACCGTCTCGCCGGCCGCGTTTTGTAGCGACAGGACGAAGTCGCCCGCCTTGTCGGTGGGCAGCTTGGCGTGCGTGCCAGCGGTAGGCAGCGTGAATGGCTTGCGCGACACCTCCACCTCCTTGCGCACCGACTGGTAGCGGAAGGTCCCGTTTTCCAGGCGCACCAGCGATGAGACGTAGCGGCGCTCGAGCACCACCAGTTGCAGCTTGTCGGCCGCGACCTTGGTGCCCATAGGGCCGACAGCGACCAGCTCGACCTGAAGAGCTGCGTCCTTGTTCACGTACTGCAAGTCGCCCTCGCACTTGTAGCCGATGAGCCAAGGTCGCGGTGAGACCACGGTGGACGCTTCAGACGTCACCGAGCGACCGCCCTCTGCCTCGAAGCCTTCGCTCACCAGGGTCAGGCGATAGGTGGCGTCGGCGAATCGCTCGAGCCCAAGCGCGATCTTGGCCTGGCCGTCGTCGTCGGTTTGACCCTCAGGCAATTCCTGTTCGCTGGGCTCGATGGGTTTTTGCGGATTGTAGAAATGGTAGTCGCGCAGCGAGGGGAAGGCCGGCATGCCCGGCGTGAGAATCAATTTGGCGCGGATGCGGCGGCTGGCCGCGGGCGTGCCGAACAGGTTGGCCAGGCTGACCCTGCCTTCGAGCCCTTTGGGCGGCACCCAGCCCGCCGGATTCTCCACCGAGAACTTGCTGTGGATGGTCATGCGGTCGGGCAGGAACTCGCGCACCGTGACCGTGGTGCTGCCGATTTGGCTGTCGGCGTGGCCATCCTTGACCGTGTACAGAGACACCGTGTAGTTGCCGGTCGGCGATTCCTCGCGCGTACGGTGCGAGAATTCCTCCAGGCCAGCGGCGCTGAGCTTGAAGCGCTGGCGCTTCACCTCCATGCCGCGCGCGTCGCTGACCACCATTTCAAGCGGCAGCCCCGCCAGGCTCTGGTTGAGGTCGCGGCTGCGCACCAGCGCGCCTACGTGGATCTCGTCGCCCGGGCGGTACAGGCCGCGCTCGGAAAAGAGATAGGCTGACAGTCCCTTGCTGCTTTCGGAATCGGTCACGCCGCCCACGTCGAAGCGGCTCATGTCGAGCAGGCGATCCTGGCGGCCATAGGGCAAAAACGAGCTGTCGTGGCCGAGGGTGACCAGGAACATGCTGGGCGACTTCTCCTGGCGCAAATCGCGCAGCGAGGGCAACCGCGCGTGGCCTTCGGCATCGGTGTTTTGGCCGAAGACGGGCTGACCGTTGCGGCCGATGACCTGCACGTGCGCGCCCGCCACTGGCTTGCCGGTCTGGATGGATTGCACGAACACGTCGTGACTGCCGTCGCCGGCCTCCTTGGACAGAATGCCGAGATCCGATACCAGCACCAAGCGCGAGTCGAGCTCGCCCATGGTCTGCTTGGTTTCCGGACTCCAGCTTTCCACCTTGACGAAGAACAAGCCGCGCCGTTGTCCGGTGCTGCTGTCGAGATACTTGCCGAGATCCAGGGTTTCATACGTGGGCTTGCCGTGCGGGGCGGTCACGGCGCGCGTCTCGACCTCGATCTCAGACAGATGTTCCTGCGTGATGGGGTATTGCAGGCTGGGTTTGGAGAACGAACCGCTGTTGAAGGTGAACACGTGGTGGATTTGGTCCGAAAGCACGCGCGCCACCTCGAAGCGCAGGCCGGGCACGTCGCGCACGAACACCGAAACCTTGCGTTGCCCGCTCAGCGCCAGCAGCGAGCCGTTGTGCAACATCTTCACCTGGCGTGGAAATTCCGGGACTTCCAGCACGGACTGGTGGTCTTCGCCCAGGATGTAGCCGCCAAAGGCCGGCACGCCTTTCTTCAGGCGGAGGTAGATGAAGCGGCCCGGATCGGCGTGAAAGCGGAAGCTGTGGTCCGACGCGAATTCCTTCTCGGCCGGCAACTGGGTCAGCGCCAGCTTCTTGCCCTTGGCCAGCACTTCGGCGTCCACTGACTCGGGATTGTCCCAGCGGTAAAAGCCCTTGTGCTTGTTGTCGTCGTGCGGGTTCTTGGTGGGCAAAAGCCAGGCTTCAAAATTCTTGCCGATGTCCTTTTCCGTGGCCGTGGTCGATAGCTGCATGACCAGGATTTGCTCGGGCTCCATGCGCGGGTTGTCGACGATCTGGATTTGCGTCGAGCTCACGCGGAAGAAGTTGTACAGACCGGGCACCCTGACTTTCTGTTCGAGGGGCTTGTCGAATACCGGCCCCCCTCGGGTTGCCTTGCTACCGGGGGCAAGTCTGAGCGTGACCACGGCATCCTTCTGCGGCAACGCGAAGGGCGTCGAGTGTACGAAGGCGCGCGCCTTCCACTTGTCGTAGGTGACGTGCGCTTCCAGGTCGAAGCTGCGCTCTTCCTTGTTGGTGGGCTCGAAGCGCAGCTTGATGCTCTTCTCGAAGGACGGCCCGTCGACAGGGTGGCTGAAGCTGAATTCGGACACGATCTTCTTCAGGTTCGGATCCACGGGATCTTGGTAGAACTCGGCCTGGCGCAGTTGCGCGACGAAGGGCGCGGTCGAGAATTCGAAATCGTATTTGGCTAACTTGATGTGGCTGGCCACCAAACCCTTGGACTCGAAGCGCACGTCGAACTTCTGGCCCACAGGCCAGTCCTCGCGCGGGCGCAGCTCCAGCTCGCGATCCGACACCCACTTCCACGTGCCGTCGAGCTTGGGATCGACGACGATGCCCTTCTTCACCACCGTGCCCACCGCCTTGAGTGGCGCCACCGAGGCCGAGAACTCCACGCGCAACGGACGTGGCGTGGTCTTCTCGCCGATGGGAGTCAGCCCGGGTTCGTAGACATGCACGTCCACGGTCGCCGGTTTGGGGCGCGCCTTCCACCAGTGCCAACCATAGCTGCCCCCAGCGCTGGCGCCGGTCAGTGCGACGAGCAGGCACACGGCCTTGATCTTGTGCACCCAGGCCCAGGCGCCCCCGCGCCCGACCTGCCGGCCGGTCCAGCGCAACCAGGGTGGCGGAGCCCATTGGCCAAAGGCTGCGGCCAGCGCGCGGACAAGTATTGTAAGCAAACGTCGCATCAAGACCTCCTGGCGCGCAGTCTAGTGCCGGCGGGGGAGGGCGGGGTTGCTTTTCGGTTAGGATCTGGGAGGTGAAGTCTCCCGCCAGGCACCGTGTATACTGCCGGGCGTGATTCAACGCGCTCTTCGCCTTCTCAAGATTTTCGGCCGCGCCTCCATCTTCATCGGCTTGGTGGTGCCGTCGTTCGTTGATTGTGTGGGCCAGGTTCGCTCGTACCCGCTCTACCCGAACCCCCAGGTGCGGCGCGAGCCTGCGAAGGTGGCCAGGCTGACGGGGATCGTGGGCACGGTCGACGGCGTGAGCGTGGCGGGCAACGGGAATACCTTCGATCTTGCGCCCGGGTGTCACGTGGTGACCTTGGTGCGCACGGTTGGCGAGGGCGGCGAACACGAACCCTGGACCGCGGAAGTGCCGCGCGCAGTGTTCGCCTTCAAGATGTCGGCTGGCCACGTCTATGTGATCGAATACCGCGTTCAGATGGGCAGCAACCGCAACGGAACCGTGACGGTATCGGCGCTTGAACGCGATGGCAGCGGCGCGGCGATCGGTCCGGTAGCGCCAGTGCGGGGTGCGCAGGACATCGAGGACTGCAAGCAGTGGCAAGAGGCGCAGCAGACCTCACCGTAATTCCGAGTCGCTAGTCCTTCGATCGCTCGTCGCTGCCCGGGCGCCGCATGTGCTTGTACCAGCGCTGATACAGGGGGGCCGCCAAGCCCACTGCCGCGGTCAACACCGCCATGCCGCCCACGAAGATCACCTGCCGGCGCAAGGTGGTTGCGTTTCCGCGCACCACCCATGGCACCGCCGCCACAAGGAACGACAGACCCAGGGCATTGACATAATCGATGGGCAGGCGCCCGACCCACGCGCCGCCGTGCCACCAGATCTGGCCCTTGCGAAAGCGCGCCCAGCCGAAATGGGGATTGAGCACGAACCACAGAAAATCCCAGGTCACGTTCCACACCAGATAGCTGGCGACCATCCGCGCTTCCAGTCCCCACGACCACGGCTGGCCGAAGGCCAGGCCGATGTGAAAGCTGACGAACGGGATAAAGAACATTACCGCGTGGTAGCCCGTCAGCGGCTTGCCCGAAAGCAGAAGGGCGAAGACACGGGCGTAGAAGGGCTTGCGCCGATACCAGGTCGGTAGGGTCATTGCCCAGCCGTCTTTCCCCTCGATTTCGATCTCGACCAGGGCGAAAAGCAGGGCGTAACCGAACAGCAGCAGCGTGCCCGGCATGGTCGCGAAGACGTCTGCAAGCACGTCTATCCAAAGCGCGTTTCCGGTGCAGGTCATCTCGCCTCTCTTTTCGCATGTAGGCTATGCTTGTCGCCATGCGAATTCTCTATGGAGTGGTCGGCGAGGGCATGGGGCACGCCATGCGCTCGCGCGTGGTGCTGGATGCGCTGACCGCCAAGCACGAGGTGCAGGTCGTGGTCTCGGGCCGGGCGTACGACTATTTGGCCAAGCGGGCCAGCGACGTCTTGTCGGTGAAGAAGATCTGGGGCTACACCCTGGCCTACGAGGACAACGACGTGCAGAAGTGGCGCACCGTCGTGCAGAACGCGAAAGGCGCGCTGACCGGATTGCCGAAGAACATCCGCGCCTATCTTGAGATCAGCGAGAAGTTCCAGCCCGAGGTCGTGATCTCCGACTTCGAGACCTGGAGCTATCTATTCGGCCTGCGCCACGCGCTGCCCGTGATCTCCGTCGATAACATGCAGATCATCAACCGCTGCACGCACGCGCCCGAGCTGCTGGCCGGTTGCGAGGGCGACTACCGACTGACCAATTCTGTGGTCAAGGCCAAGATCCCCGGCGCGTTCCACTACCACATCACGACCTTCTTCTATCCGCCCACGCGCAAGCCGCACACGACCCTGCACCCGCCCATCCTGCGTCCGGAAATCCTGGCTGCCCGGCCAGAGCCCGGCCAGCACCTGCTGGTGTACCAGACCTCGACGTCCAACAAGGCGCTGCCCGAGATTCTGAAACGCAGCGGTCGCGAGTGCCGCATCTACGGTCTGCGCCGGGACATCCCAAGCGAAGTCGTCGACGGAAATCTGCGCTACCGGCCCTTCTCGGAGACGACCTTCATCGACGATCTGCGCACGGCCGCCGGCGTGGTGGCGAGCGCCGGCTTCACTTTGATGGGCGAGGCCGTGTACCTGCGCCGTCCCATGCTGGCGGTCCCCATCCAGGGCCAGTTCGAGCAAGTGCTGAACGCGCGCTACCTGGAGCGCGAGGGCTACGGCCTGGCCGCCGACGAGATCACCGAGACCCGCCTGGGCGAATTCATCGAACGCCTGCCCGACTGTGAGCGCCGCCTGGCGACCTACCAGCAAGACGGCAACAAGGATCTGTTGGCAAGCCTGGAGAAGACGCTGGAAGCAGCGGCGAGCGGCAAGCGCGACGCGAGCGAATAGGGTACGTTCCTATCGGGAGAGCGGCGCTCGGCTGTTGCGGGCTACCGCCGGGGGATGCCCCTCGGCGGCCGCATGCCAACGGCCGCGCGGACGCGTCCATGGCACGTTCGGCAACCGGGTCCTAAGTCGACCGGCAGACCGGTCGACATGGCCCCTGTCCCTAATCGCTGGCAACCGAGCGAAGACGCTCGGTGCGCGATTCTACGCCGCCTCGAAGCACCCCCGGCCGCCCGCGCGCCGAGCTCGACGTCGTATTGGCCAATCACGAACGCCCGACGGTGAACTTAACCCGACCGAGATAACCGGTCCGTCTCAGGGGCATGAGTTGGGCGGCGCTGCTATCGAGCAGCAACGCACCAGCCATTCCGACATGCCGTTCGCCAAACGGGGTCGCACTTGTACCTGCAATAGTTGTCGTACCTCTGGCGGAGCTCCTCAAGTTTTCCTTTGACAGCCTCGGTCCTTGATACCGTCACCGGGATGCCCTCGCAACCGAAGGGGCAGGATGCGGGAACGACGACACATTCTTTGTCGCTCGCACAACTCTGCCTCTCCAATACGAAGAGGCGAAGTTCATCGACAAGCCGGCATTCCTTTTCGGCGGCGATCCTGTCTTCGGTGCGCCAGTCAACGGTCTTGTATCGTTCGCAATTCGATGGCTGCCGCGAAGGTACTTCCCACGTTTTCACAACTGGAGCCTCCAGATCTGATGGTCGGCCTCTAGAAGCGCACGCAGCAAAACAGCACGCCGATGTCCAGAGAAGTACTGCCACTAGCGGTATGTGACGTTCTGTCATTGGTCTTCTGCTCACCGGGTATTCGCAACCCGAGACTACCGCACTCTCACAGCGATCGGATCGCACCTTCGTGGCCGGCGCTCTGCGGTCATTCTCGTGGCAGATGTAAGCTCGGCGCGGTAGCCCGCAACAGCCGAGCGCCGCTCTCCCGAATCCCTGTTCTACCCGAGCCTCGAATATCGGCGAAGCCTGGATGCTACGGCGTAAACGATCGGCCCCGCGCAGGCTAATCCCACTCCCAAAACCACGGCGCCGATTTGCTTGGGGTGATCGTGCCGCTCGCGTGCGAGTGCCAGCGCAAGCAGCACCGCAGGCCCCACGCCGAGGAGCGCGGCCACCGGCAACCCACCGGGCACACGGAATGGTCGTGCCAAGCCGGGCTCGCGCATCCGCAGAACCAGCAGCGCCGCGAACTCGAGCAAGAGCGCCAGACCGTAGAGGATGACGTCGAGCTCGATGAGCCGTTCGAAACCCAGGCTCAGGGCCAAGGACCATGCGACGGACAATCCGAGGATGGACACCCACGGGGCCCCTGTGGTGGGAAGCTGGCGCGCGAAGATCCGCGGCAGGTAGCCCTCTTGGGCCATCACCATGGGCAGGCGCGAGTAGGACATGACGAGCGCCTCCATCATGCCCAGGCCGCAAGCCATGCCGCCCACCGCGACGGCGATTGCCAGCGGCGCTCCACCCAGCAACCTCCCGGCGTCCACCCACGAACCTGTGGTCCAGGCTTCGGGCGAAAGACCCGTGCGTGGCGCGGCGGCCACCGGGATAAGATAGGTCAGCACGACAAGCGCGGTGGTCGCCAACATGGCCCGTGGGTAGTTGCGCTGCGGATGCTCCACTTCGCCGGCCACTGTCGAGGCGTTGTCCCAACCCATGAAGTTCCACATGGCAATGAGCACGCCACCCACGAAGTCGCCACCCTGCCCCTCACCATGGACGGATGCCAACGGGGCCGGTGCGAACCAAGCAAGCACACACAGGATCACGAAGGGCCCGAGCAGCAGCACCGCCATCCACTCGGAGGCCCCGCCCACGGCGCGCGCGCCACGCAGGTTCATGGCTGCGCAGGTGGCAATCACGCCCACGCCGATGGCCAGAGCCGCTGGTCCGCTGGCCACCACCGGCCACACGCGGCCAAGATAGAGCACGAACAGCGTGGGGTAGATGGCCATGTCGAACACGCTTGCACACAGCGAGAGCCACGCTTCTTGAAAACCCCAGAACGGTCCCAGCGCGCGCTTGACCCAGACATAGTAGCCGCCCTCTTCGGGCAGTGCGCTGGCCAGTTCGCCCACCATCAGCGCGGTGGGCAGGCTCCACAGCAGGGGCACCAGCAGCAAGATGGCGATGGCGGCCAGGTAGCCGCTTTTGTGTAGAAGCTCTTCCAGCCCGTAGGGTCCCCCGGCGACCATGAAGTAGGTCGCCGCCACCAGCGGAGCGAGCGTGAGTTTCTTCTTCAAAGAGGCCATCCGTGATTCCGCGCCGGAAATCGAACAACTACTATATCGAACTATTTCCAGCGCCAGCCACGGCTTCGGCCAGCATATTTGATGGGTGAGCGGTGCGCGCGCGGCCCACGAATTCCTGCGTGAACGATTCTTACGGGGAAACCGGCTGCTCGCGCATGGAGTCTGCTCGGCCCGGAAAATGCAAACACTTGGCCGGTGCCCCAACTGCCCTACCTGCTTTGCTATCTGGCATTCGGCTCGTTCGCCGCCACGGTGATCGCCCGCTTCGTCATGTGGTCAAGACTGCCCATGCACGTGCGCTGGGAGCTGTATCCGGTCCCCCATGAACCCGCGGACAAAGCCCGTTATGGCGGGTCGTTCATGGAGGAAACAGACTGGTGGAAGAAACCGCACGAGACGTCACCCCTTGGCGCGGTCAAGGCCACCCTTCCCGAGGTACTGCTTCTGTCGTCGGTCAAGACGCACAACCGGCCGCTGTGGCTGCGCACCTATCCGTTTCACATGGGGCTGTATCTGGCCGGGGCGGCCACAGGGCTGGCGTTGCTGACCGGCATTCTTGGCGCGTTGGCGCCGAACCTTCTCGCGAGCAGCTTGGGCACGGTTGCGCGCAAACCAATCATCATGCTTGGGGTTCTTGGACTCGTGCTTGGATGCATGGGCGCCCTTGCCCTCTTGATCCGGCGACTGACGCTGCCAGCGCTCAGGGCCCACACCGTGCCCGCTGACATCTTCAACCTGGTCTTCTTCATCGTGACGTTCGCCTGCGCGCTGCTCACGTTCGTGCTCGTGGACATCCACGCGGACAAGGCCATGGCTTTCGCCGCCAATCTGGCCTCCTTCAACCTGGTGCCCATGCCGGGCACCGGGGCCGAGTGGATTCTACCGACCGCGACCGTGACGCTGGCGAGCGCGCTGATTGCTTACATTCCTCTCACCCACATGTCCCATTTCGTGGGCAAGTACTTCGCGTACCACGCCATTCGCTGGAACGACAAACCGAACCTGGCAGGCGGACCGCAAGAAGCTAAGATCGTAAAGCTTCTCGCCTACAAGGTTTCGTGGGCAGCCGATCACATCCAGGGCAGCGGCAAGAAGACCTGGGCAGAGCTCGCCATGGAAAACCCGACGGAGGCGAAGAAGTGAGCGGTACTGTGAATTTTCGTACGTTTTCCAAAGGTGACGGTCCCATCACGCGAATGGCGGTGGAGGATCAGACCCCCTTGCCACCACCTTTCGACACGTTGGATGAGGAGCCATGGATTGCCCCCATCGCCGACGACGTGCGTGCCAAGTTCGCAGGCCTGGACGACACCATCGCGCTCAATATCCCCAAGCCGACCAGCCCCGAGGAAGAAGCGCGGTTGGTAGGCGCTTTCCTGGCCGGTTTGCGCAGGCTCTTTTCCGCACCTGACAATTGGACTTTCCTGCAGCCCTTCTTGTTTTCGGTCGAGCACTGTGCGCGCTGCCAGACCTGTTCGGATGCTTGCCACATCTTCGAGGAAAGCGGAAAGAACGAGCTCTACCGCCCGTCGTTCCGTTCGGAGATTCTCCGTCGCATCTATTTCAAGTACATCAAGAAGGCCTCGACCTTCGTCCACGGCGACATTGATCTCAATTGGCAGACTGTCACGCGTCTGCTGGAGCTTTCGTACCGCTGCAACCTCTGCCGCCGTTGCGCGCAGACCTGCCCCATGGGTGTGGACAACGGCCTCATGGCGCGCGAGATCCGCAAGATCGCCAGCCAGGAAATGGGCATTCATCCCAAAGAGCTGCACGAGGGCGGCTCGATGTTGCAGCTCAAGGTCGGCTCGTCCACGGGCATGAACCCGGAAGTGCTCAAGAGCAACATGGCGTTCATCGACGAGGACACCAGCGAGAAGGCCGGCATCAAGGTTGTCACGCCGTTTGACAAGAAGGGCGCGGACATTCTGTTGATCCACAACGCCGGCGAGATCATGGCCTGGCCCGAGAACATCGGCGCCTTCAGTCTGCTCTTCAACCAGGCTGGTCTCAACTGGACCATGTCCAGCGAGGAGCCCGCCTACGACGGCATCAATTACGGCGTGTTCTACGATGACGTGCAATTTGCGCGAACGGCCCTGCGCCACATGCAGGTCGCGCAAAAGCTTGGGGTCAAGAAGATCGTCCTCGGCGAGTGCGGCCACGCGCACAAGGCGCTGACGGTGATCGCCGACAAGGTGCTAACCGGCGGACTCAATATTCCCCGCGAAAGTTGCATGCCCCTCTTGCGCGATATCGCGCGTTCCGGCGCCATCCGCTTCGACAAAAGCCGCAACGACTTCGCGGTCACGCTGCACGACCCGTGCAATTACGTACGGCTGATGGGCATCGTGTCGCCGCAACGGGAAATCCTAGGCCACGTGGTGCCCAAGGAGCGCTTCCGCGAGATGACCCCGCACGGGGTGAACAACTATTGCTGCGGTGGCGGCTCCGGCTTCGCCATCATGAGCGGTCGCAACTTCGCAAGCTGGCGGCACCACCTGACCGGCCGGCGGAAGTTCCGGCAAATCCTGCAAGCTTTCCAAAACGAGCCGATGGACGCCGAGCACCCCAAGTACGTCTGCGCCCCGTGCAGTAACTGCAAGGGCCAGATGCGCGAGATCATCGCGTTCTACAAAGCCCACGAGAAGGCGGGGCTGCACTACGGCGGCATCGTGGAATTGATGGTGAACGCGATGGCGGACGCCAAGCCCGGCTACATCAACTGGGAATGGCATTAGGGTTGGTTGCAATGGCCTAGCCGCTCGCGCTATGGGTGGGCGGTACGCGGCGCTGGGACTTGTGCTAAGCACGTAGTCCGCAGGCACGAAGATGAGCAACGAAGCTTTGCAGCCAGGGCAGTTGATCGAGGACACCTACCGCATCGTTCGCCGCGTTGGCGAGGGCGGCATGGGCGAGGTCTACGAGGCGACGCACGCGCGTCTGTCGGGCCGCTATGCCATCAAGCTGCTTCTGCGCGAGGTCGCCAGCGATCCGACGCTGATGGCGCGTTTCCAGCGCGAGGCCCAGATCACGTCGTCCTTGCGCCATCCGAGCATCGTGCAGGTGCTGGATTTTCGTCAGTTGCCAAGTGGTGTGCCGTACATCGTGATGGAATTCCTCGACGGCGTGGATCTGGCCACGGAAATCCAGAAGGGGCCCATGCCGCTGCCGCGCGTGCAGGCGCTACTGGAGCAAATCGCATCCGGGCTATCGGCCGCGCACGAACAGGGGATCATTCACCGCGATCTCAAACCGGCGAATCTGTTCCTGGTGGTGCTGCCGGGCAGTCACAGCGAGCTGGTCAAGATCGTCGACTTCGGTATTTCCAAGGCGCGCGCGGCGAACACGCAGTTGACCCAAGCCTCGACGGTGATGGGCACGCCCCAGTACATGGCGCCCGAGCAGGCCATGGGCCGGGGCGATGTGCTGGACGCGCGCGCCGATCAGTTTTCGCTGGCCACCATCGCCTACGAGATGATCGCCGGGCGCTGCGCCTTCGCGGGCGACAGCATTCCCATGGTGCTCTACCAGCTGGTTCACACCGAGCCGCCGCCGCTGCTGGTGCGGGGACAGTCCATCAGCCCGGCGGTCGATGCCGTGATCCGCCGCGGACTGGCGAAACGGCCGGAGAATCGCTATGCCAGTGTGCTCGACTTCGCGCGCGCCTTCAGCGCGGCCGTTGCGGGAGGCGCCTCCCGCGGCGCGCCCTTGCTGCCGTCTGTGGCCGAGGACAGGACGCTGCTTGCGCAGGTAGCCCCGTCGTCGGCATCGGCGGTGCCAATGGCCCATCCCACGGCGTCCGCATCGCAGGGCAGCAGCGCAGTTGCTCCGGGCCCCAGCACGTTCGAGCCGGTCCTGTCTCGTGGCACTGCGCCCAGAACTTCCGCCATGCCAGCGGCACGCAAGCGCGTGATTGCTGTCGTGGGAACGGCCCTCGGCTTCTGCGTGCTGGCGCTGGTGCTCTTCTTGCGCGGCCGTGCCCCCTCGGCGGGGCCATCCACTGCCAATGCAACGCTACCGCGTGAGGCCGCCAAGCCCACCAACCCGCCCGTGCCTGCGGTTGTCCCAGCGGTCGCCGCCGCCGCGGCCGAGGTCAGCGTGGACGTGCAAGATGCACCCGCCGATCTTGTGGTGTCCATCGATGGCGACGACCCGCGCCCACTTCCGGTGCATTTGCTCAAGGGACCGGGAACCCATCAGTTTGTCTTTCAAGCCCCGGGCTACCAGGCCAGAACCATGCAGCTCGATACCAACAATGATCTCATGCTCGTGCTGTCCCTCAAGAAACTACGGCGGGCTGAGACGGGCAGGGCGCGCTCTGAGCCGCCCGCCGAGCAGGGCGAGAAGGGTGTGCCCAGTCGATTCAAGCGCTCGTTCGATGCGGTCAAGCACGTGTGGCTGGGCAACTGATCGATCGGTTGCTCGCAAGATGTAGCGGAAGTCCTACCTTTCCAAGCACGAAAGTTCTGGGTACCTTTGATCGATGACCGTAGTACTAGGTCCTAACGTCTCGCGTTCTCGTGTCAAGCCCATCGCCAGCGCTCGGCGGCTCTTCACAGTGGTAGCTGTCTCGGCGCTGTCCTTCGGCGTCGGCGCATGCGCGCGTGCGGCTCTGCCACGCACGGACACCCATACATCAACCAGCACGGCCACTGGTGCGGGCGGGTCCGGTGGAAGCACGGGCGGCACCTCGGCCGGTGGCGGCGCTTCGGGAGCTGGCGGTTCATCGAGCACGGGCGGGACGTCGGCCAGTGGTGGCGCCTCGGGAGCAGGCGGATCCGCCAGCGCAGGCGGCGCCTCGGTTGGAAGTGGTGGGCTTGCAAGCGGTGGAGCTCCCAGCGGCGGCTCGGCCAAAGGTGGTTCAGCGAGCGGTGGCTCCACGGGCGGTGGTTCCACGGGCGGTGGTACGAGCGGCTCGGGCGGCGCCCCTTCCTCCGGTGGCAGTTCGGGCTCGGGTGGCTCCTCGGCTCCCGATGCGGCCGTTGACGCTCCCATCGATACCGGGCCACCGCCCATCATCTATGCGCTGGATCCACCCAATCAGTACATCAATCAGTTCTTCATCCCTGGCTGCCAGACTGGCTCAGCCACGTCCCCTGGGGGCGGCAATTGCACGCAGGGGCAGAACGCATGCGAGGGCACCAAGCAAGGCGCACGGGTGAACTTCCTATGCCCGCGCTTCATGCTCTTCTCCGACGAAATGGCTCAGGCGGCCTTGGATGACGGGAACGCGGGCCTGAACTACGCGGTGGTTGGCCACGACTCGGATACAGGCGGTATTGACGGGAACGTCACCGTCAGTTGCTGCCAGTGTTACCAATTGGTGTTCAGTCTGCCTGAAAACGTGGCACAGGTGGGCGGCGGCGGCGCTTCGGCCATCCCCATTCCTCCGCCGCTCGTGGTTCAGTCGTTCAACACCTCCGCCGGCGGCGGTAAGAACTTCGACGTCTTCATGGGCGCGGGAGGCTTCGGCGCCTTCAACGCATGCGATCCGAATGCGTCCATGAAGAGTGCCTCCGGAAAATACCTCTACACGCAATTCCCGCCCGACGGCGAACCTGGCTCGGGCGGGGTGAACGCGGCCACGCAGATCGCCGGTTGCAAGAGCGACAAGAACCAGGCCACGACCGAAACCCTGTCGTCGACGGCGTGCCAGACCAACGTGGCCACAGCCTGCGGAAAGTTCAAATCGAGCTCGGAGGCCATGACCAACACCTCCGTCCGCTCGTGCACCCAGTCCAACAATCCTAGCAGCTACTACCACATCAACTGGCAGATCTACGCCAAGCGCGTCGAGTGCCCCACGCACCTGACCCAGGTCACGGGATGCAAGCTGTCGCCGCAAAGCCTGCCGGCGGTCAATCCCGCGGTCAAGACGCCCGCGCAGGCTGCAGCGGATTCGTCATTCAAGTCGGGCTACACCATCACCACCATGCAGGACTGCTGTATGCCGACCTGCGCTTGGCAGAACAATGTGAAGGGCCAGAATCTGTCGGTGGTTGGCAACTACAACTCCTTCTACTCATGCGATCAGAACGGAGTTCCAGTCACGGAAACTTCCACGTCCGACGCTGGAAAGTAGCTTTCCAGCCGTTCGGGCCAGCTTCTTGACCAATGGCGGGATTGAAATCCCGTCAGGCAGGCTCTACCGTTCCTGGACGTGGAATCAGCCGCCATCATCCACCTCGACATGGACGCATTCTATGCGTCGGTCGAGCAACGCGATTATCCCGACTTGCGCGGCAAGCCCGTGATCGTGGGCGGACATCCGCGGCGCGGGGTCGTGCTGGCGGCCTCCTACGAGGTCAGACCGTTCGGCGTGCGTTCGGCCATGCCCATGGCGATTGCCATGCGCAAGGCGCCCACGGCCATTGTCGTCCCTCCGCGCATGGGGGCGTACGAGGAAGCAAGCGACGCCGTCTTCGCCATCCTGAGCACGGTCACGCCGCTCATCGAACCGCTTTCCCTCGACGAGGCGTTCCTCGACGTGACCGCATCGCGTAGCCTGTTCGGCGGTCCCAGCAAGATAGCCACCGATTTGCGGGCGCGCATTGCGACCGAGGTGGAGCTCCCGGCTTCGGCCGGCATCGCATCGGTGAAGTTCGTGGCCAAGATCGCCTCGGACCTGGCCAAGCCGAACGGACAACTCGAAGTCGCGCCCGGTGAGGAGCGCGCGTTTCTCGCCCCACTGCCCATCGGGCGTCTGTGGGGCGTGGGCCCCAAGACCGAGGCCGCGCTTGTTGAGCTGGGACTTCGCACCATCGGCCAGATCGCGGGTGCTGATCCCGATTGGCTGAACCGGCAGGTCTCCGGCGGGCGCGACTTGTGGGAGCTGGCCTGCGGTATCGACCCACGCAAGGTGGTGCCCGATCGGGAGGCGAAGAGCATCGGCAGCGAGGACACCTTCGACGAGGACGTGGCGGGGAAAGAGGCGCTCTTGCCGCATATGCACGCGCAGGCCTTGCGCGTGGCCCGGCGTCTGCGAAAGGCGGGTAGAAAGACGTCGGTGGTGCAGCTCAAGCTGAAGCTAGCGGATTTCACGCTGCTCACGCGCCGGACGACGTTGCACGAAGCGACGGACGACGGCCAGGTCCTCTATCGCGCCGCCAGCGTGCTTCTCCAGGCCGAGCGTCTGCCCCAAAAGGTAAGGCTCACGGGCGTCTCGGCGCAGTCGCTGCTCTCACACGACGGACAGTTGTCGCTCTTTGACTCCGACCGTCGCACGGGCCGACTCAACGCCGCGCTCGACCGTATCCACGACAAGTTCGGTCCGGCCGCCCTGACCACCGCGGACTTGCAGGATACCTCAGACAAAGAGCGGGACTAGGCTGCAGCCGTACGCTGCCGGTTGCGCGGCAGTGTCGCTTGCAGGACTTCCGCTAGCAGCATCACACACGCGCAGCCGATGACGTTGTACCAAAGGAAGCTGACGTTCGTGCCCAGAAACACCCCCACGACGACGGCCTCGGCGGCGATGGCGGCGATGCAGACGGCGGTTCCGCGAATCGGGCGACGGGAGAAAGCGACCAGGAAGATGCCCAGAATGGTTCCGTAGAAGAGCGAGCCAAGAATGTTCACGGCCTGGATCAGATTGTCGAGCAGGGAGGCGAACGTGGCGAACAGGACCGCGAGCACGCCCCAGCCCGCGGTGAACCACTTCGCGGCACGCACATAGTGGGCGTCCGAGGCGTCCTTGCGCAGGCTGCGCCGGTAGAAGTCCACGACGGTGGTGGACGCCAGGGCCGAAAGCTCGCCCGCCACCGCCGACATGGCCGCGCAAAAAATCACCACCAGCAAAAGGCCAACCACCCCGCGCGGCAGATTGCGCATGACGAACGTCAGGAAGATGTAGTCTGCATCCCGCGTGTTGGCGCCGGGCAAGGCCTGGGCCACGGTGAGCTTGGTCTCGGCGCGAAGGGCGGCGGACGCGACTTCGGCCGCGCGCACGCGCTGTTCGCTGGCCGCAATCGCTGCGGGGTCGTGCTGGTCAAGAGCGCGGCTCAGCTGCCATATCTCCGACTGTTTGTGCTCAAAAGCCGCGGCGTGGGCTTGCTCAAGGGCGGCCAGCTTGCCGGCCCATGGCGTTTGCTTGGCCCGCGCCAGCTCGGCCTGGTTGAACAAGATGGGGGGCGCGTTGAATTGGTAGAAAACAAACACCATCACGCCCACGAACAGAATGAGGGACTGCATCGGGATCTTGACCAGTCCGTTGAACAGGAGTCCCAGCCGGCTTTCGGTAACGGAGCGGGCGCCAAGGTAGCGCTGCACCTGCGACTGGTCGGTGCCGAAATAGGCCATGGCCAGGAAGAATCCGCCCAGCAATCCGGACCACAGGGTGTAGCGCGTGCTGGGATTGGTGGAGAAATCCAGGGCATCGAGCTTGCCCAAGGTGCCCGCGATGTGCAGGGCCTTGCCGAAGGAAACCGCGGGTGGCAGGTGCTTGACGATCACGATGAACGCCACCACCATCCCACCCAGCATGATCAGCATTTGCTGCTTCTGCGTCTGACTGACGGCCTTGGCGCCGCCGAACACGGTGTACGCAATCACGACGCCGCCGATGCACAGGCAGGTTAGCCTCAGCGACCAACCAAGCACGGACGACAGGATGATGGCGGGCGCGTAGATGGTGATGCCGGCGGAAAGGCCGCGCTGGAGCAAGAACAGGAAGGCGGTCAATTGCCGGGTCTTCAGGTCGAAACGGCTTTCCAGAAATTCGTAGGCCGTGAAGACGCGCAACTGGAAATAGCGAGGCAGGAACACAACCGACAGCGCGATCATGGCCAGCGGCAGACCAAAGTAGAATTGGATGAAGCGCATTCCATCTTGGTAGGCCTGACCGGGCGTGGACAGGAAGGTGACGGCGCTGGCCTGCGTGGCCATGACCGACAGACCAATGGTGTGCCACTTGTCCTGGTTGCCGCCGCGCAGGTAGCCGGCCATGTCCTGTTTGCCGCGTGCCCGCCACGCACCGTAGCCCACGATGGCGGCCAGCGTGCCGAGCAAAACGACCCAGTCGAGCGTGCTCACCGGTAGATCCAGTGCAGGACCGCGAAGCCAGCAATTTCCAGGACGAGCGCCCCGGCGACGATGAGATAGAGCCGGGGCCAGCTCAGAAACGGGGCCGGGTTCGGCGCTTCATCGGGCATTTTGTACTTGTCCCGCGGCCAGGAGATTGGCGAACAGTCGGAAGGCGCCGGGCACGCCCGCGGGCAACTGTCGGAAGAAGGCAAGGCCGGTGTAGATGTAGACGCCTTTGCCAAAGCGTGCCGACAGGATCCCGCCGGACAGCACGGACTCGCCTGGATCGCTCATGCCGATGACAGCCTGGTAGCGCGGATCCCAGGACGCCGCGAAGTACAGCCCGCGCTCTTGGACCCAGCCGTCGAAATCGCGTGCACCGATTCGGTTGGGGAAGTTGAGGATCCGTTGCTCGGGCAGCAGAAATGCGACGGGGGCGGTTTCGTCGGTGACGCGCTCTCGGCCAATCTCGAAGGGGAAGGGGCCGATGGGCACGGATAGCGGGGCGAGCCGATTGTTGGTGTTGTATTGCGCGACCAGGGTGCCGCCTGCCTGCACGTAGGCCATGAGGGCGGGTTGGGCCACGCGCAGCTTTTCGTTGGTGTTGTAGGCGCGAACGCCGACGACGATGGCATCGAAGCGGGCGAGCGTGGCGCCATTCGACGGCAGGTTGGCCAGGATTTCGTCGCCGATAAGGGTAACGTCGTAACCCATCTGGCGCAGCGCCGCGGGGACGTCGTCGCCGGGGCCCGGAATGTATCCGATCTTGCTTCCCTGCTGCTGTATCGGGAACGAAACCAGTCGCACGTCGGCTCGGCCAAGCACGGTCTGGATGGGAATGTGGGCATGTTCGATGTGCCCCACGCTGCTGGAAAAGTGCTGGCTGCCCACGTCGGCCACCACGCGCAGGGTGCTGGTCGTCGAATTCTGTTGTGCATTCGTCGGCGGGGCTTGAATGCGGAAGGCGAGCTCGGTTTCCTGGCCCTTGCTGGCCAGCACGAAGGGTAGCGAGGCCGGTGCCGCCGACCAGCCCGCCAGCGTCTCCACACGCAGGGTGCCGGAAAGCTCGGGCGCTGCCGCGGCAAGCCGCACGGTCAGCGTGCGCGTCTCGCCACGGGGAAACATGAGCACCGCGGTCGACGGCCGCACCGAGACCAGCGGGGTGATTTCCAGGGGTCGGTGGCGCTCGCCGGCCACTGGATCGGTCCATTTGAACGTGATGGGGCGGCGGACGGTCAGGACGTGACCGTCCAACTCGAAGACGAAATCGACCTGCAGGGGAGACTCGGCCTCGGGCAAACA
>Ga0302321_100000860_pt1 | contig 26373 bp, 16 predicted proteins | sample Fen_T0_1_FD_202505 | JGI IMG/M metagenome (GOLD analysis project Ga0302321, IMG submission 202505) | Peat permafrost microbial communities from Stordalen Mire near Abisko, Sweden - Fen_T0_1 | ecosystem: Environmental > Terrestrial > Soil > Wetlands > Permafrost | place: Sweden: Abisko... | reverse complement strand
ACGTAGCGACCGCCACGCGAACGCGAAGTTTTCGCGGTAGAGCGCCGCGAAGCCGCTCAAGTCGGCTTCGCTCACCTGACCGTCCTCGGAACCATTACAGGTCGCCTCGCATGCCGAGCGAAATCAACCCGCCCGCGGCGCTGGGACGAAAAGCCAGGCTTCGCTCGCCCTTGGCTTGCACGTCGAAACCGTTTCGAATGACTGGGAGCACGGCGTGCCCCGTGAGAGTCCAGGACAGTGAGCGAGTGAACGGAAGGACGATTTCTGGGCCGACCGCAACGGCCAACCAAGCGGCGCGTTGGCTAGAGCGGTCAGCGTAGCCCAGGCCGGTGCCGCGCAGAGAGCCGATCATTGCAGCCAGGCACCAGTCTAGGTGCGCCCCCTCCGTTTGACCCAAAGCGCGCCCACAGCCACGTAGATCGGCGTATGCGAGGCTCAGTTCGACTTCTCCGCCTGGGCTCGTCACGCGGTCGGAGAGCACGAACCCACCACCCAGCGAAAGCGACCAGTTCGGATTCAGGTAAAGTCCCGCGCTCCCCGCCAGCAGTGGCATTACGTTCTGCAACACGTTCAGCGTCAATCCCGCGCCCGCGTCCAGAAACAAGCGTCTCGAGGGCGGGGCGCCTTCAGCCCGCGTCGCTCTTGGCATCTGCGTGCGCTGCGGGACGCTGGGGGGCGGGGCGATTGCTGGGGGCAACACGTTCGCGTAGGGGTCCAAAAAGATGGCCAGCGTGACCGCAATCGCGTCCGCCAAACTCGCACAGCTCGGTCCCAGATCCTCCAATGCACGGCTGCCGTGGCGCGAGCCGGACGTGCTGATCTGCGCGCTGTAGCCGCTGAAGTTGCGTGTGATCGCTACTTGCACCCAGGTCTCGAACGGCGTCGAGCCCAGCTCGGCGCTAATCACGCTCGCACCCGCGACGCCGCGCACCCGTTCGGCGAGCAGTACCGAGTCCGGACAATCCTGCGCGCCTTCGCCGCGCGTAACGACCAGCGCGGCTCTCGGAGAATGCGTTTGCGCGGCAGCAACGGAAGTCCCACTTGCTGCCGCGACCAGTAGCCGCAGCCCGATGCGGGATGCAAACTGCTTATTTGTAAACATGCGGTGCACCGCAACGCCCCGGGGAGCACGTCGAAGCGTCCCCTTGCGGGTCGTATTGTGTGTCCTTCGGGATGCAATAGGACCCGGCCAAGTGATTGTCGCCGACACCGAGATTGTCGACCAAATGTTCGCATTGCATGGACTCGGAGCAGGTGCAGTACGGACCGGGACCCGGCCCCGCGCATTGGCAGCTACAGATGGAAGCTTGGCGCGCCGGTCGAGCTTGGAGTTGCGGAGCGACCGGAACCGTTACGGAATCGTAGCTGCCTGCAGCCAAACAGTCTCCGCCGCCCTCTACTTGTCCGTAAGGGCAACTGGCGCGGCCCTGGAAATGGTTTTGGATGCACACGTGCGACTCACACATCGACGCGTGGTCGTCGATGTTCACCTCTTTGACGGAATACCCCGCAAACCCTGTGCGATATTCGTCGTTGGAGATGCAAGGATCGCCGACGGCTGCTACGGGCCTTGGAGACGGGCAGCCGAGGAACAGCAGGCCTGTCTGCGGATCCAACGCCCGCGGCGCCTTCTTGACTTCGCTCGAGACGGGGCCGAAGAAGCGCAGCCTCTGCTTTTGAGTGCTGGCGCAAGCCTCGACCAGGGCGCTTTGCGCATCCCCAGCTGCTGCGGACACATAGCACCAGCCCGTCGTGCTTGCGTCCGGTTCGGCCTCTGTCTCGCATTTCTGCAGGCTCGCACCAACCGCGGCGTCGACTTGGCAGACGCATACCTCCGAACAAGTGCCCAAGACGCCGCCGTTCGACGGGTCACACCAGCCAGCGACCTTCGTTTGCAGACGAGCTGCGCGAGTGAGCTCAGCACTCGCCGGCGAGAGACCAGCGGCTGCGCAGTTGCAATCGGCACTCTGCCGCGCGTTCAGCACGACGCAGGCGGCGTTACCCGTTGCGTCGACGGGTAGCTCCTCTGGCAAGCACAGGTACGGGCGGTCATCGCCCAAAGGAGGCGCGACGTTGAGCTGTTGTAGCTCATAGGTCGACTCCAGCGCCGGGGCGGCTCCGCCAGGTGTCAAACCGCCCCCGTTGCTAGTCCCCCCGCCGTTGTTCCCCCCAATTGCGGTCAGTCCGTCATTGCCAACGAGCCGGTTCGACCCCGAGCAGCCGAACACGGCAGTTCCAGCTAGAACGACAGTCATCCCAAACGATTTCTTGAACCAACTCACGTTTACCTCCCGGACGAATTGACCGTCACCGGGATCAATGGCGGACCGGGTCGATTTTCATCACTTTCGTTTCAAGTTATTGTCCGACCCAGCGCGGCCGTCTCGCTCACTCGCTGCGTCGGCGCATCCGACCGCCCCCCACCGGTTGGGCGGCGAGCCGGGGTGGGCGCGCCGCGGCAGCCCCTCAGCGGCCAGCGAACCAGAGCCGGCACGTCCGATCTGCTCGCGCCGGGCGCGCCAGGCAGGTAGCCTCTGCGCATGCGACGATTCCTGCAGTTGCTCATGGTTTGGGTGCTGGGATGCGCGTGTGCGTCGCAGCCTGGGGCCGGCCCAACGGCCCGGTGCGATGCTCGGCGCGACAGCGCGAGGGCAGATATTGCCGCGGTCATTGATGCGCATTTGGCTTGCAAGCAGGACGGGGACTGTCAGTCAATCGCGTTTCAGTCGAACTGCTTCGATTCCTGCACGCGCGCGGTCAACGCTTACGGTGTCTCTGCGGTCGCCGCCGCCGTCGCCAAGGCAAATGCTGGCGCCTGTGCGAACTACCAGGACGACGGCTGCCACGTGATCGTTCCACCGTGCGCTCCGCCGACGCCCCCCCAGTGCATCGCTGGCAGCTGCGGATAGAGCCTGTCTCTGAATCGCTCAGACACCCGTTAGACGCGCCCGAGGAGCCGCGTCGTCTGAGTGCCGCGGCCGTAAGCCGTCGGATTCAGCGCGCGCGCGTCATTGGTGAGCAAGCGGGTGCGGGCGCCCTTGGGCCAAGACCGTGGCGTGGCTACGGCTCCGGCGCGTCCTTGGGCGTTTTCCGGATGGTGAGCTCGCTCGCGGCGGCCAGCACCAGCGCGTCGGTGAAGCGTCGCGCTCCTTGCGCGTTGAGGTGCGAATAGTCCGCGAACTCGCTGTCGTCCAGTTCGAGCGAGCGGTGCAAATTGTAAAAGTCGAAACCATGGCGCGCCAGAATTTCCGCCACGCGTTGCCAGTGCCGAGCGAGGCGGCTCTCTGCTCCCGCGAGCGCGGGCCGGCGCAGTGGTGACTGCGCGCACACAAACCCGATCCCCTGGCGACGCAGCTTTGCAGCCATCGCCTCGAGATCGGCGTAAGCCGCCTCCGAGAAGCCTTCTGCTTCTGCGCGCTGCGCCCAGCGCTCGGTTGGGACATTCGGATAGCGAAGGTCCAGTGGCACACCACCCCATGCATCCAACGCTACCGAGTCGAAGTCGTCGCGCCGGGTGCGCAGGAGTCTGAGGCGCTGCGCTTCGGACAAGTAGTAGAAGAGATCGAAGTAGCGGGCCACCAACAGGGGGTACGGCGTACCGCCCAGCACCTCGTCGAAGCGCTCGGGCAGCACGCGCTCTGCGCTCGCGTCGCCGTAAAAGTCCATCGGTCCGGACACGACGATCACCACTTCTGGCTGGCTTCGAGCGAGTAGGTACTCGAGCATCGACCGGGTATCGCTGACCTTCATGCCCCAAGCGGCGGCGTTGTAGTAGCTCCGGTCAGGGCCCAGCCGCTCGACCAGCGAGGCGGAGTTCAAGTTGTTCAACGTCATCGAAGAGCCCAGCGCGAGGACTCGAAAGTCCAGGCGACCTTTCCGGCGCAGCTGCTCGAGCTTCTCGTCGAACAGCAGACTGCCCGTGACGGGCAGCGGGGCTAGCCTGTCGTCACGCGCCGCGCAGAACAGCGCCGCCGCGGTCGACGCCAGGCCGAGGCCGACGAGAGCGGCGGTGAGCGCAAGAAACCTCAGGTGCGATGGGCGTGGCGGGCGATGCATCGGGCTAGAACTGGAAGTAGACGAAGCGCACCACGTGATGAACCGACATGAGCGAAATCACGAGCGCGACGGCAGTCAGGGTCGCCCACAGCGCTGAAGGTGCCCAGCGCAGGCGCGGCCCTGAAGGCGTGTCAGCACGGCTCGTCAAAGCTAGGGCATTGGGGGCGAACAGCACCACCGGCAGCAAGATGGCCAGCCACACCAAGCCGGCGCTCGGGAAGAGCAACTTCGCGAACTGGGCTTTGACGGCGAACAGCTGAACGAAGGACATCGCGAGATCGGCCGGGAGCGACGCGCCGTGCAGCCCCGCCATCCCTGCCCAGACGGTGCGCGCGCAGGCGAAGGAGGGAGCTCTGAACAGCACCCAAGCCACGCTGACCGCGACGAGCGTGAGCAAACGGTAGCCGGGGACGAGCCGAGGACTCTGAGGCCAGCTCCAGCCGCGCGAGACGGCGCGAAAGCCGTGATTGACGACGAGATAGAGCCCATGAAGCGCCCCCCAGGCGACGAAGGTCCAAGACGCTCCGTGCCACAGCCCCCCGAGCGTCATGGTCAAAAGGACGTTCCCGTAGCGGCGCGGCGCGCCGTGGCGGTTGCCGCCCAGCGGGATGTACACATAATCGCGCAAGAAGCGCGAGAGCGTGATGTGCCAGCGCCGCCAAAATTCCACCATGCTGCTCGCCTGGTAGGGCGAATCGAAGTTGGAGGGCAGCTTGATGCCGAACAGCCAGCCCAGGCCGATGGCCATGTCGGAATAGCCGGAGAAATCGAAGTAGAGTTGCAGGCCATAGCTCAAGGTGCCACCCCAGGCCTGAACCAGGTCCGGCGCTCGCCCGAGCGCCGCAGCGTCGAACATCTGCGAGGCGTAGACCGCTACCTGATCGGCGATCACCACCTTCTTGAACAGGCCGAAACTGAGCAAGCTGAGTCCGCGGCAAACTTCGTCCAGGTCGAACCGCGGGCTGTCGCGCTGGAGCTGTGGGATGATTTCGGAGTGGTGAGCGATTGGACCTGCGACGAGCTGCGGAAAGAACAGCACGAAACAGCAGAACTCCAAAAAGTCGTGCTCGGCCGTCTCGCCGCGGTAGGCGTCTACCAGGTAAGCGATTTTTTGGAAGGTGATGAACGAGATCCCGAGCGGAAGCACGACGTGCGCGAACCACCGGCGCAGGAGTGTCAGTTCTGCGATATCCGCGATGAACGCGCCATACTTGAAGTAGGCGAGCAGCGCGAGATTGGCGCCCACCCCGAGCACCAACAGTCCGCGGCTGGCGCGCCCGCTCCGCGCGCGCCCAGCGCTCAGCGCACGCCCTAGCGCGAAATTGCCGAGCACCGACAAGCCGAGCAACCCGAGGTAGCGGGGGTTCCACCAGCCGTAAAAGAGCAGCGAGGCCAAGATCAAGAACACCATGGCGGCGCGTCGGCCCTGGCGCCGCAGCAGCCAAATATTTCCTGCCACCACCAAGGGCAGAAAGACGAGCAGGAACGGATACGAATTGAACGGCATGACCCCTCACCAGCAACGAACCGCGCCCTACCCGTGAAAGTCCGACGCCGCTACTTCCGCTCGTAGATCGCGTAGTGGTCGCCGTTCGCGACCTCCAGGTAGCCGGTCTCGATGAAGCTGCTCAATTCCGGGAAGACGCGGCTGGTGTCGGCCCCCGCGGGCAGATGGCCATAGTCGACGGCAACCAAGAATCGGGGTGAGCTCGCGCGCAACTGGCGCATGAAGCGCTGTCGAAGGCCGGCAATGTAGGGCGTGGAGACGTGGTGGTAGAAATGGAAGTCGTACATGAACTCGGTGGCCAGCCGAGCCTTCGCGACCAACAGCGAATGCACGGCTCCCGAGGCCCAGTCGAGTGGCTGCACGCGATCTCCCGGGCGGAGCCGCTTCTCCAAGAAGCGCGCAATCTCGTCGACACGCCCGTTCTGCGGATTGCGCGAGACACCACTGATGTCATCGAGCAATTGCCCCGGAACCGCAGTCATCAGCAGCACGACGCCCCAAAACGCGCCCACCACCAGCTTCGACGGCGCGCGATCGGCCGCCCTTTTTCGCAGCCACAGCGAGCCCAACAGGATCAAGAAATAGCAGGCCGGCAAGAAGTGGTAGGGCCAAAATTGCCCAGAAAATACTGGATAAATACCGAATCCGACCGCGAGACCCAAGAGCAAGCTCACGCTGGTTCGCTCGCGACCAGGCTTTGGAAATTCTGATAGTGTAAAGCTTGCGCCTGACGCCGCCGGGATCAGCCACAGGCCAATGCCGCTCGGATTCTTCATGCCTTCGAGCAGCGTGTTCACGTGCGCGAAGCCCGAGACGACGGTGTGATGCCCGTCGAGGCTGCCATAGAGCGGCCAGTAGTTGCTCGCAATTTCCAGAAATGGCTGCCATGCCCCGGCCAGCACCAGGTAGAGCACTGCCGCAGCGATCGGTGCAAGGAAGCCAGTTAGGAGCAGCAGCGTCTGTCGAACGCGCGCGCCGAACCCATGAGCTGAGCCCGACAGCGGCAAATTCAAGAATACGACCAACCACACGAACGCGATCGCAGAGTGCGGTTTGACGGTCGCGGCCAGCCCTGCCAAGAGCCCCACCAGCAGACAGCGCAGCGCTCGGGACAGCGGCCCGGGCTCGAGGATCACGGCGACCGCGAGCGCAAGAAACGAGATCACGAAATACTCGCGCTGCATCGTGATCACTGCGCCGCCGGTCAAGTAGGCCAAGGCGAAGACGACGCAAGCGGTCCAGGCGATGCTGCGACCGAACAACCTCATGATGCGGAAGGTGGCGGCCGAAATCACGACCAGCAGCAACAGATCGGCAACGCGAAACCCGAGGTCGCCGTAGCCAAAAACCGCGCCAATCACGCAGTTTATCAGGTACGTCCCCGGCATATTCATGTCGAACAAATCGCGATACGGGACGTAGTGATGATGATTCATCAGCCACGCGGCATACAGCATCAACGGCGAGTCGACGTCCATGCGCCAGGCTAAGGAACCGAGGGCGATCCCGAGCGTGAGCAACGTAAAGAGCCAGAGCAAGACCCTGGACAGCGGCATTCCCAACGTTCTCCGAAGCACGGCACATCGTCTCTGAAGTCCGGTGTTCCAGCAAACGCATTCCGAAGGCGGGCTCATCGCATCCGAGCCCAGCTGATTTTCCTGACTCGCCGCGATCGCCGCTCGACGTTGGCTCGCGAGTTACCAGCGAACGGAACTTGGCAAACTCGAATTCGAGCCAAAGACGAATTCGTTCAGATTGGTGCCGGCGCAGGCGAGCAGGGACTGAGCATTTCGAACACAGAGCGAATGGTACCCCGCCGCGGTCTGGACTATAGACGAGATCGTACGCAGGTCCTCGCCCAACACGACGGTCGGCTCGGGCCCAACATGGCTGTCCAAGAGAACTCCATCGGCTCGCTCCCCGCGCCGGCCGCTGCCAAAGCACTTCGCCGTGGAGTCTTTGAGCACGACGCAGGTGAAGCCCCAGCCGGCGGTGACACTCACGATGTCCTGCAGCGGGTTACCATCCGTTCCGAGTACGGGCAGCGGCAGGTCGCTGTAAGTCACCCCGGAAGCCAAGCCGTGACCGAGCTCACCGTTGACACCTTCACCCCAGCAGAACGCGGTGCCGTCGCCGAGGAGAGCGCAGTTATGGGTGTAACCCGCGCTCAGCGCTTGCACCCCGCCGAGTGGCGCCTGGCCCGCTGCGTCCAGTACGATTTCGGGCAGCGCGCTCTTGGAACCCGAGCCGGACCGGTGATTGCCCAATTGTCCGAGCTCGTTGTTCCCCCAGCAGCGCAGCGAACCGTCGTCGAGCAAGGCGCAGGCGTGAAGGTAGCCGAGGGCGAGCTGTTTGACGCCGGCCAACGCGCTGTTCGAGGCGCCAGAGGCGACTACCACCTGCGCCAAGCCGCGATTTGCCGTCGGGCCGAGCAAGTTATTGCCAAGCTGGCCCTCGCTGCCCGCGCCAAAGCAGCGTGCGGTTTTGTCGGCCATCACGACGCAGGTCGTGTGCCCGCCCGCCGCGATACCGGTGACGCCTTGAAGTGGCGTTGAGTCAGCATTCAATGCCGGGTGGGGCTGGACCGGAAAGTAGCCCGTCACTTGACCGTCGCCGAGCGCGCCGTACAGGGGGAGGCCCCAACACTTGACGCGGCCTCCAGCGCCGAGGACGCAGGAGTGACGCGAGCCGAGAGCAATCTGCTCACCAGGCAGTGGCGTCGACCCGTCTTCGTCCAAAACCGTGACCGGCCCCGCCGTTGTCGTGGTGGACGGTGGCAGCGCTGCGCCGAGCAGGTCACGCTCGCCCCAGCAACGAATGCTGCCGTCGCTGATGGTGGCGCAGTTGTGTAGTTGGCCCATGAAAACGCTACGGACGCTCAAGCACTTACCCTGCTGACAGGTATCCATACAGCTTAGCATGGGCTCCCACTTGCCCGTCGCCCCCGAGCACGACTGGACCTCATGGACGCTGCCGCACTTCAGCTCACCAGGCGTCGGGCACTCCGCGCTGTCCGAGAGCAGTGGGCACTTGGGGCTCAGCGCAAACACTCGATTGCCCGTCGCTGCCACCACGGTGTTTCCCAGGTGTTCGACCGACAGTGCCCGCTCCGGTAACCCATAGTTCGTGATCAGGTTCAGCTCCGGCACACCGAGCACCGTCAAACCCGAACGCGGCGAAGCGACCGAAATATCCAGCTCCTGTTCGCTCAGGCGGAGTGGGGGACCGAGCAGATCGGAGGGGTCAACGGTCAGCGCGGCGACCTGCCGGAAGCGCTCGCGTGCCTCCAGCAACACGACCTGATGGCCGTCCACGACGAGCGCAGCGTAACCAAATCCAGCGATGCCCTGAGCATGCGTGCCCGAGAGCGACACTTCTCCCGCCGCAACCCAACGCCCTTCATCGCCCCGTTGATAGCGGTGCACCGCAAGGGCCGCCGTGGCGCCCGCGCTGGGTGCCACGACGAACAACTGATCCGCCGTGGCGTCGACGAATGCGCTAGCGGCGGCGATCCCCAGATCTTGCTCGAATGACGCGCGAAGCTCGCTCGAGCCGCCCGAGTTGGGCCGAAGCCCGTCGAGCGGAAACTCGACAACGGCCGCCGATTTTTCAGCGGTGCTGGCCTTGAACCCCACCAATGAGCGCAGGCCTTGGTTCAGCAACGCGGGGCCGCCGTGGATGGCGAGAGAACGCAGAAAGGTAGGCGCGGAGTCCGCATGTTGCTGAAGCAAGCTGACTTGATCGTCGCTCGCCGTGAGCTCGCGGTTTGGCCCCAACACCGGCAGAGCGCCCGCCCGGTCCGAGAACGAGAGCTGAATCGGCTGAGCCGCGGGCGGCAATAGGCCGCCGCTCACAATCGACGGTGATTTCGGATCACTGACGTCGATCAGCTGCGTCGAGTCAGCCGAGTTGCCGACGAGCAGCGTCGGGCTGATAGCGCTCAGCGCTTCCACGTGCCCCTGCTCGGGCCCCTGCACCTCACTCAAGATCCCGCTCCCCGAGTCCAAGTGCAAGACCCGCCGACTGGGCTGCAAAACGATGGTTGAGCCCATGGCCACGGGCCGAACGCCGTCGACGAAGCTCCGGTCGTCCGACGCGAACCGCTCGTTCACGACGTATTGCGACTTCAATACCGCGCCGCTCGAGCTCAGATCGTAGTACTCGGCGACGATGGCGGCACCGATGGCGCGCACGATGAGGATGCCATTGCCTACGAGGCTGAAGCCGAGCGGCATGCCCTGCGGCGCCCACTTGTCGAAAAGGGCTATCTGCTTGGCCAAGGAAGCGTCGCGGTAGACGATGATATCGCCAAGCGCGCTGCTATCTTGAATTTTTTGCACTGCGAAGAAGTCGCTCGATAGCCCCAGCGCGAACACCGGCTCATTGAGCAGCATGCGACGAAACGTGACTGGCGTGCCAACCGCACCGACGTCGAACTCGGCGATGCCGCGGTCCCCCACTCCGTACAGCGTGTTGCCGTCCGTGGACAGCACCAAGGAAAGACAAGTGCCGAATTCGCCCTCGGAGACCCCGTCGCTCACTAGCGACTCGGCGCTGTCGAGATGAAAATTCTCGACCTTGTGCGAGCAGGACCAGAGCCGGTTTCCTCGACCAACGAGACCGCGAATGCCGCTCGTTGCCACTCGAGACAACTTCTCGAGCTGTCGGGCGTTCGAGGCATAGAGCGTCAGCGCGCCCTGGCTAGTCACTGCGAAGCGCTCGGGCGTGAGGGCGATCGCGGCCAGAGCCGGCTGTCGGGAAAATACCCAGCTCACCGTGCTGAGTCCCCAGGATTCGTCGCTGTCCAACGTTGCCTGGGGCTCGAGACCGTGCTCGCCCACTTGGACACGAGAAAAGTGCAGCGTAGAGCCCGACGAGTCGGCATCGAGAAAGAGCGCGGAGTCCGCTGCCAAGAGCGTGGCAAGCCCCGAGAGCTCGACCGGTCCGGCACCTCCGAAGCTGGTTGGCACGGGCCCACGCCCGAACACCGCGGTACTACCAATGACCGCGGGCGCAGAGACGACCGCGTCCCCCGCGCAGCGACCTGATTGGCAGTGATCACCCGCGGTGCAAACGTCATGATCGTCACAAGCTGCGTTCTCGGGCAGGACCGAGCAATCCTCGAGCGTGGTTCCGCCGCCGTCTCCCGAATTCGAGACGTCGTCCCCGGACGCGCCGGCGCTCGACTCCCCTCGCCCGCCGGTCGAGCCGCCGCCGGGGGCGCCACCCCCGGCGCCGGCGCGGCCGCCGCTCGTCACGGCGGCCGCGCCGGCAGCCCCGTGCGGCACCGAACCGGTGTCATCGGAACAGGCGACGGTGAGCTCGACGAGCAACAGACTCAGGATTCGTAGGGGTCCGAGAACCCGGCGCAACGCTCGCCTCATTGGCAGGTTCCGTATTGATCGAGCGCGACGTCGTAGTCGAAGCCATTGACGATTCCGTCGTGATTGACGTCGAGCCGGCCGGTGACGGGATGATTGGGCGCGGTCGGTTCTCCGCTCCACAGATCAATCTCGTTGAGATCGAGGGAGTCGACGCAACCATCCCCGTTGACGTCTGCGGTTAGAACGACAGCGCCCGGAGCGGCAGATACAGCCCCCATTCCCAGTGTGATCGCTATCAAAGCCGTCACCCCTAGCCCACCGACCACCGCCAACCCGCGCATGCCGATGGTCTACCGCTCGCACTCCACTCGGTCAAGGCGGCGTGTGGAGATTGATGCAGGCGATTCCCGCCAGCTCTTGCGATCGACGTGCAGACTCGTTCGGGAGCAGCGCTATTCTTCGCTGCGTACCCAACCGTAAATGACATGGCTCTCCGCGTCCAACGCTTGAATTCGGGTCGAAGGAAACCAGCCCGCTCCGCCCAAACCATCCTGCGCGGAGTAGTCCTCGACCGTGTCACACACGCCAGGGTTATCGAGCGAAGCAGCACCAGGCATCGGGCTTCGACGCGGCAGCAGTAGCGACCTCGTCGTGGACCCGCCTTTGCCGAAGCGGAGCGGATATTCGCCGCCGCTGGCTCGATAGATGACTTCGAGGTCAGCGGCTAGCGCGTGCGTCCCGAGATCGATTGCGATTTCGTACTGACAGGGGTGCTCGGACGCGCGGCGGGCCATCAGCTTCGGAGCTAGGCCAAGCTCGTTTACGAAATGCCATTTGCCGGCGGTCGTGCCAAAAAGTGGCACTTGGCCTGCCAGTGCGGGGCTTTCATCGTCTCCCACATCGGCCATGCCCAAGGTACCCAATTGCCGCATGCTGTTGTCACCCCAGCAGCGGAGACTCTGGTCCTCGAGCAGTGCGCAGGTGTGATCCGCGCGCGTAGACAAGCGCCGCACGGCGCCGCCGAGCACTAAGCTCGGCAGCGTTGCTGGCGTGGCCCCCGCCGCAAGCGCGGTGACGTTGCCCAGGCCCAGCTGTCCCTGCGAATTGTTGCCCCAACAACGGACCTCGCCGCTCGTGTACAACGCACAGACGCGCGCCGTGCCGACCGCCACGCTAGCAATCTTCCCGCCCGTCGGGACCAGGCCCTGCGCGCTCGGCAATTGCCCGCGTTGCTGCATCGCGTAGCCCAGCTGCCCGCGTCGGTTATCGCCCCAACAGCGAAGGCCGCCATCAGCAAGCACGGCGCAGCTATTCAGCGCTCCGACCGCGACCTGAACGGCGGGGGCACCGAGACTCAGCGGTCCTAGAACCAACGGCTGCTCGTCGTCGCCGACGTTCGAAGAGTGGCCCAGCCCGAGCTCGCCCACGGTGTTCGAGCCCCAGCAGAACACGGCGCCTCGCTCCGTGAGCGCGCACGAATGCGTCGCGCCGAGCGCCAGCTGACGGACCCTGGCCGGGCCGAGATCCACCCGGCCGGCCCGCTCGGGTGTCTCGTCGTCGCCGACGTCCTTGGTGTGCCCCAGGCCTAGCTCGCCGTGGTGATTGCTACCCCAACACGTGACGCGCCCGCCCACCAAGATCGCGCAGCTGTGCGCGGCTCCCACGGCGATACTCAGCGCCGCGCCGCCGAGGGGCACCGCGGGCGCCTGCGAAGCTTCGGTTCGATCGTTGCGATCCCCGTAGCCGAGCTGGCCCGAACTGCCGGCGCCCCAACAGCGCACCGTCTTGTCCTCCAACAAGACGCAGGTGTGATCGCCACCAGCCGCGACCGCCAGCACTTTGGATGAAAATCGGAGCGGCTTGGCTGCGCTCGCCGTGACGACGGCTCCCGCGCCGGCTCGACCGAGCTGTCCGTTGCTATTGCTGCCCCAACAGCGCACTTGACCCGAGCCGAGCAGCGCGCAGGTGTGCCGCGAACCCACGGCGATGTCACTGAGCACGTTGCACGGTAGTCGCCGGTGCCGGGGACCCAAGTGCTCGCGCAAGGAGTCGACATCACGCAGGCTGAGTGAGCCGTCGCAATCGACATCTGCGGCCTCGGTGCTGAGCGGCGTGGTCTGCTTTCCGGCCGCGGCGGACTGGAGCGCGACGAGATCTTGGGCGTCTACCGCGCCGTCGACGTTGGCGTTGCCGAGGGCGGGCCGACACGTGCCGTTACCGCAGGCGTAGGCCGCGGGACAGCCGCAATCATTGCAGCAGCTGAGCCGCGCGGACTCTTGCGCCTCACATACGCCGTTGCCGCACGCGCCGCAGTCGGCGTAGCAGCCGGTTCCGTCTTCGTGACCATTGCACACGCCATCTCCGCATTGACTGCCGCAGTCGCCCGGGCAAGTGCGGCTGCTCTCGCCCACCGCGCCTTCGCACTCGCGGTTCCCGCAAGGACAGAGCCCGGCGGCCGGGTGCTTTTGGCACAGGGCCGCGATGGCGGCGGCGGCGTACGTGATGTGAATCGGCTCCCGCGCCCGCGCAGACACCGGCTGCGGGCGCCAGCACGCCTCGTCTTCACGTTGAGTGTAGCCGGTTCCGGAGAGACCGCCCATGACCGAACCCACTAGCTCACCGCTCTCGGGCTCGAATACCCCGGCGCCCGAGCTCCCGGGAAAGCCGTACAGATCGCTCAGAAAGTAATCCGAGGTCTGAGCGCGCGCGTCGGTCACCCTCCCTCGGCTAGAAATCTTGCGCGGTAGCCCAGAGGGATGACCCGCGACCAAGAGCGACTGACCGAGGCGAACCGGCGCCTGAAACAACCTCACCTTGGCTGCGGTATGGGAGACTGCGGGGCGGTCCAGTCGCACCACGCCATAGTCGAGGTCGCCCACCGAATCGACGACTACCTGCTGGCAGGCGAATACATCGCTTTCACGAATGGGCGCGGCTCGATCCGTCGCCTGCATCGCATAGTTGAATACGAAGCGCATGTCTTTGCAGGCGAGCTCCCGCGTGCAGTGGCCCGCGGTCAGCACCAGATCCGGCGCGATCAACGTGGCGCTGCATTTCGCCGACGCCGGTTCGCTCGCGAACGGGACGCCGGGACAGACGCTGAACACTTCGGCCAATGAAGGGCCGACCACCCGCACGGCCGTCGGGTCCGAGAGATCCAAATCTTCGGCCATGATCAGGGCCGAGGTCGAGCTTTGCAGCTTGGAGAGCCAGGCCGAATCAGCGAACTCGAAGTCTTCTTGTCGATCATCGCCGGCCAAGCTTCGTGCGAGTTTGGCCGCTGCGGACCCCGCAGCCGCTGGCGTCACGGTGCCCGAAGTCGCCGGCCGGGGCGCGCTCGCTCGACACGACAGCAACAGCGTCGCGCCCATCACCCACGTGAGAAACCCGAAACCTCCGCCGCGCATGGGCCGAACTTACATCAACGCTTGGCTTCGAATTCCAAAAAATCACGCGCCCGCTGCCACCTCCAGCGGCAACGGGCACGCAAGACTAATTACGCGGGGGTATTACTTGTGCTCGCCCCAGTGGTCGTACACGATGTCTTCGTCGAAGCCGTTGACGATGCCGTCACGGTTCAGGTCCGCCTCGTTCCGATGCTTGTGGTAAATCGGCTTGTTCGTCGCGAGATCGTAGCTCAGCACGACCGGGAGCCGCCACATGTCACTTTGGTAGATGACCCGAATATCCGCGATGTCCACGACGCCGCTGCAATCGACGTCGCCCTGGATGCGGTTGTTGCATACCGCGCGGTCCACGCCCGGAAGCGGAACCGCGTAGCCCAACCCGTACTGAAAGCGCGGCGCGGAGCCCTTGGTCTTGACCGCGAGATCGCTGAACTCCGCCTGCAACGCCGGCGTGATGTTCACCAGGGTCGGGACGTAGTCGTACAAGGACATGGCATCGACGGCGACCCGCTTGGCGAAGTTGGGCGGGAAGGCGCGCGCCAGGAAGGCGTCGAAGCTTTCGTTCGAATTACGATCATCCAAGGTCAAGCCCGCGTTGATTGGAGCCTGAGTCCTCAGCGCCTTGTCGTAGATGGCCACGTCGAAGGTCTTGAACTCCCACTGCGTGTCGAGCACGCCACCGGCCCAAAGGATCTTGCCACCGACCACCGGATCTCGGGTGAACACCTTGCGCGTCGTACCGGCGGGCGTGGTGTCGCCGCACTCGTCCGTGGATGGCGTCGAGTTCTCGGCACCGTCGGAGATCAGCACCATGCGCCGCGTCGCCGTCGAATTGGTAGCCTGAATCAGGCGCGTGGTGTGCAAGGCAATGCACATATTCTTGGCTAGCGGCGTGGATGGGGCGCCGCTCTGAGGCTTGACGTCCGGGCGATTCTGCACCGTGCCAGCCAAGTCGAGACCAATCTGATCGTACAGCGTAGAGGCAGTGGGATCCGTGGTGTGATCCGCATCCGTCGTTTGCTTGAAGTCGCTCAACGTCACGTTGGTCACGCCACCCGTCAACGTCACGTCGAAGGGCGCGCCGGCGCGCATCGGATAAACTTGCTTCAGCCAGTTATCGGCGAAAGCCCAAACCGCGATGTAGTGGTTCTTCACTGGCAAATTGGTGGTGCCGGTGTAGTCGAGGTCCTGGCTGTGCGTGGCATCCTTGAGCTGGCCTTGAGCATGAAGCTTGGACGACAACTGATTGAAAGCCTCGTCCCACTTGGACACGGGAATGTCATTAGCGCTCCCCGTCATCTTCGCGGTGCCCAGCATTGAGCCGCTGGCATCCACCAAGAAGATTTCTACCTCGACCGGGTTTGCTGCGTGGGCCACGTTCGGCGCCAGCAGTCCCAACCCCATCACCCCAGCGCAGATCGCGCCAATACCACCCAGCTTGTTATAGCAACGCATACGATTCTCCTTGATTGTTTCCGAAACGATGTCTCAAACAAATGCTTGATTGCCCCACACGCGCGCCCGATGCGATCAGCCCCGGCAACGCGCGCGACCAAGGCGTTACGGCGTGGCCGCCTTCAGTTGTGCTGCTCGTGCGGCGATCGCCTTGCCGCTCAGACGCGCGAACACCGACGCCCCGTTGGCCTGGGCGATCGCGGCCACATTGCTGGCCCCGAGCCGCTGGCCCGCAGGAATATTGCTCAGCCGATGCACCACCACGTCGTAGTCTTCGTCGGTCGTGGACTTGCCCGGGATGTAGATCAGAACCCGGGTTGCATCTTGCAAACCGCGAAACTCTTGCAGCGATCCAGGCTTGGCTATCCCCCGCACCTCGTGTAGCCCAGAGAGCGGCTCGGCGGCGATGACCTTGCCGCCGGACTGAACCTCGTACGCGAACTCGCTCGTCACCATGGTCTTCAGGACGACCGAGCCAGGAATGACCGTCGCGGCGGCGACCACGGCCTGCCCGTTGCGGAATAGATCTACCGCGAGTTGCGTCGTCACCATGCCGGTGACGGCTTGACTGCCTTTGGCGACGTTGGACGAATCAGTGTTGGCATCGGCGGATTCGGTGGTGCTTTGACACCCTACGACCAAGAACAATGCTCCTGCGGCTAGAAGTCGGGTCATTGGCTACTCCCTTTATTGCTGAACGGAGCGGAACGAGTAGACCACCGACAGCTTTTGGTCAGAGGTGTTCTTCGCCGGCACCTTGCACTGGATGTAGAAGTGGCTCGTGGTCGAAGAGTCGGTAATCTCTGGCAAGTTGAGCTGCGAGTAGTTGGCCGCGGGCGTCACGCCGCTGGTGCACACTTCCGTGCCGGTGACGGTCGCCGAAGGCGAGGAAGAGAGGGCTTTACAACACAGGTTGGTGCTGGAGTTGTTGTCCCGACCGAACACGATGCCAGAAAAACGTGTCGTGTAGACACCGTTGACGGTCTTGCGATTGGCAGGGCAATTGACGGTCACGGTGGACGTCCCCCCGTTTTGAATCTCGCCGCCCGAAAGCTGCGTCATCGTGGCCCCGCTGATGGGTACGCAAAATGAGCCCGGCGCGTTGTCGGTTTCGACGGCGAATGCCGAGGTGACCAGAAACAGCGCGAGCACCGGGATCTTGGTAGTTAGCCTAGCGAGCATGGTTGTATTCTCCTCGTAAACCCACGTGATAGATGAAACCAAAGCCTCAGATTCTCCGAGCGCCGGGGTGGCCGGCTTCGGGCCTGGGTCTTTCATTCGTTCCTCCACTTCACTTCGGATGCTCTGCTGAGCGTCGGAAGTGAAGTAGACGGAGCTCAGAAATTCTGCACTTGCTGCTCGATCTGGTAATCGAACACGGACGACGACAGACCACTCGCGATGGGTGGCACGCTGCACTCGACGTCGAGGTGGGCTAGGGAGCTGCCCACCGTCAACTTGGGGTACACGAGCGGCAGCACTTGAGCGCCCGCGCCAGAACCGGTCGAGCAAACCTGGGTGCCGGTCACTTGGGTACCGCTCGGATCGCGCGCAATCAACGAGCAGCACACGTCCGAGTTTGGATTTCGGTCAATCACCGTCGCGTTCGCTACGATTCGACCCGAAAATACGCCCGCGCTCTGCGTCCGACGGCCGCCGCACTCCAGGGTCACCGTGGAGCCCGTACCATTGGCCGCCGCGCCATCACTCGTGTAGGTCACGGCGCCAGCCGTAGGACGACAGAAGGCGCCCAGGTACGTCGTCACGTCATAAAAGTTCGATAATTGGTCGACGAACGGGGTGACGGCCGTCTCGAATATCCCTTTGCAAACCGGGCAAAACCCTGGATTGTTGCCATTCATGCGGCATTGGTAAGCAGGTCGATAGATGCCCTGCGTGTAGTAGTTGCAGCCTGCGAACTCCCCGACGGTTTTGTTGCTGTCCATCCAAGTCCCGTCGAAGGTGGTCGGAACGGACATCCGCGCGTCGGTGCTCACGAGACTGGCCCACGACACCGTGTTCTTGTTCAAAACGGTCGAACAGTTGGTGATCCCCGTAAAGGTAGTCCCAGCCGGTGGGGTAGTGTCGTAAGCGGTGTACTCGTCGCGCAGACCGCCGATGGAGTGTCCCCATTCATGGGCCGCGACCGTATATCCGACGTGATTCGTCACCGCCAACAGTGAGCCGTACGAACAGCCGCCAAACGTTCTATCGAGGTACACGCCGTTGTGCGTCGTGAACGGCAAGACGTTGAGCACCGTCATGATGATGTCCGGCTGCCGGCTCAGGTGCGTGCTCATGATCGACGTGATGGTGGAGGTCGTGTTCGGACCGGGGCTCATCCAGCACTTGTTCCAATCGCCGGATTGAATGAAACCTAATGCCGTATTTTGCGCGTAGTAAGGATCCGAAGCGTCCGACGCAACGATAGTGCCGGAGCCAGCCGGAAATTCGTACGTCGCTTGAACCGATACGCCATAATCGACCGAGGTGACGTCGATACGGTAGACGTTGAAGGCAGTGGAGTCCTTGCGGTACGTTTCGTCCTGGGTGAAGACGCCCTGCATGATGTAGGAATCCACGGTCGAAATATATTCGTCGAGCGAGAACGAGTCGTACCCGTCCCCCACGATCGCGATGACTTTCTTTTGCGAATCCGGCCCATTAATCATGAGCGGCTCGACGTGATATTGAGTTGCTGAGGCCCAATTGGCGAACAGGCTAACTGCCAGCGCTGAACAAATTGGCAACGACTTTAGTCGCATAGTGTATTCCCTTCAAAACGACAACGGCGCGAAAGATCATGCCTTCCAGGCGGAGAATGCCTCGATTGATCGACAGCCTCGTTCCTCGTTTGATTTGCTCCCTGCCACACCGCCAGAGTCGCCGGACCGCCCCGAGTTTCGGACCGAACCAACGCCCCAACACCCGTCCGACTCGAAGACATTAGTTCTTGAGCTATCGTGAATACAGTTAAGCTTCCGTAAAGACGCGTGACCGCATTGACCGCACCACGGCCGACATCCGCGGGGATGGGCTGAGATGAACACCCATCAAGCGAAGCTGCCTTTCGTTTTTCTCGGAGCGTGGAAATTGCGTGCAGGTCACACCGAGGTGACATCCTCGTTCGGGTCGAGTGACCGTAACTCCACCCTTGGTCGTGAGAGTCGGTGCTCGTGCCAGGAACCAGCAAATCGGAATGAACGATGACCAGGTATCATCGACAAGACCAAGTGGTCGCAGTTTTTTCGCTTCGATCACGATCGATGAAATGAGGCGCGTTCAACGACGTCCACGATTGCCTGGTCAGCGAACGCCGGCACGTTTCCCCCTGACGGAGCCATACACTCACTCTGCGTCAAGTCAAGTTTGCCGCAAGGTCTTGGAAACCGGGCTTTAGATGCCGCTCTAGACGCGCCAGCGATAGCCGAGCGTGCGACGACTCTCCAGCAAGTGCGCCTGCGCTCCCAGCTTCTTACGTAAGGAAGACACGTGCACGCGAATCAGCGTGTTATCGACGTGACTTGCGTATCCGAAGACTTGCTCCATCAACGCGGCGGCGGTGACCCAATTGGCGCGTGAACGCAGGTACTCGACGATGCGCATTTCACTGGCCGTCAGCGTGACCGTCACACCATCGAGCGAGACCGTTCGTCGATTCGTGTCCAAGACGAGATTTGGCAACGGCATTCCGGAGGCGACGCGCAGGTCTGGCTCCGCTTGTGCGCTCGTCACCTCCGACACGCGCAACATCGTTCTCGATTGATGCCGAATGAGCGCCAGCACGCGGAGCGGGATCTCGTCAAGCCTCTCGGGAATGGCTACGTAGTCATCCGCGCCCGACGCGATCGCGTGAGCAAGCGCTTCGTGACCAGTTGCCCTCCCGACGCACAGGACCGGCCGAGTGAATTCCGAACGACGCAGCTGCTCCATGTTCGCGCACATGCGTTCCAAGCTGGGTTCGATCAATAGAAGCGCGGCAAAGTCGCTGATGCGGTCATCATTCGCGATGCGGGCTTGCAAACCCTCGGCCCGTGTCAGTCGCTGCAACACCTGACTGTTCAAGTCGGCATGAACGCCTGCGATGCCCACCAAATTGGCTGGTTCGCACACTTCCCTCCTGAAACCAACTCCGCGATCCGACACTTGTTACGCCCCCGAAGCGTATGCCATCGAGCGGGACTACTCTCAGCCCCGTCGCAGCAGAACCCAGCACCGACGATTACCTAGTGGTCTTTCGTCACAGGGTCAAGCCCCGCAGATTGGGAAGTGGAGTGAGTCCCAGCGAGGGAGCTCGCAACGCAGAGTGCGCTCACTGGCGGATTTCGCCGTGTGCGCGAGCGAGCGGAGCGGGTGACTGTCTTGCTTGTGTGATTTCGCGTGCAACTGAGCGCCAGCGGCATGGCTCCACTTACGCGCGCACGTATTATGAGCACACGTACGCGGGGGATGAGGTAGCGACCTCGGTCCAGGTGCACGCGCGGTGGTGGCGTCTGCCATGCGGTGGCAACAGAAGGAGGAGGCAGCGCGCACTCCGAGTTCACCGAGGCGAGCGAGAGTACCGGGTCGCAAGATCCTGAAGTCGCGTGGCAACGAGCGCGTCCGTGCTCGACACGACAGCCGCCGCTGGCGCGCGCGCCGTCGGGTTGCGTGTTGACATCGGGGGCATCTGGTGCGAACTGAAGGGGCATCGTTTCTAATCGCAAGGGGTTGCTCGCATGCACGATGAAGACGAGGACGGGACAGTTTACAAAGTGGTGCTCAATCACGAAGAGCAGTACTCGATCTGGCCGGCGGATCGAGAAAACGCGCCCGGTTGGCGCGACGCGGGGAAGAGCGGCTCGAAGCGGGAGTGCCTGGCTCATATCAAAGAAGTGTGGACGGACATGCGTCCGCTCAGCCTAAGGCGGGCAATGGAAGCCAGTAGTTAGTGGCCCGGGCGCGGCAGCAATCGAGTTTGCGCGCGCTCAGCGCCGCTGATTCCAACTGGTGAGAATTGAAACCACGCTGCGTAGCACGAGATCGCTCGCGCCGTGGACGAAGAAGTGGTTCCCAGGGATCTTCGTGAGTGAAAACTCACCGGAGGTGAGCTCACGCCAGGCCTCGACCTCTTCTACATTGACCGACTGATCGTCGGTCCCGTGGTACGCATGGACCGGGCACTGCAGCGCGCGGCCACCTGAATAAGCGTGGTTTTCCGAGAGCGTGTAGTCCGCGCGCAGCACGGGAAGAAACAACTCTAAAAGCTCCGCCGGTAGCGGCTCCTCGAAGCGACAGTAGAATGAGCGCGCCATTTTTGCTGCGAACTCGTCGTAGGGCAGCGCGTGAACGGGCTCGGTCTTCTTGAAACGATGAGGCGCAGGGCGAGCCGAAGCGAAGAAAATTTCAGGCGCGCCAACTCCGCGAAGCACGAGTTCGAAGGCCACCGCGGCGCCCATGCTATGGCCGAAAAACGCGTAGGGAGTGCTGGAAAGACCGCCGATCGCGCTAGCAAGGGGCCCGATCAATTGTTCCATCGAATTGCACAGCGGCTCCCGGAAGCGCGCGCCACGGCCGGGCAGATCGACGGCGCACATTTCGATCCAGTCAGGCAGCTGCTCGGCCCAACTCGAGTAAACGTGCGCCGCGCCACCAGCGTACGGAAAGCACACGAGGCGAAGCTTCGCGAGCGGGCGAGGACGTTTGACGACGAGCCATGGGGTCGAGATCATGTGCGCGACTCCTATCGCCGAGTCGCGGCGCCCGCAACGGCGAACGGCTTTCGCTACTAGTGTGCGCTCCGTCGCCGACGAGCACTCGACACGATTTTGATGGGTGCGTGTAACGTTGTGAGCTAAGCTGCTCGCGTGGGATGACGGGTGCGGATCACAGCTGGATGGATTGGGTCGAGCGGCGCGCTGCGGAAACGCCGGATCGACTCGCGTTTCAATTCTTGCGCGACGGCGAAACGGACGAAGTTCGGCTCACGCGCGGCCAGCTCGCTCGCCGCGCGCGCGCGATCGGAGCGCTGCTGCAAGAGCAGCACCTACAAGAGGCCACCGTGCTCGTGCTGTGTCCGCCCGGGCTGGACTACGTATCAGCGTTATTTGGCTGCATTTATGCGGGTTCCATCGCGGTACCGGCGTTCCCACCGCGGCTCAATCGCAGCTTGCCGCGCCTTCTTTCGATCATCGCCGACTCGCGCGCAACCACTGCGCTGACGACCGCGAACGTTCGTCGGCGCTTGGCGTCGCTTGCTGAACGGACGCCTGCGTTGAAGGCCCTGCGCTGGCTAGTGGTCGACGAAGTAGACGACGAGCAGGCGGACCGCTGGCGCGCTCCGAAGCTCGCGGAGCAGTCCTTGGCGCTGCTCCAATACACGTCGGGGTCTACTGCTGACCCGCACGGCGTGCCTCTCTCGCACGGTAACTTGTTTCGCAATTGCGAGGCGATCTACGGCGGCTTCGGTCACGAGACGAGCAGCGTCGTCAGCTGGTTGCCGCCCTATCACGACATGGGCCTGATCGGCGGAGTGTTCATGCCCGTGTACGGCGGGCTGCCCTCGACGATGCTGTCGCCGTTCGATTTCTTGCGCCGCCCCGCGCGCTGGCTCGAAGCCATCACACGCTACGGCGCGACGATCTCGGCTGGGCCGAACTTTGCTTATGACCTGTGTGCGCGCAAGGTCAGTGAAGCAGAAAAGGCCGCGCTCGACCTCCGCAGCTGGGCCGTCGCCGTGAATGGCGCTGAGCCCGTGCGCGCCGAAACGCTACGGCTATTCGCCCGCGCCTTCGCGGCCTGCGGTCTTCGCCCAGACGCGCTGCGTCCCTGTTACGGTCTAGCCGAGACCACGTTGATCGCCACGCGCGGAAAGCGGGGACAAACTGCGACGATCGGTGCGTTCGAGCGTAACGCACTCGAACACGGTCGAGCCGTGAAGAGCGACGCGAGAGGCTCGCGGGAGCTGGTCGGCTGCGGGGAAGTCATCGCCGGTCACGTGCTTCGCATCGTCGATCCAGAGTCTCTTGCTCAGTGCCCGGAGGGCACCATCGGTGAGGTCTGGCTGTCGGGTCCGAGCGTGGCGGACGGCTATTTTCGACAACCCGAAGCGACCGAGCGCACGTTCCGCGGGTTTCTGAAGGAATCCGGGGAAGGCCCGTTCTTGCGTACGGGCGACCTGGGCTTTCTGTGCGACGGCGAGCTGTTTCTGACTGGGCGCCGTAAGGATTTGCTGATCCTCCGCGGGCGCAACGTGTACCCGCAGGATCTCGAGGCGACCGCCGCTGGCGCCCACGTCGCTGTACGGCAACACTCGGTGGCGGCGTTCTCCATCGATCTGGCCGGCGAGGAGCGGGCCGTAGTCGTCTGCGAGGTCGACGGTGTCGAGAAACGCGAGCTCGACGGCGTCGCGCTCGCCGTTCGCCGAGCGCTCAGCGAGGACGACGAGGTTTCGGCTCACGCGGTGGTCCTGATCCGACCAGGCACCTTGCCTAAGACCTCGAGCGGTAAGGTGCGCCGCGCCGCCTGCCGCACGGCATTCCTCGCAGACGCGCTCGCCCCCTTGTTCGAAAGCCAGGAGCGCGACGCTGTCGCTTCAGGGCTAGCCGGAGAAATCCCCGAACGAGATGCCCTCCTTGGCTTGCCGCGCAGTGAGGCCGTCTCCCTCGTGCAGGCGTATTTGGCGGGTGAGGTGGCACGGCTCTTGGGCATACCGGCCGAGCAAGTTCCAGCCGATCGGCCCTTGCTCAGCTTGGGCTTCGATTCGTTGCTGACCGTCCGCCTCGTCAACGCAACAGACGCCGCGTTGGGCGTGAATTTTCGAGCCGCGCAGTTCCCGGGGGAGTCGAGCATTTCTGAGCTCGCGGCGTTAGCTTGGGACGAGCTTAGCTCATTCCGGGCAGATCAGCTGCCGTCACTCGTTCGGTCCGGTGACACGGGGCCGTCACCGCTCTCCTTCGCGCAGCAGAGGTTGTGGCTAGTAGATCAGCTCGCCCCCAATCAAGCGACGTACAACATCCCAATGGCCGTACGGCTCTTCGGGCTGCTCGATGTGCCCGCCCTCGAGCGCGCGCTTTCGGCGACGATGAACCGGCACGACGTGCTGCGCACGACGCTCGTCGTCTCCGAGGCCGAGCCCATGCAGGTCGTTGCGGGGCCGGTCGCGTGGCGTATCGAGCTGATCGATCTCGCGGCGCTCGAACCGCGCCTACAAGACGAAGAAGTCAGAATTCGCGCGAGTCAAGAGGCGAAGCGGCCCTTCGATCTGAGCCAGCAGTCCCCGCTGCGCGGAGCGCTGCTCCGGCGAAGCCTCGAAGATCACGTCTTGCTCCTGACCGTCCACCATAGCGCGTTCGACGGCTGGTCGGCTGCCATCCTGATTCGCGAGCTATCGAGTCACTATGCTTGCTTTTGCCGAGGGACCGCCGCGGCTCTGCCGGAATTGCCCGTGCAATACCTGGACTATGCGCGTTGGCAGCGGCGTTGTCTGGAGCCAGGTGGCCTATTGAGCCAGCAGCTCGCGTACTGGACCGAGGCACTCGCGGGCGCGCCGCCCGCGCTCGATCTGCCCACGGATCGCCCGCGGCCTACGCTGCAGACGTTTCGGGGCGCGGCGCACAGCTTCAGCCTCTCGTCCGCCCTTGCCGTCGCTCTCGCGGCCTTCTGCCGATCGCACGGTGTCACGCCCTACATGGCGTTACTCGCAACCTTCCAAACGTTGCTTCACCGCTATACGGGAGCAACCGATATCGTGACGGGGTCACCGGTCGCGAACCGCGGCCACGCGGGTCTCGAGGAGCTCATTGGCTGCTTCGTCAACTCGGTCGCGCTGCGGGTCGATCTATCGGCGGAGCCGTCCTTCATCCAGCTCCTAGCGCGCGTGCGGCCAGTCGTGCTGAGCGCCCTCGCGCATCAGCATCTCCCGTTCGAGAAGTTAGTCGAGGCGCTTCGCCCCGAACGAGACCCGAGTCGTTCGCCGATCTTCCAGGTGGTGTTCGCGCTGCAGGGGCAAGACACCGAACAGCTGAGCCTGCCGGGGCTGCGAACCGAGGCCATGACCGTAGCAACCGAGACCGCAAAGTACGATTTGTGGTTAGGGCTCGAGCAGTCCACGACCGGACTGAGCGGCGTATTCGAGTACAACACGGACCTGTTCGACGAGGCCACGATTGCTCGCATGGCGCGCCACTTCGCGACCTTGCTCGAGGCGGCGATCGCGCAGCCCGAGCGCTCGATCGCAGCGCTTCCGCTCTTCGGCCCGGAAGAGCGTCGCGCGTTGCTCGAAGAGCCGAACCTGAGCTCGGCGAGCTTCGCCGAACGGGCTTGCATTCACGAACTGGTCGATCGCCAAGCACAGCGCGAACCGGACCAAATCGCGCTCGAGTTCGACGGGCGCAGCATGAGCTACGGCGAGCTGTTTCGGCGTTCGAACCAGCTCGCCCGCTGCTTGCGCTCGCTCGGAGTAGGACCAGAGGTCCGCGTGGGACTCGCGGTCGAGCGCTCGTTCGATCTGGTGCTCGGCCTGCTCGGTATCCTGAAGGCCGGCGGCGCGTACGTCCCCATCGACCCGACGTATCCCGTCGAACGCATCTCGTTCCTGCTCGAGGATTCCGCGGTGCCGCTGCTGATCACGCTCGAGAGCATCGCGTCCCTTTTGCCCGAGCAGGGGGCTCGGCCGATTTGCCTCGACCAGACGCCCTACCGAGATATCGACGACTCGCCGCTGCCGAAGCTGACATCGCCGCGCAACCTCGCCTACGCGATGTATACCTCGGGTTCGACCGGTCGACCCAAGGGCGTCCTGATCGAACATCGAGGGATCTGCAATCTCGCGCAGGCGCAGCATCGCGCCTTTGGACTCCACGTTGGGGAGAAGGTCTTCCTGTTCGCTTCCGCGAGCTTCGACGCTTCAGTGTGGGAGATCGTCATGGCATTGACCGCGGGCGCCACGCTCGACCTCGGTCGAGCAGGTTCGACGCCCTCGGGGGAGGAGCTGTTTACTCGCCTGCGCGAGGGAAGAACCAGCCTAGTGACCTTACCGCCCTCGGCGCTTGCGAGCTTGCCTCGCGATGAACTCCCGGATTTGCGGGCCATGGTCGTCGCAGGCGAGGCTTGCCCGCCGGAGCTCGCGCGCTTCTGGTCCAAGGGGCGGGCGTTCTTCAATGCCTACGGCCCGACTGAAACCACGGTGTGCGCCAGCATGATCGCGTGCTCGGAGCGCGTGCTCCCACCCAATATCGGAAAGCCCATCCAAAACACCCGTCTGCATGTGCTCGACGGGCAGCTCGAACCCGTCGCTTTGGGTGTGGAGGGCGATGTCTACGTTGCCGGGGTGAGCCTCGCTCGAGGCTACTTGAATCAGCCAGAGCTCACCGCACTGTCGTTCCTGCCGAATCCTCACGCGCTGAACGGTGACAGGCTATACCGGACCGGCGATCGAGCCCGTTATCTGGCGGATGGCACGCTCGAATTCCGCGGCCGGCGAGATCGACAGGTGAAGCTGCGCGGCTTCCGTATCGAGCTCGACGAGATTGCGAACGCACTCCGGGGCGAGCCGCGAATCGAGCAGGCCGCGGTGGTTTTGCGAGGGCGGGGCGCCGAGGACGCGCGATTGGTCGCCTACTTCAGCCTTCGCGCTGATACCGAG
>Ga0302321_100000859_pt1 | contig 26375 bp, 19 predicted proteins | sample Fen_T0_1_FD_202505 | JGI IMG/M metagenome (GOLD analysis project Ga0302321, IMG submission 202505) | Peat permafrost microbial communities from Stordalen Mire near Abisko, Sweden - Fen_T0_1 | ecosystem: Environmental > Terrestrial > Soil > Wetlands > Permafrost | place: Sweden: Abisko... | reverse complement strand
TCGAAGCCGGCGTGCACTTCGGTCACCAGACCAAGCGCTGGAACCCGAAGATGCGCCAGTACATCTACGGCGCGCGCAGCGGCATTCACATCGTCGATCTCGATCAGACCGCTCGCTTGTTCAAGCGCGCCTATGACTTCGTGCAGGAGACGACCGCGCGTGGCGGCGGCGTGTTGTTCGTTGGCACCAAGCGCCAAGCGCAAGAAATCGTCAAAGAAGAATGCCGCCGCGCTGGCGCCTACTTCGTGACGAATCGCTGGCTGGGCGGCACTCTGACCAACTTCCGCACCATCAAGGGTGGCCTCGACCGTCTGCGTTCGATCGAGCGCATGAAGGAAGACGGCACCTACGAGCAACTACCGAAGAAGGAAACCGTGCAGCTCGAGAAAGAGCGCGCGCGCCTCGAGAAGTACATCGGTGGCTTGAAGGGCATGGGCGCAGTTCCCAGCGCTGTGTTCATCATTGATCCCGCGCAAGAGACGATCGCGGTGCAAGAAGCCCGCAAGCTTCGCGTGCCAATCGTCGCCATCACGGACACGAACTGCGATCCGGATTTGGTCGACTACGTGATCCCGGGCAACGATGACGCGATTCGCTCAGTGCGCCTGATCACCGGCGCGATCGCCGATGCGTGCGTCGCCGGTGCCTCGCGTCGTCGCGAGTTCCAGCAGCAGCGCGACCGCGACAGCAACTCGAATGACGGTCGCGATGGTCGCCAAGGCGGCCGCCCGGGCAACGATGCCCAGGTCGTTTACGCGGGTGGCCGCGGTAGCCGCGGTGGTTCGGACTCTGCGAACTGAGAGGTAAACATGGCGCAAGTAAACATGCAGCTAGTGAAGGAGCTCCGCGACCGCACTCAAGCGGGGCTCAATGATTGCAAAGCCGCGCTGCTCGAGGCCGAAGGCCATCTGGAAAACGCTGTCGTCGTCATCCAGAAAAAGGGCCTGGCCAAGAGCGTCAAGCGAGCGGGCGCGATCGCCAGCGAAGGCCTCGTGGTCACGAGCGTCAGTGCCGATGGCAAGCTCGGCGCGATCGCCGAGGTCAACATCCAGACTGACTTTGCGGCGCGCAACGCCGACTTCATTGCCTTCGCGGGCAAAGTCGTCGAAGCCGCGCTCAAAGCCAAGCTGGGAGCTGATCTGGGCGCCGAGCCCATCCCAGGCGGCGCGGGCACGATCGAAGAAAATCGTGCCGCACTCGTGGGCAAGCTGGGCGAGAACATCACGGTCCGTCGTTGGGACCGCCTCTCGATCGACGGTGCTGGTCGTGTGCACTCCTACGTGCACATGGGCGGCAAAGTCGGCGTGCTGCTCGCGGTTCGCACCGGCACGGATGCCGCCGCGAAGGCCCCCGCGTTCGAGAAGTTCGTGGACGACAGCGCCATGCAAATCGCTGCCATGTCGCCCCAGTTCCTGAACGTTTCGGAGATGCCGGCGGACGCTCGCGGCAAACAAGCCGCGATCTTCGACGCGCAGCTGATCGAAGAAGGCAAGCCGGATGCGGCTCGCCCCAAGATCATCGAAGGCAAGCTGGCCAAGTGGGCCAAAGAAGTTTGCTTGCTCGAGCAAGACAGCGTGATCGAAACCGACAAGAGCGTCGAAGCGCTGCGCGCGAGCCTGGCAAAAGAGCTCGGCACCGACGTCACGCTGAGCCGCTTCGCGCGCTTCCAGCTCGGCGAAGGCATCGAGAAGCCAGCCACGCCTGACTTCGCCAGCGAAGTGGCCAAGATGGCCGGCGGCGGCTGAGACAGGGCCGCCCGCGACGGCGCGAGCGTGATTGAGACGACGAAAGGGCCCGAGGTCGCAAGACCGAGGGCCTTTTTTTCGCCTCGATGCCCGAGCAAGAGTCCGAAAGCCCGATCCCTCCGTAGGGGGAATTATGCCTCAGAGCGCGCGCCTTGTGCGGTTTTCCAACGCGGGGTAACCTGCGCGGATGCTTACAAAGTCGGCTCGTCGCTCGACTGGGTACGAGGGTGCTCTCTAAATGCGACGCCTGCCCATGGTCAATGCGTTGCGAGAACGCGCAACCGGGCTACTCAGGATCGCGCTTGAAAGTGAGCACATTCCACCCGACGTGCGCGCACAGGGGCGACGGATCGTGCAAACCGTCAAGGATGCCGCGCAGTCGCTACAATGGCCGCGGCGCCCGGAAGCCATCAATGTCGAGATTACGGCAATTTGCGATGCCCGCTGCATCCATTGCCCGCGTGAGGACATGGATCGCTCTCAGCGACCGATGGAGCTCGACCTATTCAAAAAGCTCGTCGATCATGCTGCCGAGATGCGCGTACCGGACCTTGCTCCGAACGGCTTCGGTGAGCTGCTGACCATGCGCAGCTTCGACGAGCACTTCGCGTACATTCGCTCGAAATCCCACCGATTTCGGATCAAAGTCAACTCCAACGGCTTTCGCCTGGACGACGACAAAATCGAGTCCTTCCTCCGCCACGAAGTAGATTTTTTGAACATCACGCTCGATGGCGCGACGGCAGAGACGTTCGAGAGCATTCGACTTCGCCTGAAGCTGCCTCAGATCGAGGACAACATTCGGCGATTGATCAAGATGCGCGACGAGCGCGGCTTGAAATATCCCAAAGTCCGCGTCGGAATGATCGCCATTCCGCAGAATATTCACGAAATCGATGCCTTGCTAAACAAGTGGAAGAACGTCGTGGATTTCGTGGGCGTCGGTGGCTACTCGAATCGTGCAGGGAGCCTCGACGAAAAGGGCATCTTCGGCCCAGCGCCGACGGCCCCGGACACGACCGCACTGACCATCGCCCCCGCCCAGGCGAAGAGTTGCGTATTGCCCTTTAGAGACATGAGCATCTGGGCCGACGGTCGCGCGGTGCTCTGCTGCGACGATTGGAACGAGACGCACGTCGTCGGCGATCTGAATACGCAGTCACTCGCGGAGATCTGGAACGGCGAACCGCTTCACAAGGCAAGGGCCCTGCACATGGCAGGGCGCGGTGCCGATCTCGAAATTTGCAGCAAATGCAACATGTGGAGAGAAGCGTCGGGCGCGCGGCTCTGGTCTTGAGAGCGCCGAATCGGCCGTCTTGAGCGGCTGGACCTTTCCGTGCGCAACGTCGTAGTCGGTGCTCGATTTCTACAGGCCGTGTATCTTGCCGTGATCGCCCACCACATCGTGCAGCGCATCACGCGTGTCGACGACGAGCCTCGCTTCACTCAGGAGCCGTTCGCGATCGAGGATGGTGTGATCGGTGACGATGACTACAGCGTCGAAGCTCGCGAAGCCCGAGGCCGGATCGACGCCTTTCATCGACACACCCTCCTCGTTCAGTTCCGGGACGTATGGGTCCATGTACGCAACTCGCGCCCCTCGCTTTTCCAGTTCGTAAATGATCTTGAGGGCAGGGGACTCGCGGACGTCGCGGACGTCGCGCTTGTATGAAACGCCGTAGATCAGGATTTTGGAGCCCCGCACCGGTTGCGACTGAACGTTCAGCGCCTCACTGATACGCTCGACTACGTAGCCGGGCATGCCGCTGTTGATCGAGTCTGCGAGCTCGATGAAGCGCGCGCGGTACTCCAGGGTGCGTAGTTTCCAAGACATGTAAAGCGGATCGACCGGGATGCAATGCCCCCCGAGACCCGGCCCCGGGTAGAAGGGCATGAACCCGAACGGCTTGCTGGCGGCGGCGCGAATCACTTCGAAAGGATCGACTCCGAGCTTGCGGCTCATCATCGCAATTTCGTTCACGAGTCCGATATTTACCGCTCGAAAAGTGTTTTCCAGCAGCTTGACCATCTCTGCTGTCTCGGTCGAGGACACGGGCACGATCTGGTCCAGGATCCGGGAGTAGAGGGCGGTCGCCACGGTCAAGCACTCGGGGCTCGCTCCGCCCAGAACTTTCGGCGTGTTCTTGGTTTTGTACACCTCGTTGCCCGGGTCGACGCGCTCAGGAGAAAACGCGATGAACACCGTGCGCCCGAGCGCCGCGCCGTTCTCGGTTAACTTGGGGACCAAGACTTCCGTTGTCGTTCCCGGGTAGGTGGTCGATTCGAGGATCACGAGCATGCCGTCGTGTTGATGACGGGCGATCTCTTCCGTCGCGGCGACGATGAAGCGCATGTCCGGATCACGCGTCTTGTTCAGCGGCGTTGGCACGCACACGATCACCGCGTCGGCCTCGCGAAGCACTGCTGGGTCGCTGCTGGCGTCCAGCATCCGCGACTTGACATACGGCGCCAGGTCGCCAGTCGGTACATCGGCGATGTACGACTCCCCGGCGTTGAGCAATCGGACCTTCTCCGCATCTTTGTCGAGTCCTGTGGTGCGGAACCCCGCGCGCGCGAACTCAGCGACCAAAGGCAGGCCGACGTAGCCGACGCCGATGACGACGATCCGAGCGGACTTGGTCTCGATTTTCTGGAGCAGGGAGGTCATCTCTGTCCAGGACCGCCCGCAAGAACGCGTGCTGCCTCGTCCAAACGCACGAATGCGTAGCCTTGAGAACGCAACGTCTCCAGTGCTGCTCCCAACGCCTCCAGCTTGCGATTCAGGGGAACGCGCAAGTCGGGTTGTACCGCGAGCAACCGCCCCGGCACGTCGCACGCTTCTAGAAAATCGATCCCGTGCAATTCCAAATTGACGAAAGGCAGCCCCACGGCTGTGCGCGCGAGTAGCCGCGCGCCGCCGGGACCCAGCAGCGTGAGGCTCGTACCGATGAACGGTAGGCGAAGCGGGCCAACCACCTGAATTGGAAGCTCGAGCAGGCCCTTGCCCGGCGCCCAGTAGGGGTTGCCGATCCGGTAAGGCATCGTAGATGCACGGAGTACGCCCGGATCGCCTAGAATCGAATCGGACGTGCGCCTCAGCAATTTCATGGACAGCAGCGTCGCTGCCTTTGCCGCGTAGTAAGCGGGACAGGGAAAGACGGATGAGTCGTAGCTGAAGCCGGCCTCACCCAGCACGGCCATCAGCGAGTCGCTCACGGTATAACCCGGAGCACGGAAGCCCTCTGGCCGTACGCCGAGCAGCGCCTGAATCTGACTGCTCGCTTCGACGACCTGACGTATCTGCTCGGACCGCTCACGCCTTGTCAAATCGTACAGGTGGTCGAGCGAGTGATTGCCGATTTCATGCCCGTTCGAGACGGCTCGCCGGAGCATTGTTAGGTTCTGCCCGCGGTCCAAGTCGCGTGTGATCACGAACAGGGTGAGGGGCAGAGCAAGGCTCGTCGCAAAGTCCAGGATGCGCGTTAACGCCAAGTCATAGACAGCGTGGCATTCTGGCGCCGATGACAGGCCATGAATTGACGCGTAGCAGGCGATTTCATCTAGATCGATCGAAACCGAGCAAAGTCGCACGCGCGGATTATAGCTGATGACGAGAGCTAGGGTACGATCACCAGGATCGGCCAGGGATGGGAGAAGTTTGGGTTGATCGGGTCGATCGAGTCGATAATAAATGAATACAACGAGCGTCCGCCCACCTTGGGGGGATTGGCGGGAATGGTGACCGTCGCGGTTAGCTCATCTCCGTTGTTCACCGTCGTGGTACTCAAGACCGCCTGCCCGTCGAAGTCGCTGTAGGGCTCCCATCCCCAATTGACGCCGAGCTCCCAAGCCGGCGCCGGCAGGTTGGACCATGCGAGGGCGTGGATGATCAGTGTTGTACCTGGCAGCGCGTGATAGATGGTCTCGGCCGACGAAACCGAGAAAAATGGGTGTTTAGGATCGCTGGGTTGACATGGGTTGTTGCCGGCTTGGGCGGCCTCGTTGGACCAGACGTCGTTCACCGAGAAACCGTCGATCATGTCATAGGACTGGTTCAAGCACAGGTCGGCGAGCTCGGGGCCACTCAGCATCCCCCAGGCCTCTAGCGCTCCACTCTCGGTGCCGTCCATGAACCAGCCCGTGTTAGCGGTAAGCAGCGGCACTGTGGCAGCCTCGAAGTATTCATGCGAAGCCACGTCCGTGGCGATCATGAGCTCGTCGCCTGCTTCGAAAGAGCAACGCGGAATTACCGTGAACGGCACTATGCCGGTGGACACTGGGTTGTCGACCGACGCCGCTCCGTGAAATCCAGCGAAGGCGACACAGCTCTGTCCTACCCGCCTCGTGATCGTGGTGCTGGCAGGATAGAAAAGCGCGAACACGGTGTTTGCTGATGGCTTTGGGAGCGAACCGTCGGCCACTCGCGCATCGATCCAACTCGCGATCTGCGCTTCCGAAATCGATGCTGGGGCGCTCTCGAAGTGCACCCCAGGCAGGTGTGTTCCGGGCTGCACGCCATATTCGGCGCCCACTTGCGTCCAATAGTCGCTCGCGACAATCCAGCTGTTGAAGCGCTCGAGATCGGCGCGCAGCGGATCGTCTCCGAAGTACACCGCCACGAGCTCAATGTTTTGGATCACCGGCCCGCCGTGCGCCGTGACCAGCGGGAATGCCGTGTGTGGAGCTGGCACAAAGACGTCAACGGTGCCGGCGGCCCCGGCCTCCGGAGCGGGATTTGCCACATTGCCACCGCCGCCAGCAGCCGCATCGCCCGCTAGACCAGCAATGCTCCCGACCATGGTGGTGCCAGCTTCTGACTCCGCGCCGGCTCCGGACGCTGCGTCTGTCCCGGAGTCGCTGCCGGCCATGTGGCCGTCGGGCCGTGACGCAACAGAATGGTCGTCGGAGCCGGGCCCACCACAGGCCGCGACGAACTGCGCGGCGACCGCGAGCAGCGCGAAGCGTCTGAAAAATACGGATGGACAGAGGTGCGCCCCGCGTCGAGCGGCAACAACGGGCATGCGACGTCTTCCCATACTTTGCAACGTATACCATGCGAAAATCACAAACCGTTCGCGCGCGACGGCCCGCCGCCGGCTGTTGCGGACCGCAACTTCTCGAGACCGCCACTTCTCGAGAAGTTGTGGGCCCATGCCATGCTAGCCTCGTTCACTGAGCGATGGCATTGCGCACGGATAACCGGTGTTACCGCGGAACGCTCGCAAACGATCTGTTCGTTGCTGTGCGGTCGTCGTTAGTCCCCGTCGCCCAATTCCTGGCTGGCACGAGGCGGTTTGAACCCGGTCCGGGTGCCGTCGCAGCGGAAGTACAGGTAGTTGCTGATCCTGCCGCACCCCGAAAGCGTTTCGTCCCCGACGAGTACTACACCCGCATCGTCTGGGACAGTGCGACGCATGCCATAGTGCAGACGAACGGCGCCACGGGATCTATTGATTGGTCCGGCAACGCCGAAGACGTGCTGCAAGCCGAGCTCCGGATTTTCCCGGAGGGGGCCCCGGAGAGTCTGGGGCTGTTCCTGCGTCTCTTGGCGTCCTTGCTTCTACTGTCCCGGCAACGGGTACTGATCCACGCAAGCGGCGTGGTGCTTCAGGGCGAAGGCCTGGTCTTTCTGGGTGAATCCGGTGCGGGTAAAACGACCACGGCTCGCCGGGCGGGCCGAGAAGGCGCGCTGCGCATCGCCGACGATCTGGCTATCCTTCGCGTCGAGAGCGAACAGAGAATTACGGTCGAGGCCTGCCATTTCGACCGGGGCGGACGCCTTCCCGGTCGCGCCGGAAGGTCGTGGCCGATGCGATATGGGTATGATGTCCGAAAAGGCGCGACGCGAACGGAGGACTTGGGAACTGTCAACAATCCGCTAGCTACGTGGTGCGCCGCGATTGTTAGCTCCACCGGCCCGCCGGGGTCGCTGAACTCGCTGCTATCGTTGGCTTTTCGCCTTAGCCAAAGCTTGCCGCCCCATGCATTGTACGTGAGCCCCACCGGCTCCGTGCTGCCGGTCCTGAGTCCGCCAACCCATCAGCACCAGTTCTTGCATGCCTCCCCAAATTACCGATGACACGATCATTCGGCGCACGGCGAGCGCGCTATGGCGCTCGTTCGATCATGAGACCGCTGTCATTCTGCCGACGGCGAGTGCAGTTCGTGTCCTCAATGAAGTGGGCGCGCGAGTTTGGGAGCTCGCAGATGGTCGCACATTCGGAGAGATCATCGATGCCTTGGTGAACGAGTACGATGTCGAGCGCATCCGATTACGGCTGGATGCAGAAGCGTTTGTTTTGGAGTTGCACAGTCGAAGCCTTCTTGAAGAGCCCCCAGGGAAGTGAATGGAACCGCTAGAAGCTGGAGATTCCGCGGACGGAGCTCTGCTCGCGTTGGCAGGCGCAGCAGGCGGGCCTATTTGGCTGCACTTGCTGGTAGCGGACCGCTGCAACCACACATGCGTACACTGCTATCAGGTGCAAGGATTAAAGGGGGAGCTGTCGCGCGAGCAGATCGAAAATCTCTTGCGCGAGTTTCGCGCAAGAGGAGGCTTCGTCGTGAGCTTCAGCGGCGGTGAGGCGACCCTCCGCAGTGATTTGATCCCGCTTCTCGGCTACGCGCATGATCTCGGTCTGGCCACCGTTCTATACACCAACGGCTTCTCAATGACCGAGGAGCTGGCGAGCGCGATCGCTGCCTGCCATGTCTGGCGAGTGGACATCAGCGTCTATTCGCATCGCGCGGAAGAGCACGATGCGGTGACCCGCGTCCCCGGTTCCTGGGCTAGGACGACCCAAGGCATTCGGTGGCTGCGCGAAAAGCGGGTCAATGTGACTCTCAAATTCACACCGACGACAGCTTCGACCGCCAGCGCCCAGCAGCTCGCAGAGCTTGCTCGCGAGCTCGACTCACACTTGTTGGTCGGCGAGCTGGTGACGGCGGGTGAAGGAGGCCGTCTCGAGCCGACCAAGGCCAGACGTCAAGCGAAAGACGCGATTGCAGACTTCGCGACGCCCGAGCACCAATCGGCGAACACCCTCGACGCGAAGCCCTGTAGTGCGGGCGATATGCTCAGGGTTCGCTCCGACGGACAAGTGCAGCCTTGCACTCAGCTCAATACTCCCATGGGTTACATTGGCGAGGACGCCAGCGGGCTTGCCCAGGCCTCCGAGTCCGACGTCGCGCAGTTCTTTCGCCAGGTGACCTGGGCCGATTTCCCCGGGTGCCGCGAGTGCGACCTACGTGTACATTGTCGGCGCTGCTTCGCATCTGCTGCAGCCGAGACGGGGGACATGCTTGCGCCATACCGGGGGGCATGTGAGCTTGCGGTGGCGCGTTACGAGAGCTTCTCCGGCAAACCCGCGGTCCTGGCCCCGGCTGATTCCGAGCGGGATGCCATGGTCGGCCCGTATCGGCTCGACGCGATTGGGAACTTGCAACTGGCAAAAGTGCAACAGACCTCTTACGATCACGACCTTGTCGCCCGATACCCCTGGCTGCGTCCATCGCGCGAGGCCTTAGAAGCAGGTGCTTGTGGCGTCCATGCAGCCGATCAGGAGCGAGGCCTGATCCAACTGCGTCGGCCAAAGAGCAGCGGATACGAAGGTAGTACGAAACGATGACGAGTTCCGAAGAAGGTACTGGACGCGGGCGGGAGCAACATCCTAGCGTCGTTGGAGGATTATGCAGGCTGTGATTAAGCTTCTCGGTAGGCGTTCGGTTTCTGTTTGCGCCGCAAGCGTTCTCCTTTCGCTCTGGGGTCCAATCGCCTGTGGCGACGGGGATAGTGTGCCGACAGGCCACGCGGGCAGTGCCGGCGCAGGCGGTGCCGGCGCAGGCGGTGCCGGCGGACGCGCAGGCGGTGCTGGCGAGAGCGGCCAAGGGGCGGATGCTGGGCCTGAGTGCCCGACGGTGCAATTCGTCACTCCTAAGGACGGCGCGCGGTTGACCGAGGCTGATGATGTGGGAGCCGCGGGCGCGGACTCGTGCAGCGACGGCTTCCAATACGACGTGAAGCTGGCTATCTCGGCAGTGGACGGCACGAAGGCGACGCTCTTCTCGGGCAGTAACCAAATTGCGAGCACTTCCGTGGTCGGCGGGTTCGCCACGTTTGCGAAAACGCAGCTCTCGATCGGAGCGGACACGCTCAGGGTTCAGGTCGGTAGTGGTGCTTGTGCTCCAGCACGCGCTGACGTGACAGTATCGTGCAATGGCCTGCCTACATGCGACATCTCTAGCCCGGTCATTTCCGAGACTCACCCTGCGCTCAATGGAATTCCTGTGGCGCAAGGGGGAGACCGAGCCAGCGCTCCGGGCACCCCGTACCAGGCGGCGTTCGAGGTCACGACCAGCATCGAGGATGGCAGACCGGTCAACCTACAGATCAATGACTCCCAGCAACTGATCACTGCAATTGCGAGCGGCGGTAGGGCGAAGTTCCCCGGCGTACCGCTTTCCCCTGATGGTGAATTCACCATTGTCGCAACGTGCCAAGCCAAGAACGGTAAGACATCGCAGTCCGGCGCTGCGACCTTCCCCGTCAATACAACAGCCCCGGGTTTGACTGTTACCGAGCCTGCCGCAGGGAAACACTTCGGTCCAACCGAGGATTCCGATGCGACGGCCGCTGGCCAGCAGTTTAGGGTTTGCGGCAGCACCGATTCGCTCGATGCTCTCAATCTACCGAGTAACTTGGGTGCGGCCCAAAACAACCTCTGTGTCGCGTTGGGTACGGCCACGCCTGTTTGCGTGCCGGCGACAGGTGCGAGCGGCGAAGCGTCATGCGTGAACCTCACTTGCCAGGATCGCGTTGCCTTCGACCTCAATGTGACGCTCACGGATAGCGCGGGCAATAAGTCCAAAGCGACAGTGCAAGGAGTCTCCTGCACATCCGGGTTACCCGGCGTGGCGATCATCAATCCGGTCGATGGGACGGGGACAGACGCCACGACTCACATTCTCGCCGCCACGGCGACGAGTGGGCGCAAGGACGAAAACGGCACCCAAGCGGGAGCTCAGTTCACCGTCGTTGCCTGTACGGATGTTCCAAATGCACCGATGAAACTCATTGGGGCCGTGAAGGGACAAACGGCGCAAACACTCGGGACGACGACCTCCGCAGCAGCGGTAGCCGGTGACAACTGTCCCGCAGGAAAGTCGTACGTCGGCAAGTTTGCTGGTGCGACATTGCCGGAGAGCGAGGAAGAGATCCTGGGTGCGCTACTGAGCCCAACAGAGCTCACGGTTACGGCGAACGATCAGGGCACGGTTGGAACCAGCCCAGCTGTCGATGTCTGGGTGGATTCCGTCTCGCCGTCGATCAACCAATACGCTCCCAGTCCGCTTTGCGGGTCACTGATGCAGAGCGCGACGCCGGTGCCTACCGACGTCACGCTATTGACGAGCGCGGTTCCGGTGCTGGTAACGGTCAGCAATGGCGGCACGGACACCCACTACTCGGCGGCCACTGCCGACATTGGGCACGTCGATCTGGGGCAAGTCGTTTTTGGGGTAGGCGAGAACACGTTCGTCGCGACCGCAGTCGATCCAGCTGGCAACCCTGGCGCGCTGGTCTCGCCTTGTACCGTGACGGTCGGAAATCCCCCGAAAGTGACTTGGAGCTCACCGCTTTCGAAGCTCAATATTGCGAGTGATACGGATAACGTCAGCGTGGGCTGGCAGGGTCCCCTGTCCGTGCAAACGGACCTTGCGGGAGTCGCCGGAGCTACGGTTCAGTTCTCGGCTGGTGCGGTCAACCTCGGCGCTCCAATTGCGGTCGATGGGACAGGCAAAGCGACCTCGCCAGTCCTAACCATTGCCGACGCCGCATCGGTAACGCTGACCGCGACGACGAGTGATGTGCCCGGTCGTGGTGTGGGCACCGCGGTGCAGAGTGTCGTCGTCGACACGTTGGCCCCGAGTGCGATTGCTTCCGTCGCGGCCACCGTGCCCGCGGCCCTGCGTCGACAAACCACGTTTCACTTGGCGTGGTCCGCACCAGATGACCACGGAAGCTCGGTCAGCGGCTACGATGTGCGTATCTCCAAGGGGACTGCCATTACCGTTGGGACCTTCGACGCGCAGGAACGGGTTCCATTTTCAGGGGCCCCCTCCGCCCCTGGCACGGCGGACGCCTTGGACGCTCCGAACCGCATGATCGAGAACGACTACTACTTCGCAGTTGCCGCAATCGACAAGGGAGGCAATCGGGGTCCGGCCAGCTTTGCAGGTCCGACAGCCGCCCATTTCAATTCAACCATACTGTCCAAAGGTATTGCCGGAGAGATGTATGGCTACACCGTTGACGGCACGACGAGTCTAGACGGAGACGCCTATTCGGATTTGGTGGTTGGTTCCTATAATTCGAACACCGTTTACATCTACATGGGGTCCGCGACGGGCTACCCGAGCAGTCCGACCGCGACCATCGTGGGTTCGACCGTCGGTTTTGGCAGGAGCGTAACCGTCATAGGTGATATCGATTCCGACGGATTCCCAGATTTGGCGATTGGTGCGCCGCTCGACGGCAGCGGCGCCGTTTATATCTTCAAGGGGCGGCAAGCGCCTTGGCCCACGTCTCTCCAGCAGAGCAACGCTAACTACGTCGTGCAGGCGGGAGCCGCATTTTCGGGTTCTCTAAACGGTTTCACTATCAGGCGGCTTGGGGACTTCAACGGCGATGGCGTCGATGATTTCGCTGTTTCCGCGCCCTTTTATGGTGCCGGGAGTGTGGGTAAAGTGTCCGTTGTGTACGGCGTGCCAGCGGGCACCGCATTCGGAACCGTTTCTTTGCCTGCCGACTACGGCACTCGGGCGCTCGAGCTCAACCCGCCGAGCGGAACGGCCTTTGGTCAAAACCTGATTGGGCTCGGTCGCTATTATTCAACTGGCGGCTCGACGTTGGTGGGGGCTGCCCCCGACGGGGCCGGAAGTGTTTTCGCGTACCATGGCCTGGCATCGCAAGTGAGCCCGGTCTCCACGCCCGATCAGGCGTTCGCTGGTCCGAACGCGGGCGGCAGAACGGGCTTTGGCATCGCTTTCTTGGGCGGCGGGAGCTCGCTGGCGGTCGTGGGTATCGGGAGTCCGGCATCTGACAGCAATCCGCCCATTGGGCAGGTCGATCTCTTTGCCGGCAACACTGCAACCGGACCATTCAGCGGCGCACACGCCGTCTATACGGATTCCAGAGCGACGGCAGCGCAGAACGCCTTTGGCTTGATGGTCGTGGGAAGCGCCTACGCCAACGGCGTCACCACGTCTATCATCGGTGACAGCGCGCCTGACGTGATCCTGGGAGGCTTGAAGGAGGGCGCAGCGGCAACGCACATCTATATGATGACCGGTCAAAATGCGATGACGCCTGGCACGAGAGATATCGTTTCCGCCGCAGATGTCAGCTATCAAATGCCTGTCGGCTGGCAGGGCTGTTCCCATTTCAGTGCCTCGATCAAGGATGCGAACGGGGACTCTTATGGGGATCTCGCTATTGGTGAATGGCGCCGATCAACCGGCTATAATGGGCAAGTGCTCGTTTTATGGTAGTGGTGGCTGGCTCCGCACAAAGGTAGGTAGCGATGGATAACGATAACGCGCCCGAAAGCAATACAACGGAGGGCAAGAAGACCGGACGTCGGCCCTATGTAGCCCCTGCCGTCAGCGATTTTTTCCAACCCGTGGTGGCCCTCGGTTCACTAGTTCCAGAGCATTGCGCTGCTCCGAAACGACCCAAGTATTAGTGCGACGCTCAGTGTGAAGCTTCCAAACGAGGGCAGTCTCGTGACAGGGGCGTCGGCCTTTTCGTGGCCGTTGCCGTCATGCATGCAGGTAACGTAAGGGTGGTTTGCCGTGTACAGTGCGCCTCCTGATGGTTGAGCGAGGTCGACTGCTCGGCCGCCCCTTCTCTGGTGGGCTTGCCGTATGGTGCAGCCTCCTCATTCTCGAAATAGCGCTGCTCAGACTGGTCTATCCAACGGCTGTCGTGCTCATTGAGCAGGCTTGGGCCGGATCGGCGCTGGTTTTGGCGACGCTGTCGATCGGCCTCTCGGCGCTGCGGGGTCTGACGGCTGATCGGGTGACGCGCCTCGTCCGCGCGAAGGTCTTCGATGCGCTAACTGCTGCCATCGAGGGCTATCCGGCCCTCGCTCCACCCGACGCTCCGCCGATCGAGCAACTCGAAAGTGAGATCGCTAAGGGCGTTCCGTGGGTGGAGGCGATGGTTTCGGCGACGGTGCCATCGATCGTTGGCAACGTAATAGCGCTGCCGATCATTGGCTGGTTGTCTTGGGTTCGCGTCGGCACGCAGGCGACGATGATTGCTTCCACTGCACTGATCTGCGGCGCAGCGCTGGGAGCGTTCATCGCGCGACAGGTGGGCAGACTGGGGACTGTCGCGTGGGACAGCTATCAACCGGTGGCTCGCCTGATCGAGAGCGGCTTTCGCGGCCGAGTCGAGCTTGGTGTCCACCTTCGTTCCGGTACCCACCGAGATGGCTTGCTAGCGGCGGTTGGCCGTTGGTCCATGGCCGAACGCAAGCTGTTCGTGTGGGGGAATGTCGCGGGTCGGCTGGTGTCCGCGGCCACCGCCTTGGTTGCAATTGCCCTTGCGGCGCTCGCTGGTTACCGTCCCCTCGCGTTGATGCATCAGTTGCTGGACCAGCCTAGTCGGGCAGCAGTGGCTGCGAGCTTGTTGGCGCTCACGGCCCTGCCGGTGCTCGTAGCACTCGCGAGAGGGATCGCTGATTGGTCCACAGAGTGGCCCCATCTCGACGCACTGACGCGCTTCGTCGCGCTCGCGCGGACAGAAAATGCCGTGCCGGGGCCGCGGCTGCCTGCACGCGCGCCTGCCGGGGCGATTCGCGCGGATCGGGTGCGATTTCAGTACCCGGGCCGTCGCGCCGGAGATCGGCCTACCGTCGTCGAGGCAAGCGTCGTCTGGGAGGGGCGCGAGACTCTCGCGATCAGCGGACCGAACGGCTCCGGCAAGACGACGCTGACCTGGCTCCTGATGGGGATCATCGAACCGGATACTGGGTCCGTCGACGTCGAGATCGCGGGCGCAACGCATTTACCGAATGCGTTGGCCGGTCGATTTGCCTATCTGCCGCAGCAACCCTATTTCGAGGAGCTGCAGAGTGTTCGCGATGCGATTCGCTTCATCGCGCCGGAGGCCCCGGATGGCGAGATCGAAGAGCTCATTTCCGCGCTGCTCGAGGGTCACTTCGCGGGCGACGTGCGAACCCTGCTCGATCGCAGTGTCATGTCGCTTTCGGTCGGCGAACGGCGAGCCATCGCTCTGGCGCGAGTGCTGCTGCGCAAATCGGAGCTGGTGATACTCGATGAACCGGAGGCAAACCTAGACGCGACGCTTAGGCAAAGCGTCATGAGGGCTCTCCGTAACGCCAAAAACCAGTGCAGAATGCTGATCGTGACCCACGACGAGGCATTCGCGGCGATCGCGGATCGAGTCTATCGAATGCCGTCGAAGCGCTAGCGCTGCGTCAGACGGTCCCGCCCCCAACGCGCAGCCGCCATCAATTTCGACCATGGCTCTCGCCCGAAGCGTGACAAGAGTACGACCAAAGGCCCATCGAGCCGATACGAGACGAAACCTTTGCTAAAGCGAACCGCTCGACCCAGCAGCTGGCAAGGCTGCACCGGGGCATCGTCGGTCGGGCTCGAATCTGCGCGTGTAGCCAGCGCGTCCGCGCGCAGCTCGACCACGCGATGCGAGAGCAGATGTGTTCCGTCGAACCAAACGGCGATATCCCCGAGCCGCAGCTGAGCTATGCTGCACGGCTCCACGTGGAGCTTACCGTTGGGCCAGATCCAAGGCCGCATGCAGCCGCCTGCTGTCGGCAGCACGACTTCCGTCATGGGCCCTCGGCGCGCGATTCGGGGATCAAAATCGCGTTTGCGGCGGCAAAGTCGTGCTCCCGCCAACGCCGTACGCGATACCCTGCTGCCTTTGCTTCACGCGAAAAGGTCGCTTCGGTGAAGTAGTGAATGGCGCCGGTGCCTCGGTGAAGTCCGTCGCCCTCCTCCAGCATCGCCTCGGTGGTTCGCAAAAGCCGTCGCAGCTTGGAGCGAAACCGGTGTGGACGTTCGGCTTCGCTGCTCATTCCGACGAAGAGGCTTACGAGCACCGGACCGCGGGGACATAACGCACGCAATGAGCGGAGAAACTCGATGCGGGCCGTCGTTCCCAAGATGTGGGCGTAGCTCGTCCAACCAACGATCACTGCGTCAATTGGGTTCCCTCGACGGCAAAGCTCCGCGATGGGAGCCATGGACTCGACGGCCTGATGAGTTCCAACGCATAGGCGATCCTTGACGTCGAAAAGGCGCGGATCCTGGCGCAACGCTTCGATAAATGTCGCGACCGGATCGTAGGCCGCCGCGATGCGATATCCGCGCTCGATCAACGCGAAGAGTTCCCTACCACCGCCGCACGCGCCGACGAGGATCGATGCCGGTGGGGGAGGGAAGGCTTCTTCGATCGCGGCGCGCTCGAATGCAAATAGGCCAGATTCGTTGTGCGCCGATCCCCGCGAATATTTGTCGGCGCGGCCGTACAATGAACGACCGACCTCCAGCCAATCGTCCTCCGCGAGGAAGCGAAACGCCAATTCCTCGCGCGCGATCGCCAGAACCCGCGCGATTCGATCGAGCTCGAAGCTCCAGCTCATCAAACGGGCGCGAGCGGTCATAGCGGACGATTGGGGTCAGAGCGCGCCCAATCCCAGGCAGCACGGAGCGATCTGAAGAGCTGAGCCGGGCTGCGCACTACTGACGTGCCCCTGTGTTCGGTGAGTGAACCGAGGCGCAGCCGCATGGCGTAGCGCCGATCGAGCTGGCTGGCGAGCGCGTGACGTAAAATGAGTCCCGGGCCGCCTGCCATTGCCGCCTCGAGATCACCCTCTGCCAGCGCGCGCGCCAGCGTTTGCACACTCCCCAGGTCGTCCGCCGTCATCGTCCCGGACAAGTACGCTCGAGCTTGTTCAATGACACTCGGCCTGACCCGTTGCAAATCGGCGAGATCTGCAAAGGTTTTGAGCGGCGAATACACGTGAGGCACCTGCGCGTGCTGCATTAAGCCGTGGGCGATTGCATGGGCCGCGACTATCGGCACATCGGGGATCAGCGCATCACCCGACTGGATCGCTAGACCGGCTGCCAGCAAGTCGTCAGCGCGCGCGAAGGGCTGTCCCGAAGTCAGGGTGACCAAGGGCACATGAACATGCAGCTCTATCAACACTCCATTGGGATCCCGAAGTGCGGGGAGCTGATGACTGGACTCCGGCAACCCCAAGTCTTCGTACCCATTGTCTTTCAGGATGGCTTGGAATTCTCTCGCGCGTGCATGCGGGATTAGCACGTCGACATCGCTCGCCACGCGCGAGCCGACTTGCAACACTCCCATCCGATTCAGAGCCGCGTGTTTCAAGAGAACGCAGGTGACTTCCGAAGCCCTTGCCCGCTCGAGAAGCTGAGCTAGGGCGTGATCGAGCAATGCTCCCCGTGCAACCGTGGCGACATACTGTTCGCGCAACCGGTGCGCTGGCTTGGTGCCCATTTCTCGCTCGATCAGCTCGCGTGGCTGACGGGCCGCGATGCGTGCGGCAAGGTCCAGACGAAGAGCGATGTCGACCAATCGTTCGCCAGAGACGGGCATCTTTGGCTTCCAGGTCAGCGGGCCCAATGCCCGCCGTAGTACCCACTCCACCTCCGCATCGAGGGTGAAACGAGGGGGGTGGAAACCGAGAGGTCTCCTACGCACGCTGCCCGCGTCCCGCGCTCGGCTAAACACGTCGTAACATAGCGCCGTGCGAGGTAGGCTCGCAAGCACGTCAGTCACCGGGCCGCGGAAGGCGCTCATCCACGAGTTGGGGCGGCCGTGCAAGGTGCAGGTAGCTCCGGCACGCTCCCGCTGCATTTCGGCTTGGAACAGGCTCTTTACGCTAGCTGATTCGCGCGAACTCGGAGGTTGGCGAGCGCTTTCGCCGGAGCTTGACGGTATGTTAGTACCGAAACCAACGCGCCCCCCAGGCGTCACGGTAGCTCAGCATTTGTCGAGAATAGGCAGGAACCCAAGAGTGCTCCCGAAAAGCGAACCCGTAGAAGCGACCGTCGGCGAGACTGTCGGCCTGACGCGATGAGGTCGCGAAAATTGCTCACCGTCGGTCACTCTTACGCGGTGTCGCTCAATCGCCGACTTGCGCACGAGATGGCCATCGCCGGACGCGACAATTGGGAAGTCACGTGCGTGGCACCCCACTACTTTCACGGGGGAAATGACCTCGCTCCGTTGACCCTCGAGCCGACGCCGAATGACGCTTACGTTTTCGAAGGCGTGCCGGCGTACCTGACCTCGCGCGTGCACGTTTTTTCTTATGGGCGAAAGCTACGCTCGCTGATGGACCAGAGTTGGGACCTGGTCCACGCCTGGGAGGAACCCTACGTTCTCGCCGGCTGGGAGATTTCCCGCTGGATTCAGACTGGTACCAAGCTCGTCTATCGAACCGCGCAGAGCAACCCCAAGCGCTACCCTCCGCCGTTCTCCTGGTTCGAACGGAGCAGCATGGCGCGCGCCTGCGGCTGGATTTGTTCCGGGGCGTCGGTCGAGCAGAACCTCGTCTCTCGCAAGGGTTATGAGCGCCCGCATTTGCTTAGTCCGCTAGGGGTCGATGTCGCATTTTTCAAGCCAGACGCAGGCCAACGAGCTCTTACTTTCGATGAATTGGGGTGGAAGAGCGCCGGTCCGCCCGTGATCGGATTCAGTGGCCGGCTGGTGCCGGCAAAGGGACTAACTTTGCTGATGCAAGCCCTCGACGCCTGTACGGAGCCATGGCGAGCCCTTTTCTTGGGCGCAGGCCAAATGGAACCGGAACTGCGCAAGTGGTCGGCAAAATACGGCGACAACGTTCGAATCTTGCACGTTCGTCATGATGCGGTTCCCGCGTACGTAAACGCCATGGACATCTTGTGCGCGCCGAGCCAGACAACACCCGCTTGGCGCGAGCAGTTCGGCCGCATGTTGGTGGAGGCTTTCGCCTGCGGTGTCCCGGTGATCGGCAGCAACAGCGGGGAAATAGCAAACGTAGTCCGCAACGCCGGCGTCATCGTCGATGAAAACGACGTCGCAGGTTGGACGCATACCATTCAAGATCTACTGTCAAGCCCGCAAAAACGTCGAGAGCTGGGCGATTGCGGACTCGACTTAGCAAGGTCGAGGTATACCTGGCCCGTGATCGCCCGCGAATACCTGTCCTTCTTCGACAAGCTCTAGTTGCACGGCCAGGCCATGGATACGATTGATACGACAGAGACTAAGTCCAGCTCGTCCCGTCGGCGCAGGCGGCGCGCCCAAAAGCCGATAGTCGAACGTTTGCATTTGCTCTGCGAGGCCTTGCTCGGCATCGTCGTCATCGGCTCCGCGCTCGCAATCGGCACAGTGCACATTCCTGCGTTGCTTGCCGTCTCCGCGCTCGCGTTGCTCGGCGCTACGCTCGAATCGTTGGCTCTTCGGCGCGTTCCATGGCCAGCGCTCGTTCTCGCCGCGTTGGGGCTGTTCTCGGCTTTGCAAGCGGTTCCGCTGCCCGCCGCCTGGGTGAGCGGCCTGTCGCCAGCGTCCGCCGACGTTTGGTTGCGCTGTCTCGGCCCGTTCGGCGAACCGGCGCTCCGCCGCTTTTCTTTGTCAGTCGATCCCTCGGCTTCCATCGCCGAGTCACTGAAATGGCTTACCTACGCGTGCGTGTACGTCATGGCGATGCGGACGCGTGCGCGCCGCGGCTCCGCTTGGCTCGCGGTCTTGCTGTTCGGATCGGTCACCCTCATCGCCCTCATCACGTTGGTTCACGGGATTGCCGACCTCCCTGAACTGTACGGCGTGTACCATCCGGATTTTACTCCGGGCCGTTGGAACGTGGGGCCACTCCTGAACTCGAACAACCTGGCAGGGTATGCCATCCTCGGGCTGTTTACGGGGGGCGCACTCTTGCTCAGCGGCCGCGCCCCCGTGCCGCGTTTGGCCTTGATGATCGGGGTCGGTGTCATCTCCGCCGCGCTCTCCCTGTCCGGCTCGCGCGCGGGCATTATTAGCGTGGTCATCGTTGGAATCGTAGCCCTAGTGTGGCTACTGAGAGTGCAAGGCGCGCGCATCTCCGTCCGCGGTCTCGGGCTGGGAATGGCTCCTCTAGTGATCGGGATCGCGATCGCGATTGCGCTTGGAAGTGACTACGACGCGGGCCAGCTGGCCACGCTCGACATGAAACGAAAAACGTCGGTCTGGCTTTGGTCCCTGCCGATGATCCGCGAGCATGCGCTCTTTGGAGTGGGGAGGGGTGCATTCGAAACCGCGTTTCAGCCGTATCGAGGGTCACTCGACTACGATTGGGCGAACGTTGTGACCCACGCGGAGAACTTCGTGATCCAGTGGATCGCCGAGTGGGGCGTTCCGATCGGAGTAGCCGCGGTGGTGGTGATCGGCGGCTACTTGCTCCGCGAATGGTACCGCAGCAGCGGCGATCGACTGCGCTTCCTGGTGATGACCGGGCTCGTCGCGCTTTTCTTGCAAAACTTCGCCGATCTTGGCCTCGAGGTTCCCGCAATCGCCATCGCCGCTGTCTTGGCACTAGCGGCTGGCGAACGAGCTGCGCCTTTTCCTGCGGCCGACTCCTCCGACGCGACCAAGCCATTCGGGAGACTCGCCCTAATGGCGTCGGGTCCTGCGCTGGCTGTCTGGATAGCCGCCATCATCTGGTCGCGCTCGCCCGTCGAACTCGAGCGCCGTGAAATGTCGGACCGCTACGGAGAGCTGGCGATCGCCAGTGCGGAGGAGCTAGCGCGCGCGGATGACCTCGCGATAGCCAGTGCCAAGGAGCTAGCGATCAGCGGGGTCGATGAACCAGCAATAGGCCGAACCGGCGAGCCAGCAACGGGCGGCGCGAATGAAAGCGTGCAATTCCGTAGTCAGCTTCGTCAGGCCATGCTGCGCCACCCTGCCGAGGGGTTTTTCCCTCTGTTAGGGTCGCTCGTTGCTATGCGAACGCGTGACGGCAATGCCCTGACTTGGATTGCACGCGCACTGGAGCTGGCACCAACGGAGGGTACCGCGCACCTCGTCTTGGCCGAGCTGATGCACGCGCATGGAGCAACCAGTCAAGCGATGTTGCATCTGCGACTGGCCGCCCAATACGACCGCACCCTCGGAGGTGCAGTCAGCACCCGCGCACCAGTTTGGGCGCCGACCGTCGACCTGCTGATGCAAGCGATCCCGGATGGTAAGTACGGGGACGACATGCTTCTGGACGCTTGTGCAAACGAGCGCGCAAGCGACCGAAAACTCGATTGCTTTCGGCGTGCGGGCACGCGCAGTCCCGGCTCCCTTCGAGCTCAACTGGCGTTGGCGGACTCCTTGCTCGTGGCCACGAAAGCGGAAGAGCCGCCCTGCAAGGGGTCGCTGTTAGAACAATGTGCTGCGGAGGCCGAGGTCGCTATCCGGTCGGCGTCTCGACTCGACCCCAAAGCGTGGCGCCCAAGCTATCTCTTGGCGAAGGTTCGGCTCGCGCGCGGTGACACCGTGGGCGCGGCTCAGCTATTGACGCGAACCTGTCCAAAGAGTTTCGAAGGCGATGAGTGCTGGCACGAGGCCCTGGCGATGGCGATCAGGGGCGGGGCGATCGACACGATTTCGACTGCCGCCAATGCTTTGGCAGCGCGCCCGTGCGACGGCATGGAAGCGTGCGCGAACATGTTTGCGTCGCTCGCAAGCAGCCTCGAAACGGGCGGCCAGCTTGCACTCGCTAGCAAATTTTACATCAAGGCAGCCGAGGCGGAACCGTCGGCCGCTCGCTGGCTCACCGTGGCGGAGCTTGCCGCGCGAGCGAACCTCAACGGGGTGGCGCGTGCTGCATTGGATCGTGCCAATCGTAGTTTTGATGCCTCTCCAAGTACCCGAGCCCGGGTTGAGCTGGTGCGGGAGCGGGTGGCCAGAACCACCGCTAACTCACCCTAACTCGCCGATGTCTCAGGCTCCGTTGCAGCGTAGGCAGCGTAGTAGCCGGAGTAATAGTAACGCTCGCTCGACGCGACGGCATTGAGCACGAAGCCGGCACAGGTGGCGCCCACGTCGCGCAGCGAGCGCATGGCTCGCTTGGCTGCGTCGCGCCTGGTGGCCAGCGCCCTGACGACCAGCACCGTTGCATCGACTCGCGTCGACAGAATGACGCCGTCTGTTACGAGGCCAATCGGCGGGCTGTCGATGACCACGCGGTCGAACTGAGCGCGCAGCTCCTGCAGAACCCGACCGAATGCGTCGCTGTGCATCAGATCAGCGGGGTTCGGTGGGGTAGGGCCTGCCCGCAAAATTCGAAGATTCGGGATTTGCGTTTCGAGGACGAGCGACGGAAGCTGGCCCGGCTCGAGTAACGCTGTCGTGACACCCTTGTCGTTTCGTTCGCCAAAAACCGCGTGAACCCGCGGCTTTCGCAAGTCGCAATCAACCAAACACACCGATTGCCCTGTCTGAGCGATTGCGATCGCGATGCTGGTCGCAACGGTGGTCTTACCTTCGGCTGGCCCTGCGCTAGTAACGAGCAGGCAACGATAGGGATTGTCGGGTGACATGAACATCAGGTTGGTGCGGATCGCGCGAGCGGCCTCCGCGGCGACACTCTTCGGATGCGTGTGCACGAGCAACTCAGGGCGTGCGTTTTCACCGGCCGCGCCCGCGGCGCCCGCGGTAGCATTTCGTTCCTTTTGACGTGCGCGCCGACGGCCGTAGTAGTAGCCGAGATTCAAGGCACTTCCTTCGCGGGTCACATCCGGGAGCGAACCCAACACTGCCAGGCCCAGCTCTCGTTCGATATCTTCCGAGGTGCGAACGGTCCGGTCCAGCATCTCCCGGCCTGTCGCGCCAGCGAAGCCCAGCAACAGGCCGAGCATGATGCCGACCGCGAGGTTCGTTGCCGTCCTTGGAAACACCGGCAGGGCTGGCTTCAGCGGGCGGTCGAGCACGCGCACGTTGTTGAACGGCGCCATCTTGGACAGCCCGCTCTCTGTCGACCGCTCAAGCACCATGCCGAAGAGCTTCTCGGTGTTCTCCTTCGAGCGATGCAACCGGCTGTACTCCAGCTCCTTGAGGTTGAGCTGCATGGCTTCTTTGCGCGCCCCTTCGTAGAGCGAAGTCAACCCCGCCAACTGATGGTTGACGTTGGCGAGCTCAATCTCAGCCCCGTTCTTGATATTCTGTAACTCTTGAGCGATGGCCGTCCGCGCGTTTTCTAATTGCGCATTGAGCTTCTGAACTTCCGGGTGCCGTTGGTCTTTGCCTCCCGCTTTGATCATCTCGAGCTCGCGCTTTGCCCCAATGTAGGCAGTGCGAAGCTCGCCGAGCGCGGCATTCGCCACAAGCTCCGTCGCGGGGATCTCTCCCGGATCCTGGGGATCCACAGCCTTCACTATGGCAAGACGCGCGGAAACAGCTTCCTTCTTTGCCTTCAGGTCCGTCAGACTGGTGTTGAGCTGCTGGATCTCGGCACGCACCATGTTGGACTGGTCGTCGTACGAGACCGAGAGCAGGTTGTACCTGAGCTTAAAGTCATGGAGATTCATTTCCTGCGACTCGAGGTCACCTTTTAGCCGTTTGAGTTGAACGTCGAGCCATTCCACGGTCTTGTTTGTGGCATCCATGCTCGTGTCGAGGTTTTGCTCGACGTAGGTATCAACGATCGCCGCCAAAAGCCGCTGCGCACGTGCTGGGTCTGCGTCGACAAACTTGACTCGCGTCAGGCGGCTGTCTTGGATCGGCTCCACTTTGAGGCGGGCACGGAGTGTTTCGGCGGCGTCCTCGAGCGAGGTCGCTGATACGCCTAGTTCTGTGGCCGGAGCACCGACTGGCAGATTTGCCAGAAACGCTCGGTCGGTGGCCAGCCCAAGCTTCTTGACTACGAGCTCGGCCACTCGGCGTGAGGTGATCACCTGATATTGAGTAGCGAAATATTCCTGATTGCTCCAATAGCTATCGGCCCCTGACTCGGTGGTCGGATGGCCAAGCGGGGTCAATGGCTGGGGGTCGAGCTGGACGGTCGCAACAGCTTCGTAGATCCGGACTTGTCGGGACGTGTAGATCGAGGTGCCAACGACCGACGCCACGAAGAGTAGCGCCATGATCGGCCAATGCTTACGCACGGCCCGAAGCATGAGTGCCGGCGAGAATCCTTGTTCGGGCTCGCCTTGCGCGCCTGGAAATTGCGATAAGTTCATGAGATAGCTTTGCTTTCAGCCCAATACGGCGACCCGTTCAGCCGCCAGCCCAGATTCAGCGCGCTGCGGAACGGGCAACAGACTACTTCCAAACGCGAGCAGCACGAAGGACAGCTCGTCGACCAGGATCTGCAGCAACATGTCGACCTGTGGAGCCGGATCTTCCATGTCGCAGCTCCAGCGGAAGCGCAGGCTGGCGATCGGGTTCGCCTCGGAGCCGATCGGAAACACCACCTCGATCAGGTCGCGCTGGGTGCTATCCGCGCCGGGGGCACGCCAGCAACGCGCGTGCTTTTCGTTAGCAGGGGGGGCCAAGACTTCGACCCACAGCATGCTCGTTTCTGTCGTGAGTCTCTCGAGAATGTCGAGCGCCGCCTGCTCGCTCGAGGCCCTCGACAGCGAGACGATCAAACGTGGGACCAGTCGACGGAGGTTCTCGGTAAACGGATCCCGCAAGCGAGCGCGCTGACGCTTGCGGAAATGAAGGTATTCGAAGTAGCCCAGGAAGCGAACGAAGCCGACGAATACCAGTGACACCGAAAGCAACGCTAGGCCCACGTGCCAGCTGCGCCCAAGCGAAACGGCGATCGCTCCCGCCGCGAGCAAGCTCGAAATCCCATACAGGAAAATCACCGCTCGCCGATGGGTCAACCCAATATCCAGCAGCCGATGGTGAACATGCCCACGATCGGCCGAGAAAATTGGCCGTCGTTCCAGCACCCGGCGAAACATCGAAAATAGCGTGTCGAAGATCGGTACGCCCAAGGCCAGCACTGGCACGAGCAAGGACACGGCCGTGGACGCCTTTTGCTGCAGTCCGCCGCCGGCCAGCGCCGTGGTGGCCAGCACGAAGCCGAGAAAATAGCTCCCGGAATCGCCCATGAAGATCCGGGCAGGATTGAAATTGAAAAACAGGAACCCGACCAGCGCTCCCATCAATGCAGCCATAGTTAGCGCAACGAACACTGAGCCCGAGATGCTGGCAATGACGAAGCTGGTGAATGCTGCGAAGAAGGCGACGCCCGCCGCGAGACCGTCCAGACCGTCGATCAAGTTGACCGCGTTCGTCACGCCTACGATCCACAAGACCGTCACCGGGAGCGCAAACACGCCCATGGGGAGCGTACCGAACAGCGGCAGCTGAATCGCCTGGATCTGGAAGCCGAACACGAAAGCGAAGACAGCGACCAGAACCTGAGCGGCTAACTTGTACAACGACCGCACGCCGCGCACATCGTCCAACGCGCCGACCGCGCAGATCGCAGCGCCGCCGCCCACTACGGTAACAATTTGCGACCACTTCCCGTCTAGGGCTCGCATCAACACTTGATCGCGCAGGGCCAGGACGACCACCGGAACGGCCCAAGCGAAAGCCAAGCCGATGCCGCCGAGGCGGGGAATGGTGCGGCCATGCACATGCCTGCCCCCGGGGGTGCTTACCGCCCCGATCCGCAGGGCAAAACGCCGAACCAGGGGCGTCACGAGCACGCTCAGCACGAGCGAGATCAGACAGGCTGCGACGTAACTCTTCATGACGGGTTCCCGAGACCGTGACGTTCGTTGCCGCTGGGTGCGTAGGCGTTCGAACGAACGCGAAGGTAGCCCAAAAGGAAAACAGCGTCTACCAGCAACGCTTCCGAATTCCCGCAGCACTGCAGAGGTGACGGAAGCATCTCGAACTTGTATATGCGGGCCCGCAATGGAACGCATCGTGATGGTCTCTGGCGACTTCGTCAGAACCGGTGGTATGGATATGCCGAATTTCTCGGTCGCGCAGCAGCTCGCCGATTGGGGCGTTTCTGTACAGCTAGTTGCTTTTCGCGTGGCGGAAGAGCTAGCCAAGCACGTGAATGTTCAGTGGCATCGGGTTCCCAAACCTCTGCAGTCGTACTTTCTCGGCTTGCCCATGCTCGACCACGTGGGCCGAAATGTTTCGCAAAAATGCCTGGCTCGCGGCGGCCGCGTAATCGTCAATGGGGGAAATTGCCAAGTCGGGGACGTCAACTGGGTGCACTACGTCCATGCGGCGTATCAAGCGCCACCTGCCACGTCCCGATTTCGACGCGCTCAGAATGCGCTCACCCATCGGCTTGGCCTCCGGCAGGAACGCTCCTCGCTATTGAAGGCTCGAATGATCATCGCCAACTCCGAGCGCACACGGCGTGATCTCACGGAAAGGATCGGAATCGATGACTCGGTCATTCGGACGGTCTACTATGGGATCGACCCGGAACGGTTCTCGGCACCGAGTGACGAACGCCGACGACGACTCCGTGTGCAGCTCAGTCTTCCCGATCGACCACAGCTGGCATTCATCGGCGCGTTGGGCGATCGTCGAAAAGGGTTCGACACGTTGTTCGCGGCCTG
>Ga0302321_100000857_pt1 | contig 26393 bp, 21 predicted proteins | sample Fen_T0_1_FD_202505 | JGI IMG/M metagenome (GOLD analysis project Ga0302321, IMG submission 202505) | Peat permafrost microbial communities from Stordalen Mire near Abisko, Sweden - Fen_T0_1 | ecosystem: Environmental > Terrestrial > Soil > Wetlands > Permafrost | place: Sweden: Abisko... | reverse complement strand
TTTTCCGCCTTGCAGGCGCAGGCGGCGGATTCCGCCACGCAGGTGGACACCGGCAAGGACGGCACGATCCTGGTCGTGCTGCAAATGGCCGGCGGCAATGACGGCATCAACACCGTGGTGCCCTTCGCCAATGATCATTATCATCGCGCGCGGCCCACGCTCGGCCTGACCGCAGACAAGGTTTTGCATTTGAACGGCGAAGTGGGCTTGCACGGGGCGATGAAAGGATTCAAGGAACTTTACGACGCGGGCCAGCTCTCGGTGATTCAGGGCGTGGGCTATCCGAACCCGAACCGCTCGCATTTCCGCTCCACTGAAATCTGGCAGACTGCGAGCGACACCGACCGCGTGGAGAAATACGGCTGGCTGGGCCGCTATTTTGACAACGCCTGCGCCGGGGCCGACCCGACGGTGGGGGTCACCATTGGCAGCCAGTTGCCGCAGGCTTTTTTTGCCGCCAAGCCCAAGGGCATCGTTTTTAACAACCCGCAGAACTACCGCTTCGTGGCCAATGGCAGCGCCACGGAAGAGTCCTATAAAAAATTAAACGAGCTGGAAATGTCCGAGCCGCAACCGGACGAGAATTCCGGCGGCAGCATCGCCATGCTGCCGGCGGGGATGCCCATGACCGGCGGGCGGGCGGTGGATTTCATCACGCGCACCGCCCTCGATGCGCAGCACAGCTCCGATGAAGTGCGCAGCATTGCCGCCCGCGTGAAAAACCAGGCCGTGTATCCCGGCTCGCAGCTCGGCAATGCGCTGAAACTTGTGGCGCAGCTCATCGGCGGCGGTCTGCCCACGCGAATTTACTATGTTTCGCAAGGCGGCTACGACACGCACACCAACCAGTTGGGCTCGCAGCAGCGGCTGCTGGGGGATCTGGCGGAATCGGTAAAGTCGTTCACCGATGACCTGAAAGCCCAGGGCAACATGTCGCGCGTGCTGGTAATGACCTTCAGTGAATTTGGCCGGCGCGTCGCGGAAAACGCCAACGGCGGCACCGACCATGGCGCGGCGGCCCCCATGTTCATCATTGGCAACCAGGTGAAAGCGGGGTTGCTGGGCCAGTATCCAAGCCTGGCCCCGGCCGACTTGTTCCAGGGCGACGTGAAATACAATGTGGACTTCCGCAACGTCTATGCCGGCGTGCTGGAGCACTGGCTCAAGACGAAGAGCGCCCCGGTGCTGGGCCGGGCGTTTACGCCGCTGCCGGTGGTTTGACCGGAAGTCGCGGAACCGGCGTCTTCCGCCCGCGCGCGGGCCGCCGTCGGCAGACCCGCCGGAGCGACCCTTATAAACTGCTTTCCATTAGCGTTACTACCAACAAACCACACGATTTTTTTGTTTTTCTTTCCGCCGCGATTTCCTATCATTTCTGCCCGTCGGAGAAACCGGGGACATTGTCCCACAACAGAAACGATAATTTATGCCACTGACACATACCAAAGACCTGTTCGCCAAAGCGCTCAAGGGCAAATATGCCCTCGGTGCTTTCAACGTCAACAACATGGAACTCATCCAGGCCATCGTCGAAGCCTGCGAAGAGGAAAAAGCCCCGTTGATCCTCCAGATCTCCAAGGGTGCGCGCCAATACGCCAACCCGGTTTACCTCAAAAAGCTCATTGAGGCCGCCGTCAGCCTTTCCAACATCCCGATCGCCGTCCATCTGGACCATGGCGACACGTTTGATCTGTGCAAGCAATGCATCGACGAAGGTTTCACGAGCGTCATGATTGATGCCTCGCACGAACCCTGGGAAAAGAACGTCGAAGTCACCAAAAAGGTCGTGGAATACGCCCACAAGTATAACTGCTCCGTCGAATCCGAGCTCGGCCATCTGGTCGGCGCCCAGTTTGACGAAGGTGAAGAGGGCGGCGCCCACTCCACCAGCGGCCACTACACGAACCCCGACGAAGCCGTCAAGTTCGTCAAGGAAACCGGCTGCGATTCCCTCGCCGTCGCCATTGGCAACAGCCACGGCGCCTTCAAGTTCAAGGGTGAACAGCACCTGGATCTCGAACGCCTCAAAGCCATCAAGAAAGCGCTCATGGACGCGAACCTCGGCGATTACCCGCTGGTGTTGCACGGTGCCTCCAGCGTGCCGCAATATCTCGTAGCCGAAATCAACAAGTACGGCGGCAAGATGCCCGACGCCCAAGGCGTGCCGGAAGCCGACATCGAAGTCGCGCGCCGGGTGGGTTGCACGAAGGTCAACATTGACACGGATCTCCGCATGGCGATGACCGCCGGCATCCGCAAGGTGTTCTCGGAAAACCCGAAGGAATTTGATCCGCGCAAATACATGGGCCCCGCCCGCACCTGCGTCAAAGACCTCGTCCGGCACAAGGTCAAAAACGTGCTCTGCTGCGCCGGCCACGCGTTCGACTAGACAGTATTTGGACGGCGACCCGCCGGCCACCAACCCCAAACCGGAAACGGTTTGGGGTTTTTGTTTTCACTGTGCCAGCCGTGCCAACCGGAATCGCCCCTTGGCACAGTCAGTGTGCCAGATTTTTCCACCTACCGGTTTCGCCTGCGAGCATAACCTCCATAATTCCATGTATTTTCAAGGTTTTCCGCCGCCTGGCAAGGTTGGCATCGCGCCAGCTAAAGAGAAGGTGTCGGATGCAACCAAACACTTAACTTAACCAAAGGAACAATATGAAACTGATGCAATATCAACGTCCCGGCCTGGCCTGGCCCACATTTGGCCGGCTCACATCTTTGCAGGATGAACTCGACCGGCTGTTTGAATCGCCGTTGCAGGCGTGGGCGCCGGCGCTGGATGTACAGGAAGACAAAGACGGCTTCACCATCCGCGCGGAACTGCCCGGCCTGAAGCGCGAGGACATTGAGGTGTCACTGCAGGACGGCGTGCTGGTCATCGCCGGCGAACGCAAGGCGGAAGCAGTTAAGGAAGACACCGAAGTCCACCGGCAGGAGCGTTATTTCGGGCGGTTCTCCCGTGCGCTCACGCTGCCAACCGCGGTTTCCGGCGACCAGGTAAAAGCCGCCTACAAGGATGGCATCCTCACAGTGACGCTGCCCAAGGCGGAGCAAGCCAAGCCGAAATCAATCACGATCAGCGAGTAACTTCCCGCCGCCCGGCCCACGCCCCACCCGGGCGTGGGCCGCGGTTTCCAGCGGGCTTTTGCGTCAGTGATGCAGCAGCGCCGTGGCGGCTTCACACAGGCCGATGAAGGTTTCCTCGGCCAGGTTCAGCCGGCGCGCGCGCCAATGGAGAATGCCCCAGTTGCGCGTCAGCTTGCGCCGCCCCAGGGGCAACGCCACCAGCGAGCCGCCGTCAATTTCCTTCTGGCAAATCCACCTGGCCAGCACGCTGATCCCGAGCCCCAGCTTCACCAACTCCTTCGTCGCCTCCATGTCCCCCACCTCGATCGCGGTGTTCAGCGCCATGGCTTCATTCCGGAAATAATCCTCGATCAGCCGGAACGTGAGACTGTGCTTGCTGTAAAAGATGTAGTTCTGGCGCGGGATCTCAGTCCGCTCCACCCGGCCGGCCTGCGCCCAGGGATGCAGCGGGGAAACGATGAAATGTAACTCATCGGTGAACAACGGATGAAACTCCAGTTGCGCCTCGTTCTCCGATTCCAGCGTCAGCGCCAGGTCAATGCGATGCCGCAACAGCGAGGCCACCAGGGCGGGCGAGTCGCCGGGCTCGATGCTGATGGCATGTTGCGGAAAGCTCTCCTTGAACTCGCGCAACACGGGAGGAATCAAGTGCTGGCAGGCCGTGGTGCTGGCCCCCAACCGCAGCCGGCCGCGCCCCCATTTGCCCAGCTGCGTGAGCGCTTCCCGGGCGGATTCCATCTCCGTTAAAATTTTCTCCGCATGCTGCAACAACTGCTCGCCCGCCTGCGTGAGCACCACTTTTTTGCCCAGCCTGTCCAAAAGACGACAGCCCGTTTCGCCTTCCAACGCCTTCATCGAGTGGCTGATGCCCGATTGCGTGAGGTGCAGCTCGCGAGCGGTCTGCGTAAAGCTGCCCGTGCGCGCCAACACGCTGAAGGCCCGGAGCTGCCGACTGTCGAGGGGCGCACTCATTGATGAATCCCTTTCATGATTTGCATTGAAACAAAGAGTAGCAGTCATCGCGCCAACCGGCCTTTCTGGCACGAACACGGCTTAAACCCCGCGTGGCAACCGAATTTGCCGCGCTATGAACAAAAAGACACAGACCGCCACCAGCCATCATTCTGCCAGCCGCGCCCTGCGGCTGGGCTTCGTGCCGCTCACCGATTGCGCGCCGCTGGTGATGGCGAAAGAGCTGGGGCTGTTTCAAAAATATGGCGTGGCGGTTGAATTGCGCCGTGAGCTGGGCTGGGCGACGATCCGCGACAAGATCATTCATCGCGAGCTGGAGGCCGCGCACGCGCTCGCCGCCATGCCGGTGGCCGCCTCGCTGGGCATCGGCTCCGTTCGCTGCGACTGCCTCACCGGACTCGTGCTGAATCTCCACGGCAACGCCATCACCCTTGCCAATGACCTCTGGCAGCGCGGGGTGCGTGACGGCGCCACGCTGCGCGAAGAAATCCGGCGCGCCCGGCGGGAAAAGACGTTCACCTTTGGCGTGGTGTTCCCGTTTTCCTCGCACCGTCACCTGCTGCGGCGCTGGCTGGCCACGCACGGCATTGATGCCGATCGTGACGTGCGCGTGGTGGTCGTGCCACCGCCGCAGATGGTGGCGAACCTGAAGGCCGGTCATCTGGACGGCTTTTGCGTGGGGGAACCCTGGAACTCCGCCGCCGTCCAGGCTCGCGCCGGCTGGATCGCGGCGACCAGCGCGGAATTTGATGCCGGGCATCCGGAAAAAGTGCTGCTGGTGCGGCGGGATTTTGCCGAAGCCCGCGCCAGCGAACACGTGGCGCTCATCGCCGCGCTGCTGGAGGCGTGCGAATACTGCGACCAGCCGGAAAATTTCGAGACGGTTATCACCACGCTCGCGCGACCGGAATATGTCGGGGCCACGACGGCGGCCTTGCGCCACGGTTTCACCGGCGCGATGGACCTGGGCCATGGCCAGCAGGCCGTGGTGCCGGATTTTTGTGTCTTCAGCCGCAATGATGCCAACGAACCTTCCGGCGACAAGGCCGCCTGGGTGCTGGAACTCGTCCGCGCCAGCGGCCTCTGCCCCGACACCACGCCCATCAACTTCGCCTTTTGCCGCCAGATTTTCCGGGCGGATATTTTTGCCCAGGCCAGCCAGTTGCGCCGTTTAACCCCGCAGGGCGAATTCCCGCGCTCTGGCCGTGATGACCGGAACGAAACCGCCCGCTCGAATGATTCCTGCGCGGCCGTGGTGTAAGTCATAAAACCCAATCCCCATGAAACCAAACCAAAAAAACTCCCCATCTGAACTCTCCCGCCGCGCCTTTCTCGGAAAGGCGATCAAAGGCGCCACCCTCACCGCCCTCTTCGCCGGCCTGCCCAAAGGCTGGGTCGGCTCCGCCTACGCCAGCGACGCGCCGGAAACCGCCGCGCTGAATTTTGGCATGATTGCCCTGACGGACTGCTCGCCGATCGTCATCGCGCATGAAAAAGGTTTGTTCAAGAAATACGGCATCAATTCCACCGTGACCAAGGGCGCCAACTGGGCGGCCATCCGCGACAGCCTTTCCAGCGGCACCATCCAGGCCAGCCACATGCTGCTCGGCATGCCGCTGGCCAGCACGATGGGCCTCGCCGGCTCGCCGAAAAAACCCATGATCATTCCGTGGCTGATGAACCGGAACGGCCAGGCCATCACGCTCAAAACCGAATGGAAGGGCAAAGTTGGCGCGGACCCGAAAGCCATCAAGCCCTTTGTCGATCAGGCCAAAAGCCTCGGTGAACCGCTCACCTTCGCCATGACTTTCCCGCCCGGCACGCACGCCCTGTGGATGCGCTATTATCTCGGCGCCGGCGGCATCAATCCCGACAAGGACGTCTCGCTCATCACCGTGCCACCGCCGCAGATGATCTCCAACATGAAGATCGGCAAGATGGACGGGTTCTGCGTTGGCGAACCCTGGAATGCCCGGGCCATCGCGGACAACATCGGCTTCACCTCCGTTTCCACGCAGGACATGTGGAAGGATCACCCGGAAAAAGTCTGCGCCTTCGCCGCCGATTTCGCCGACAAGAATCCGCAGACCGTCAAGGCCGTGCTCAAGGCGCTGCACGAGGCGAGCGTCTGGCTGGACAACCTGGACAATCGCCCTGAACAAGCCCAGATCGTCAGCAAACCGACCTATATCAACTGCGATCCCAAGACCATTCTCGGCCGCCTGCAAGGCCACTACGACTACGGCGACGGCCGCACCAAGGAAGATCCGAACTACATGATCTTCAGCGCTCGCAACTGCAATTATCCCCAGCCGAAATACGCCAAATGGTTCCTCTCGCAATACCGCCGCTGGGGCCTGGTCACCGGCGCGCCCGATTACGAAGGCATCGCCAAACAGGTCATGCGCACCGACATCTACGAAGCGGCCATGAAAGAAATCGGCTACCAGCACGGCGGCCTGAGCAATGAGCCGGAAACACTGTTCGACGGCGCCACCTTCGACCCTGCCGCCGACCTGGAAACCTACGCGAAAAGCTTCGCGATCAAAAACCTGAAAGGCTGAGCCATTTCATGAACAACGCGTTTTTCAAAAAAATCGACTGGCTCGTCCTGCCGCTCATCGGCATGGTCGTCGCGGTAATCATCTGGCATATCCTCAGCCAGACGCTCTCGAAAGACCTGCCCTCGCCGGCCAAAACGTGGAGCGAAAGCCGCGACTATGTGCTGCATCCGTTTGAAAAACGCGGCGAAATGGACCAGGGCATACTCCGCTTCACCTGGTATTCGCTCATCCTCGTCGCCAAGGGCTACGCCATCGCGCTGCTGCTGGCCACGCCGATTGGCTTCATGCTCGGCTTGTCGAAAACGTTTGCGAAAGCGTTTGATCCCATCATCCAGATCCTCCGCCCCGTCTCACCGCTGGCGTGGCTGCCGCTGGGGCTGGTGCTGTTTCTCGGCGCGGGCAAGAACGCCTCGGAACTCGGGGCGCTCTTCACCATCGCCGTCTGTTCCATGTGGCCGACCGTGCTGAACACCGCCGTCGGCGTGCGCGCCATTCCGCAGGATTATCTCAACGTGGCCAAGGTGCTGAAGCTCTCCCGCACCAAGACACTGTTCAAGGTGCTCATTCCCGCCACCCTGCCCTATATGTTCACCGGTTTCCGCTTGAGCCTGGGCATCGCGTGGCTCGTCATCGTGGCCGCGGAAATGTTGACGGGCCGTCCCGGTGTCGGCGGGTTCCTCTGGCAGGAATACAATGCGCTCAACTACTCCCACATCATCCTCTGCATCCTCACCATCGGCCTCGTCGGCTTCGTGCTCGACCGCCTGATGAGCGTGGTGGAACGCCGCTTCAAAACCGCCTAGCCTGTTATGCCTTACCTCGAACTCAACCACGTCAGCAAAAGCTTCGGCCCTGCGTCGGTGCTCAAGGATGTCAATTTATCCGTCGAGCAAGGCGAGTTTGTGGCCATTGTCGGCTTTTCCGGCGCGGGCAAGACCACGCTGATCAACCTGATCGCCGGCCTGCTGAAACCGGACACCGGCACGGTGAAGTTAAACGGCCAGGTCATCACCGGCCCCGGCCCGGATCGCGGCATGGTCTTCCAAAATTACTCCCTGCTGCCCTGGCTGTCCGTCTTTGAAAACATCCTGCTCGCCGCCGAAGCGGTGAATCCCGGCTGGCCGGCGGCGCAACAGGCGGCGCACGTGGAGAAATACATCGCGATGGTCAACCTCACCCCGGCGCGCGATAAAAAACCCGGCGAACTTTCCGGCGGCATGCGCCAACGCGTTTCCGTGGCCCGGGCGCTCGCCATGAACCCCCAAATTTTGCTGCTCGATGAACCGCTCTCCGCCCTCGATGCCCTGACCCGGGCGACCTTGCAGGATGAAATCTCCCGCATCTGGTCCGAGGACAAAAAAACCGTGCTCCTCATCACCAATGACCCGGATGAAGGAATTTATCTCGCGGACCGGATCATTCCGCTGACCGCCGGCCCGGGCGCCACCCTGGGCGCGTCCTTCAAAGTGGAGATTCCCCGCCCGCGCGACCGCAAGGGCATCAATCACGACCCTCATTTCAAACAGCTTCGCCGCGAGGTGGTGGAAGTCATGCTCAATTCCAAGCAGGACCGCCACACCGCCATCACCCGCAAGCTGGTCTTGCCGGACATCGAGCCCGAAGACTTGTCCGGGCCGCGCCGCCGCAGCGCCCGCAGCGCGCCCATCCGCCGGCATGAGATCAAGGAAGAATCCGTCGAGGTGCAACCATGAGCAACTACGTCGAACTGTTTAACCTGACCAAGACCTATCCCACGCCGAAAGGCCCGGCGGTCATCGTCCAGGATTTCAACCTCAACATCCAGAAGGGCGAATTTGTCACGCTCATCGGCCATTCCGGCTGCGGCAAAAGCACCGTGCTCTCCATGCTGGCCGGGCTGAATGCCATCACCGCCGGGGGCATCATCCTGGCCGGCCGCGAACTCTCCGGGGCCGGCCCCGATCGTGGCGTGGTGTTCCAGTCCCCTTCCCTGCTGCCGTGGCTGACCGCGTTCGAAAACGTCATGCTCGGGGTGGACCAGGTTTTTTACACGGCCAGCAAGGCGGAACGCCACGAAATCGTGGAATACTACCTGACCGTTGTCGGCCTGGGTGACTCCATGCACAAGCGGCCCGCCGAACTCTCCCAAGGCATGCGCCAGCGCGTCGGCATCGCCCGCGCCTTCGCCCTCAAGCCCAAGATGCTGCTGCTCGACGAGCCCTTCGGCATGCTGGATTCCCTCACGCGTTTCGAATTGCAGCAGGTGCTGATCGAACTCTGGCGCAAAAATAAAATCACCGCCCTCATGGTCACCCACGACGTGGATGAAGCCCTGTTTTTAAGCGACCGCATCGTGTGCATGACCGACGGCCCGGCCGCCGAAGTGGGCGATATTGTGGAAGTCAACTTCCCGCGCCCGCGCGAACGCAAGGCCGTGCTGGAGCATCCCGATTACTACCCGCTGCGCGAACGCCTGATCGAATTCCTCGAAGTCCACGCCCACCGCAAACACGCCCAACCCATCCTCCCGCCGGCGGTGCTGCCGCCGGCCAAAACCAACCTCCAATCCGAACCCCAATCCGAACCTGAAACCGCCCGTGCATGAAAACTAAAAGAAACCATCTGACCCGCAAACTCACGCTCGGCGCGCTCGCGCTTGGCGCCAGCGCCGCCGCGCATGCCCAATACACGCCGCCGCCGCCGCCCGCGCCGTTCCCCGGCTTCCTCAATGAATACCTGCGCGCCAAAAATCCTTACGCCAACCAATGGGATCTGGGCGGCGACGCGCGGGTGCGCTTTGAAGCCAAGGAAGGCATCGGCATTGCCGGCACCGCCGGTTCGGTGGACTTTCGCGATCATGGGCGGGATGTGGACAACGAATATCTGCTGACGCGCATCCGCGTTCACGCCGGCTACACGGAAAAATGGTGGAGCGGTTTTGTGGAAGGCCAGAGCAGCCTCGCCACCGGCGACCAGCGCGTGGCCTATGCGAATGTGCCGGCCGTGGCCGGCACCGCCAGAAAGGTTGGCTACGGCCCGGAAGCAGATACGGTTGACCTGCATCAGGCGTATTTCACCCTCGGCAACCACAAGGAGTTCCCCCTCTCGCTCAAGGCCGGCCGCCAGGAATTGAGCTATGGCGATGAACGCCTCATTGGCGCCTTTGGGTGGAACAACATTGGCCGCGCTTTCGATGCCGCGAAAGTCCGCTGGCAGAACGCCTGGTTTGGCGTGGACTTCCTGGCCGCCATGCCGGTCGTCCCACGCGACGGTCAGTTTGACACGTCCAATCCGCATGACACCTTGTCCGGCGCCTATGCTACGAGCCTGAAAATTCCGAAGACGATTCTGGAAGGCTACTTTCTCGCCCGCAACGCGTCACGCGACGCCATCAACGACGTCTCCGACCCGCAGTTTCCCCAACCGACCGCGCGCGACATTTACACCGTCGGCGGGCGGTTGAAATCCAAGGCCGGCGAACTGGGCAATTGGGATTACACCGTCGAAGGCGCGTATCAATTCGGTGATTTTGCCGCCACCGCCACCGGCCAGCGGCTCACTCAAGATGCCTATATGTTTGTCGCGCAGGCCGGTTATACGTTTGCTGATCTTTGGGCCACGCCCCGCCTGGGGGCCGAGTTTGATTATTCCTCCGGCGACAGCAATCCCCTCGATGGCACGCACGGCACGTTTGATAATTTGTTTCCCACCAACCACAAGTTTTACGGTTCCATGGATCTGGTCTCGCTGCAAAACATTCAAGACGTGGGCGTGAACCTCACCTTCAAACCGACCTCACGCATGAGCGTCGCCTTCATGGGCAACGCCCTGTGGCTGGCGAACAATCATGACAACTTTTACACCGTCACCGGCGGCACCCGCCCGGCCCCGTATGCGGCCAACGCCACCTACAATAACTTTGTCGGCACGGAATTCACGACCGTGGCCGGCTATGCCATCACCCGCTTCGCGCAGGTTGAGGCCGGCTACGGCCATTTCTTTGTGGGTGATTATGTGAAGCAGACCCTGTCAGCGCCCGCCTTTGGTTCGCGCGATGCCGACTGGGTTTACCTGCAAGGCACCGTCAAATTTTAGTTGTTCCGCGTTGTTGTTCACCGCGCCCCGCCCCTTGGCGGGGCGCCTTTTTAACCCAATCCATGACTGGCAAAAATAACACACTCTGCCCAAAACGGCTCACCGCCGGACCGCCGCCAGCCCGGCACCCGGCACCAACCGGCTCCGGGCCGTTGTCGCCCCGTTTAATCTCATTTGTCACCAAGTTCAAACCCCTCCGGCCGAATCCGCAGTAATGAGCCGGTTTCATCAAACCCATGAAAACTATGAACCAAATGGTTGATTGCTCTCCGGCCTTTGGCACGCCAGCAGCATTCACAGGTTTAGTTGAATCGATGGCTAAAAAATGACAGCTCCAGTGTTACCTTTTGTCCCGGAAACCGCGCCGTTCACCAGTGAACAGCGCGCGTGGCTCAATGGTTTTCTCGCCGGCCTTTTTTCGCACGGCGCCCCCGCGCCCTTGCCGGCGGCGCTGCCCCCGCAAAATACCGAACCCCTGCTGATCTTGTTCGGCTCGCAGACGGGCACGGCGGAAGGTCTGGCCAAGCAACTGGCCACCGCCGCCAGCCAGCGCGGCTTCGCCCCCAAGGTGCTCCCCCTGAACGACCATGCCCAGGCCAACCTCGCCGCCGGCGGCAAGGCCGTGATTATTTCCAGCACCTGGGGCGATGGCGAGCCACCGGATAACGCGGTGAATTTCTGGAACTGGCTCAGCGCGGAGTCCGCCCCTCGCTTGGAGAAGCTCCAGTTCGCCGTGCTGGGTTTGGGTGACAAAAACTATTCAGAATTCTGCGGTGCCTCGAAAAAATTTGATGCCCGCCTCGAAACTCTCGGCGCCAAACGCCTGGTCCCGCGCGGTGAATGCGACGTGGATTATGAGGCTCCGGCCAAAAGCTGGCTGGACGGCCTGTGGCACCACCTCGGCGGCGCGGCAGTCAATGGGAGCGCGGTCAACGGCCATCCAGTCGAGGCGAAGACGAGTTTCGACAAAACCAATCCCTTCCCCGCCCGGCTCCTGAAAAACGTGCTGCTGAACCAGCCTGGCTCCAGCAAGGAAGTGCGCCATTACGAAATCAGCCTGGCCGGCAGCGGCCTCACCTACGAAGCCGGCGATGCCTTGGGCGTGGTGCCCGTCAATTGTCCCGACCTCGTGAATGAATTGCTCGCCGCCTTGAAATGCACCGGCGAGGAGTCGGTGAAAGCGGGCGAGACGGCCCTGCCGTTGCGCGAGGCCCTGACCCGCCATTACGAAATCACCCGGCCCACCCAGGAGTTGATCGCCCTCGTTGGCGAACGCGGCTTTGCCAACGGCCTCTCGCCGCTGCTGGCACCTGACCGCCGCGAGGATTTGAAGCGCTGGGTGTTCGGCCGCGACGTGCTGGATGTCATCGGCCTGCTGCCGGAGCCGCTGCCGCTGGCGGACTTTCTTCCCCTGCTCCGCAAGCTGACGCCGCGGCTGTACTCCATTTCCTCGAGCCCCAAGGCGCATCCGGGCGAAGTGCATTTGACCATCAGCGCCGTGCGCTACGAAAGCCACGGCCGGCCACGCAAAGGCGTGGCCTCCACCTTCCTCGCCGATCGCGTGGGCGATGCCGAATTTGTCAAAGTCTTCGTGCAGCCCGCCCACGGCTTCCGGCCTCCCGCCAACACCGAGGCCCCAATGATAATGGTGGGGCCCGGCACCGGCATTGCTCCGTTCCGCGCTTTTCTCGAAGAACGGCTGGCCGCGGGCGCAAAGGGAAAGAACTGGCTGTTCTTCGGCGACCAGAAACGCGCCGCTGATTTCCTGTACGCCGAACAACTCACCACCTGGCAGCAAGCCGGTTTTCTCACCCGCCTTGATCTCGCGTTCTCGCGCGATCAGGCCGAAAAGGTTTACGTCCAAACCCGGATGCTGGAAAACGCCGGCGAACTGTGGGCCTGGCTCGACGCCGGCGGCCACTTCTACGTCTGTGGCGACGCCAGCCGCATGGCCAAGGATGTGGACGAGGCCCTGCATCAAATCATCGCCACCGCCAGCGGCAAATCCGCCGCCGAAGCCAAAGCCTACGTTGAAAAAATGAAGACCGAAAAACGCTATCAACGTGATGTCTACTGACCAACCGTGATCGCCATCGCCCACCATCCCCATGTCCGCTAATCCCACATTCCTTCCCGAACCGCTGGCCGGGTTTTCACCCGAACAAAAGGAATATCTCTCCGGCCTGTTCGCCGGCGTGGCGATGCGCGGCCAGAAGTTCAGCGATGTGGAACCCACCCCCACCACAGCGAAAACCGAAAGTCTGATTTTTGAGGAACGCATCAAGCACGAACTCCATCCGCTGGATGCTTACGAACAGATTCTGGAAAACGTCCTCGGCAACCTGGCCCCCGACAAGGAGGACGCCTTTCGCTTCAAATGGCACGGCCTGTTTTTCCTGACGCCGGTCAAAGATGCCTTCATGGCGCGGCTGCGGATTCCCGGCGGCTTGCTCACGACCTTTCAACTACGCGAACTGGCGCGCATCGCCCAGGAGTTGACCAGCGGCTATGTCCAGATCACCAACCGCGCCAATCTCCAGCTCCGCCTCATCCAGCCGAAGGATTGCCCGGAATTTCTCCGCCGCGTGCAAAGCGTCGGCCTGCACACGCGCGGCAGCGGCGCGGACAACATCCGCAATCTCACGATGAATCCCACGGCGGGCATTGACCCCGTGGAACTCATTGATGTGAATCCCTTCGTGCAGTCGCTCGCGCAAATCATCCTGAACGACCGTTCCTTTTACGACCTGCCGCGCAAATTCAACATCGCCTACGACGGCGGCGGCTTGATCGGTTCCGTGGAAGACACCAATGACATCGGCGTGAAGGCGGTGAAGGTCGGCGATGAAATCCTGTTCCGCATCGCGCTGGGCGGCGCCACCGGGCACAAGGCCTTTGCCAATGACCTCGGCGTCGTCGTGCCGCCCGCGGAAATCAACAAGGTCGTCGTCGCGATTGTCCGAGTGTTCATCGAACGCGGCTGCCGGACGAACCGTAAAAAGGCCCGGCTCAAGCATCTGCTGGAAACCCTTTCGCTCGATGAATTCCGTACCCACGTGGAGACCAAACTCGGCACTCCGCTCCGCCGGGCGCCTTACGACGCCGCGCAATTACGCTGGGCCTCGCAGGAGCTGCCGCATTCGCATGTCGGCGATTTCCCTCAGAAACAGCGCGGCCTGAATTATGTCGGTGCCCTGTGCCAGGTCGGCCAGATCACGCCCAGGCAGATGCTGCGGCTCGCCGAACTCGCCGATCTTTACGGCAGTGGCGAGGTGCGCCTGACCGTCTGGCAAAATTTTATCATTCCCAACGTGGCCGATGCCTTTGTGCCCACACTGAAGCACGCGCTGGCGAAAGCCGGTTTCACCACCCGGCAGTCCCATGTGGCCGGCGGCGTGATCGCCTGCACCGGTAACAGCTACTGCAAGTTTGCTCAGGCCAACACCAAGGGCCTGGCGCTCGAACTCATCAAACATCTGGAGAAAACGCTGAACTTGGACCAGCCCGTGAACATCCACATCACCGGCTGCCCCAATTCCTGTGCGCAGCATTACATGGGCGATATCGGCCTGCTCGGCACCAAGGTGCGCGGCGAAGAGGCCTACCACGTGTTTGTCGGCGGCGGCTTTGGCCGGCACCAGGCCGTGGGCCGCCAGCTCTTCACCGGCGTCAGTGTGAATACCTTGCCTGCCACCGTGGAAAAAATGCTGCGGTCGTATCAACTGCATCGCGCCGGCAAGGAAACTTTCCAGCAGTTTTCCACCCGGCACGATCTGAATGCGCTGCAAACCCTGTTCGGCGGGGAATAATTAAATTAAATGCCGGCCAACCGACATCACGATCCCGGCGATGGCACCCGTCTCCGGCTGGCGGTTGCCAGCCTCCCCCCTGCCCTCGGTGCCATGAAAGCCCCGTCCCCGGTGCCATCCGCCTTGGCTCCATCTCCGGAGAAACGCCAGGCCGCCTCCCCAAAAAACATTCGCACCGTCTGCCCTTACTGCGGCGTCGGCTGCGGCCTGATTTTGGAGGTGGAAAACGGCCGCGTGAGCAAAGTCATTGGCGACAAAGCGCACCCCGCCAATTTCGGCCGCCTTTGCACCAAGGGCTTTTCTTGCGCCGCACCACTGACCGCGCCCGACCGCTTGGCCTCCGCCTTTGCGCGCACCCGCCGCGACGCCGAACCGCAGCCCCTGCCGCTCGATACCGCGCTGGATCAGGTCGCCGAGCGCCTGCAAAAAATCATCACCGAACACGGACCGGACGCCGTGGCCCTTTACGTTTCCGGCCAGTTGTCCCTCGAATCGCAATATCTCGCCGGCAAGCTGGCCAAGGGCTTCCTGCGCACAAACAACATTGATTCCAACTCCCGCCTCTGCATGGCCAGCGCCGCGAGCGGCTACAAGCTTTCCCTCGGTGCCGATGGCCCGCCCGGTTCGTATCAGGATCTGGACCGGCTGGACTGCGCGCTTGTGATCGGCTCAAACATGGCCGAGTGCCATCCCATTTTATTCCTGCGCCTGCTCGACCGCCGGAAACAGGGCGCCAAACTTATCGTCGTGGATCCGCGTCGCACGCCCACGGCGGACAAGGCGGATTTATTTTTACCGATCAAGCCCGGCACCGACCTGGCCTTGCTGAACGGCCTGCTCCATCTGCTCGAACAGGCCGGGCACATCGATGAATCCTTCCTCGCGCAGCACACCGAAGGCTGGGCGGAACTGCGGGAATTGTTGAAAGAGTATCCGCCCGCTCGCGTCGCCGACATCACCGGACTGCCGGAGGCCGATATCCGCACCGCGGCGAAATGGCTGGGCGAAGCCGGCGAGTTCACCACCTTTTGGACCATGGGCCTGAACCAGAGCACCCATGGCACCTGGCAGACCAACGCGATCTGCAATCTCCATCTCGCCACCGGGAAAATTTGCCGCCCCGGCAGCGGGCCGTTTTCCCTCACCGGCCAGCCCAACGCCATGGGCGGCCGCGAAGTCGGCTATCTCAGCCACACCCTGCCCGGCCAGCGGTCCGTGACCGATGCCAACGACCGTGCCGCCGTCGAAAAAATCTGGAATGTCCCTCCCGGCACCATTTCTCCCGTGCCCGGACTGGATGCCGTCGAGCTCTTTAAAAAACTGGCCGGCGGCGAGGTCAAGGCGGTTTGGATCATCGGCACCAACCCCGTCGCTTCCATGCCAAATCGCAGCCGGGTGATCGCCGCCTTGCAGCGCGCGGAACTGGTCATTGTCCAGGATGCGTTTCATCCGACCGAAACCTCGCGCTACGCGGATATTCTGCTGCCGGGCGCGCTCTGGGCCGAAGCCGAGGGCACCATGGTCAATTCCGAACGGAACGTCACTTTGATGCCCTGCGCCATCGCGCCGCCGGGCGAAGCCCGGGCCGACTGGCTGCTCATCGCCCAGGTTGCCCAGCGCCTCGGCTTCGCGAAACATTTCAACTACGCCTCGGCCGGCGACGTGTTTGATGAAATCCGTCAGACCTGGAATCCACACACCGGTTACGATCTGCGCGGCATCACCTACGAAACCCTGCGCAAACGTTCGCAGCAATGGCCTTGTGGCCCAGGCGCTGAAACCGGCGACGCCATCCGCTACCTGAACCCGCTCCGCTTTCCCACCGCATCCGGCAAAGCCAGACTGCTGGCGCGGCCGTTTCTGCCCCCCGCCGAACAGCCCGACGCCGGTTTCCCGTTCGTGCTCACCAATGGCCGGGTGGCGCATCACTGGCACACGCTGACGAAGACCGGCAAGGTGGCCGCGCTGAACAAGCTGAATCCCGGTGCCTTTGTGGAAATTCATCCCGAAGATGCCACCCAGCTCGGCGTGGTCAACGGCACCCTGCTGAAGGTGGCTTCGCGGCGCGGCTTTGCCATTTATCCGGTCACCGTCACCACGCGCGTCCGTCCCGGCGACTGCTTTGCTCCAATCCACTGGAACGACCAGTTTGGCGAGAACCTGTGCATCAACGCCACGACCACCGAAGCGGTTGACCCCGTCTCGCTCCAGCCGGAGTTCAAGTATTCCGCCGTCGCCCTGAGCAAGGTCGAACTGGCATTGCCCGCTGATTTCTCGCCCGCCCAGAAAGCGTGCCTGCTCCAGGTGCTGGCGGAAGTTCGTCCGCGAACGGCGGCCATTCCCGAAACCGCCCCGTTCACCCCCGAGCAGCGCCAGTTTATCAGCCGGTTGGTAACGCGTCGGAAACCGTAAATTTAAATTGTCCAGCCGGACGGCAACCTGTCATTTTTTACGTGTGAAAATCCGCCACCTCTACCTCTCGTCCGGCCATAATTTTTTTGGTCACCACGGCCAACCCGCCGGGGACAGCCCGACCCTTGAGGTGGCGGAAGTGGAATGCGTGGCGGGCCAGGGCCTCGTCGGCGACCGCTTCTTTGCTTACAAGGAAAACTACCAGGGACAGATCACCTTTCTGGCGGCTGAAGTCTTTGCGGAGGTTTGCCAGAAACTGGGTGTCGTGGATAAATCGCCGGGCGTCATGCGCCGCAATGTCGTTACGGAAGGCGTGGATTTAAACACGCTCATCGGCCAGGAATTCACCGTGCAAGGCGTCACGTTTGCAGGCGTCGGCGAATGCAGCCCCTGCCACTGGATGGACGATGCCATCGCCCCCGGCGCGGAGGCGGGCTTGCAGGGCCGGGGCGGTCTGCGGGCGCGTATCCTCACCAGCGGCAAACTCCGCGTGGAGGTATGACCTACAGCGCCGTCATCCTAGCCGGTGGCCAGTCGCGACGCATGGGGCGCGACAAGGCGTTTCTGCAGGTCGACGGCGGCCAGTCGTTGTTGGCACGGCAAATTGAAATCATCCGCCATGCTGGGGCGGCGGAAATTTATATTTCCGGCCGGGCTGACACCGACTACTCCGCCTTCGGCTGCCGTGTGTTGCCAGATCGTTACCCAGACGTCGGCCCGCTGGCGGGAATCGAAGCTGCGCTGAACGCCGCCACCCACCCGTTGCTCCTCGTCTTGGCGGTGGATCTGCCTCGGATGAGCGCGTCCTGCCTGCGCCGGCTTCTGGCCGGTTGCACCGAAGAACGCGGGGGCATCCCCTGCTTGCACGGGCAGGCGGAGCCGCTCGCCGCTGTTTATCCCCGCGCCACCCAAGTCCTGGCAGCAGCGCAAATTCGGGCCGGAGAAAACGCCGTGCGCGCTTTTGCCGAACAATGCGTGGAGGCGGGCCTCGCCCGGTGGGAAGAATTCTCGGCCGACGCTGCCCCTTGCTTCGACAATTGGAACAATCCCTGCGATCTTGCTCAACTGGCACCCGCCACCAAACCAGCTTAACCATGCGCATCCGCTTTTTTGCCCACCTAGTCCAAGTGACCGGCTGCGACTCCATTGAGCTGGCTGCGGCTGCTCCTTTGAGCTCCGACCAGCTCTGGGCGGCGCTGCTGGACAAGTTCCCCGCGCTCGCCGGACATCGCCCCAGCGTGCGGCTGGCCCGCAACTGCGAATATGCCGACGCGGCGGCAGCCTTTGCCGACCCCGATGAAGTGGCTTTGATTCCGCCCGTATCTGGCGGATGAAAGCAACCTTTGCCACCGGCGCCCCCGGGCAGCAACCGTACTCTGAAATGGAAACTCAACGAAACAACCTGGCGGCAGCGGAGCACCCTCCCGCGCCTTGCTCGCTGAAGGAAGCGATGGCGGCCATCCAGAGGCTTTGTGAACCGTTGGTGGCAGAGCGCGTCCCCCTGGAGACGGCTTTGGGCCGGGTGCTGCGGGAAAGTGTCTGTGCCCCGGAAGACATCCCCGCCTGCGACCGTTCGACGCGCGATGGCTATGCGATCTTGCAGCACGACCCGGCGCAGGTGTTTCAAGTGGTGGACACCCTTTACGCAGCGGATTGGAAACCGCGTCAGCTCAAGCCCGGCGAAGCGGTGCGCGTGGCCACCGGCGCGGCCTTGCCGTGCGCTGGATTGCGCGTGGTCATGCAGGAAAATGTCGCGACTCAGGACGGCTCATTTCGCATCGTAACGCCGGAAACCGCACTCAACCGGCGGCAACGCGGTGAAGACGTGCCGGCCGGCGGGCTGCTGGTGCCGCTGGGCACGCGGCTGAATGCCGGTAAACTCGCGCTGCTGGCGACGGTCGGTTGTGTCCAGCCACGCGTCAATCCCCGCCTGTGCGTGGTGCACTTAACCACTGGCGACGAAGTCGTGCCGCCGGAGCAAACGCCGCTGCCGGGACAGATCCGCGACAGTAATTCCATTTTGATCCGCAGCCTGCTGCAACCTTGGCCTTGCGACATCTTTCAGACACATCTGCCGGAGGATTTTGCCCTGGCAAAAACCGCCTGTGAAAAATTGTCGGCCGAATTTGCCCGGGCGGATATGGTGTTGATTTCCGGCGGTGCGAGCGTGGGGGAAAAAGACTTCACGTCGCAATTGCTGACCCGGCTGGGTTTTACCATCCATTTTTCGCAGGTCAATCTACGCCCCGGCAAACCGTTGATTTTCGGCACGCAGGGCCGCCGCGTGGCGTTCGGGCTGCCGGGGAATCCGCTGTCGCATTTTGTCTGCTTTCATTTTGCCGTGGCCATCGCGCTGGCCCGGCTCGCCGGGGAAGCGCCGCCGCAGTTCTGGCGCGGACGACTGGCCGCACCGTTGACCGCCGCCCCCTGCCCGCGCGAAACGCTCTGGCCCGCCCGCCGCGAAGGGGCCGGACTGCTGCCGCTGCCGTGGTCCAGTTCGGGCGACGTCACCTGTTTTGCCGCCGCGAATGCCCTGTTGCGTGTGCCCGCGAACACCCCGCCGCTGCCGGCCGGCACCGAGGTGGATTTTCTGCCCGCCGATTTCCAATTACCCTCAATCCTCACATGACCCGTACCAAACCATTTTCTCACCTCGACGAAGGCGGCCACGCCCGCATGGTGAATGTCGGCGCCAAGCCGGTTCAGCATCGCCGCGCCGTGGCCACCGGCAAGCTGGTCTGCGCGGCGGCGACCATCCGCGCGTTGAAACAAAATGCGCTGCCCAAGGGCGATGTGCTGACGGTGGCCCAAATCGCCGGCATCCAGGCGGCCAAGCGCACGAGCGAGTTGATTCCGCTCTGCCATCCGCTGGCGTTGAATCACGTCGCGGTAAATTTCAAGATCCGCCGGACCGCGATTGAAATCAGCTGCCTCGCGGAGACCAGCGCCCAAACCGGCGTGGAAATGGAAGCCCTGACCGGCGTGAGCGTCGCCGCACTCACGCTCTACGACATGTGCAAGGCGGTGGATAAAACCATGCGCATCGAAGCCGTGCGCGTGATGAAAAAGGTGAAATCATGAAGATCGGCCGCCTCACCATCAGCGACCGCGCCTCGGCGGGCATTTACGAAGACCGCAGCGGGCCGGAGATCGAACGCGTTTTGCGCGAAGCGTTCGGCCCCGCCACGGAATTTGTCCCCGCCCTTGTGCCGGATGAAGTGGCTTTGATCGCAGCCCGGCTCCGCGAACTGGCGGACACCGCCCGCTGCGATTTGATCGTAACCAGCGGCGGCACCGGCATTGCCGCACGCGATGTCACGCCCGAAGCCACCCGCCAGGTGCTGGAAAAGGAACTGCCCGGCTTCGGCGAAGCCATGCGCCTGGGGTCGTTTGCCAAAATCAAAACCGCCATCCTCTCCCGCGCCACCGCCGGCACCCGCGGCCGTTCTCTCATCATCAACCTGCCGGGCAAACCCACCGCCGTGCGCGAGTGCCTGGAAATTCTCGCGCCAGCCATCCGCGAAGGCGTGGCGCACCTCCGCGGCGAAGACCCCCACCCGCCATGACCTCAAAAGATTCCTTTGGCCGGACCGTGGATTATCTGCGCATCTCCGTGACCGACCGGTGCAACGAGCGCTGCCTCTACTGCCTGCCGGAGGGCTACCACGGCTGGGAGCGCCAGGCCGATCATTTGACGGCAGATGAAATCATCCGCATCGTCCGCGTGGCCGCCGGCTTGGGTTTTAGAAAATTCCGGCTGACGGGCGGCGAACCGCTCGTGCGCGGCGATCTCGCGGAAATCGTCCGGGGCATGGCGGCCATCCCCGGGGTCGAGGTCATCGGGCTTTCGACCAACGGCACCCGGCTGGCGGCACAGGCGGCCGGCTTACGCGCCGCCGGTATCCGCACCGCCAACGTGAGCCTCGACGCGCTCGACCCCGGGCTCTATCGGCGCGTGACCGGCGGCAACGTGGCGGATGTGCTCGCCGGCATCCGCGCGGCGGTGGCGGCCGGCTTTGAGCGGGTGAAACTCAACTGCGTGCTGATGCGCGGCAAAAATGAATCGGAGTTCTGGCCGCTGGTGCTCTTCGCCGCCGAGCACGGTCTGCCCCTCCGGTTCATCGAACTGATGCCCCTGAGCCGGACCGATGTGCTGACCGAGAACAACTTCCTGCCGGTCGGCGAAGTGATGCAACGGTTGCGCGAGAAGGATCATTTGATTCCGCAGCCGGACCGGCGGCTCGGCCACGGCCCGGCCAGGTATTATTTGCTGGAGCGTACCGGCGCGCTGGTCGGTTTCATCGGTGCCCTGACCAATCTGAATTTTTGCGACCAGTGCAACAAGGTCCGCCTGACTGCCGATGGAAAAATCCGTCCGTGCCTGGGTCAGCATGGTGAAGCCGACCTGCGCAGCCTGCTCCGCGCCGGGGCGGACGACGCCCGGTTGCGACAGCTTTTTCTTGAAGTGCTGGCCGGCAAACCCGAGAAACACGCCTTCCACGACAACTATTCCCCCGGCCGACCCATGATCGCGATCGGCGGGTAATAATAGGAGATGGGATCTCAGTTTTCGAGGACGGGCCGGAAGGAATCCAAGGCTGAGCCCGAGCCAGGGTCACCGCCAGCTTGGCTGACAATTGGCGACCACCCCACCAGCGGTTTGGCGTCAGCCGCACCGGCCCCAAGCCGGTCATGGAGTTGAGCCTTGCCAACTGCCCCCCCGACCAACGCTTTGATGGCCGCAACCACGGCGGCTTAAAAAGCCTCGCCTACCGGCATTGAATGCGGGCAATGCCGGTAGGCGGAGTTTACACAGGAACAACGGGTTTGGCCAGCCAATTTTCCAAGGTGCCAAGGTCTTCACGTACGGCAACGGCCAGGTATTAAGCCAAGGACTTCTCGCCGACAGCCGCCGTCCAAAGAACCTGCCTTTTTACTCTCCACGAAAACCATGACAAAATTATCTTAGGAATTATTTGACAAAAGCAAAAATTCAGTTTAGAAAAAGCCTCAAGCAGAAATCTACACCACCAGCCCAAGCTGGGTGAGCCAGTTACCTTTGCCTGCCTGTGCCACGCATGGCACAGCGAACGTTCTTTTGCCCATGACAAACAAAACTCTAAATTTTTCAAAAATTCAAGCGCCGAGCCCGGCCAGCGACCATGCCGCCGGAACGGGAACGACCTCCCCGCTCCTCCCACCTTGGCGGTCTCTGCAGAAAGATTAAAAATTACGAAACGAACCCAAACGATTTTTTATACAAAATGCTATATTTAAACACTATGCGACAAGTATTAGGAAAATAAATAGTTAAAAACGAACCCAATAAGACCCCAATAAGACCCCATTTTAACCCCGCCAGGCCGACCTTTTGCCACTGCCGGACGCCCAATATTGGTTTGCTTGGAACGCACTTTCGTCTTAAACCCTGTCGTCTCAAAATGAATTGCTGTGTCCGGTTGCACCCGGCGGCGGATTGATTACGAAAACTCGCTTGGCAGTCTGGTCGCATTCTGTTTAATTGGCCGGGCTGATGAAATCATTCCCCACCATTGCGCTGGCTTTTTTGGTTGCGACGCTGGCTTTTTCCGTCGCCGCCCAGGAAGAACCAACGCTGGAAGTCCTGTCCTTGAAGCAGGTGCTGAACACCGGGGGCGACAACGACATTGATTACGACATCGCGGCCGGCCGGGCCTCCACCACCAACGGCATTTGCATCCGTTACGGCACCACCAAGACCTTTGTCGTGCTCACCGCCGACAGCGCCTCGGTGGACACCAAGTCCGGAGAGGTCGTGGCCGATGGCAATGTGCGCATCGAATCGGGCGACCAACTATGGGTGGGTGATCATATTAACTACAATTTCAAGACGCGCCGGATGACCAGCGAACAGTTCCGCACGGGCAAGGCGCCGGTCTTCGCCGGCGGTGAAGGTTTGAGCGGCAGCCTCACCAACCACGTTTACACCGCCACCAACGCTTATGTGACGCTGGATGACTCTTCCGCTCCGGCGTATCGCGTGCGCGCGAGCCGTATCCGGATCATGCCCGGCAAGTCGGTGGAGATGTGGCACGCGGTGCCGTATGTGAAAGACGTGCCGTTCTTTTATTTTCCATATTACAAACGGAATCTGGGCGACCATGTGAATAATTTCATAGCCACCCCCGGCTACCGCAGCCGCTACGGGCCCTACTTGTTAACCACTTACTCCTGGTACCTCGGCGACGTGGCGGAGGGCAAGATTCATACGGATTACCGCATGAAACGAGGCCCCGGCGCCGGTCCGGACCTGGAATTGCATCTGGGCCGCTGGGGCGAGGTGACCATGAAGTATTATTACCAGAACGATCAACGGTCGAATTCCAGCACGAATAACATTCCCCAGTATGGCGGGATGCCGGAGAACCGGCAGCGGTTCAAGCTGGAGTGGCAGGCCACCCCCGCGACGAACTTGAACTTGAAGTCCGTGGTGAACTACCAGAGCGACCCGCTCTTTCTCCACGACTTTTTTCCCGGCGACTACAACGCAAACCCCCAGCCAAACACGTTCGTCGAGGCGAATAAATACTGGGACAACTGGAGCCTGGACGCGCTCGCCACGCCCCGCGTGAACAACTTCTTCAGCCAGGTGGAACGCCTGCCGGATGTGAAGCTCACCGGTTTCCGCCAGCAGGTTTTGGACACGCCGGTTTATTACGACAGCGAAAGCTCCCTCGGCTGGTACCGCTCGTACGTCAGCACCACCAACGGCTATTATCCCACGACCAACGGTTTTATCGCGGACTCCGCCGGGCGGGGCGACACCTATCATCAGCTCACGCTGCCGTGGACCTTTTTCAACTGGCTCAACGTGGCTCCGCGCGTCGGCGGCCGCTTCACGTATTACACCGAACATGCCAACCTTTCGGGCCGGGACGACGCGGTATACCGCGAAGTGTTCAACACCGGCGTCGGCACCTCGTTCAAAGCCACCCAGCTCTGGAGCGGGGCCACCAACTCACTGCTGCAGGTGGATGGCCTGCGCCATATCATCGAGCCCTCGGCAAACTATGTTTTTGTGCCGGACCCCAGCACGCCGCCCTCACAGCTACCCCAGTTCGACGCGGAAAATTCCTCACTTATGCTCTCGCCCGTGATGTTCCCGGACTACAACAGCATTGACGCCATTGACACGCAAAATGTCGTCCGCTTCGGCCTGCGCAACGTGCTCCAAACCAAACGGGACGGACAACTGGAAGATCTGCTGAACTGGAACCTGCTCCTCGATTGGCGGCTCGATCCGAAATACAACCAGGGCACTTTGAACGACTTGTATTCCCAGTTCGTCTTCCGGCCGCGCACCTGGCTGACGGCCGAATCCGCGCTGCGCTACGATCTGAACCGCGGCGACCTGAACATGTCATTCCACCAGCTAACGTTCACCCCAAACGACCGCTGGAGCTGGGGGCTGGGCCATTGGTATCTGCGCGGCGGCGACTGGGGAAACGGTAGTTGGAACAAGAATGACGCGGTCACCAGCACGCTGTTCGTACGTGTGAGCGACAACTGGGGTCTGCGCGCGTCACATAACTACAACGTCGAAGACGGCCGCCTGCAGGAGCAATTTTATACCATCTATCGTGATCTGCGCAGCTGGACCAGCGCCATCACCTTCCGGGTGTCGGATAATGTAAACAGTTCGAAGGATTTCACCATTGCCTTCTCCATGTCCTTAAAAGCCTCGCCCAGCCAGCGTGTCGGCGCAGACATGATAAACCGCTACCACCTCGTTGGTGAATAAAACCTCAGGCCAGCGGCAGGGTTATGATAAACGTCGAGCCGCTGCCCACCTGGCTTTGCAGTTCAATCGTTCCCCGATGATCTTCCAAGACGCGGCGGCAAATAGCCAGCCCCAGCCCGGTGCCATTTTTCTTGGTGGTGAAGAAGGGTTCAAAAACCTGGCTCAGATTTTCCGCCGCAATGCCGGCCCCGGTGTCGCGAATAAAAATTTTCATCATCCCATCGGCCGACTGGGTGGTGACTGTTAATTTGCCATTTGCGTTCATGGCCTCCACGCCGTTTAGCAGCAGGTTCATGAAGGCCTGCTGCAATTGTGATTCATCGCCCAGCACGGTGCCGAGCGGAGCATGATAATCACGCGTGAGAGTGATCATGCGGCCGGTCATCTGGTGCTCCAGCAGCCGCAAGGCATGATCCAAGACTTCCTGGACGTGTACGGTCGCCAGCGACGGGGGCTTGGCCACGGCGAGGCGCAGCATCTGTGTCACCAGGCCGTCAATGCGCTTCAGCTCACGGCGCACCACGGTGGCCATCTCCTTGTCCTCCCCCTTCTCAATCAAGACCTCGACAAAAGTGCTGATCGCCACCAAACCATTCTTAATTTCATGGGCCACGCTGGCGGAGACCAAGCCGAGGTTGGCCAGGCGGTCAAGCCGATGGAGATGATCCTGCAAATTGACAACGCCAGCGGGATGCTTCACCGCGGTGTGGCCGGTTGTACTCACTGGATTGCTGGATGACATTGATCGTTGCGGCACCGTCTTCCCTCGCCATGTGCATATTACGAAACATGCAGAAACACTTTAGTCAAACTTGGGGTACCCTACAAACAAAAAGTGTCCCCGCCGGTTATCAGCATGTGTGGCGGTAGAAACCCAATTAGGAAGCGACAAATACGGTCTCAAAATGCGCCCTGGTTCCTCGTACGTCTGCGGCAATGAGCCGGGGCGAGCCCGGCAGCAGCACGGCCCGCGCTCACACCCATTGCCGTGCGGCCGCCACGTCGCGCGCGATTTGCGCCTGCAGCTCGGCCACGGAAGCAAACCGCGTTTCGTCACGTAATTTGGCGGAAATTTCCACCTCGAGTTCCGTGCCGTAAAGATCGCCGTTAAAATCCAGCAAGTGGGCCTCCACCCGCAGCACCGGTTGCGCCGAGGCCACGGTGGGACGCAGGCCGATGTTCAAGGCCACGCGATAAAGCCGGCCGGCCGGCCGGGCGCAGGCGACATACACTCCGTGGGGAGGCAACACGAGATGATCCACGGCCAGGTTCGCGGTCGGAAAACCCAACTGCCGCCCAATCTTGTCGCCGGCGACAATCTGGCCACAAATCGCGTAAGGCCGGCCCAGCATCTGGCCGGCCGCATCCAAGCGTCCGTTACGGATCGCCTCGCGAATCCGCGTGCTGCTCACGGTCTGCCCGTCCAGCGCCAGTTGCGACATGCCGTGAACCTGAAAGCCGAGCTCCGCGCCCAGCGTGTGCAACAGCGCCACATTGCCGCTGCGCCGGCAGCCGAACACAAAATCCGCGCCCACGCAAATGCTGTGAACGGCCCCAAACCCGCCCAGCATGCCCCGGACAAACTCCGCTCCGGATTTCTGGCTGAAGGCCGCGTCAAAAGTAATTTCCAGCAGCGCATCGACCCCCAACGACTCGACGGCGCGCAGTTTTTGCGACCGTGAATAAATC
>Ga0302321_100000856_pt1 | contig 26446 bp, 24 predicted proteins | sample Fen_T0_1_FD_202505 | JGI IMG/M metagenome (GOLD analysis project Ga0302321, IMG submission 202505) | Peat permafrost microbial communities from Stordalen Mire near Abisko, Sweden - Fen_T0_1 | ecosystem: Environmental > Terrestrial > Soil > Wetlands > Permafrost | place: Sweden: Abisko... | reverse complement strand
GTGCTCGGTTGCCGTCCTTAGTTGCGTCTTGGTAGCACTATCGACTGACGCTCCCGTTGCCAATACCGATCTAGTCGCTAGCATTCCTGCGAGACAGACTGTCGAGGCATGAGCGAGCCACTTGCGTTGTGACATCCTAGAAGTTCCCTCCAACTACAATTCGTTCGGCACGTATTGGCCCCGGCGCTTGCGCGGCGCAGGTTTGAGCGTAAAGGTGGCGGCCGCGGGCGTAAACGCGGCGGGCCCGGGTGTCGCACCGGGGGCTTTGGCGCTCTGCGTGATTGGTTCAGTGACCGCCGGTGCCGTCTGGAGACCAGCAGAAGCCGTTGCGGCTGGTACCTTCTCGGCAACAGCCGTCGGTGTCGTGGGCACAGCTGGCACGACTACAACTGGGGGCAGCTCAGATACTGGGTTGATCGCGGTAGAATTCGTCCGAATATTCAAGGCTCCCGTTGTGGTTGACGTTGACACAGGTGTCGTCGGTAGTGCCCTCTGTACCAAGAGCGTCACTGAGACGGCCAACACCGTGTTCACGCTTAACCCCAAAATAAGAGTTGGCCACGTCAACGCAAACACCCGCCGACCTGAAGGCGCAGTCGTCACCGGGCGTTCAGCCGTCACCGTAGCTGCTGCAATCGGCATGAACGCCGAATCCAACGAAAGCGGTGACGCGTGTCCCGCTGCGGATTGAGCTGGCGCAGCAGGTAGATTTCCAGCAGCTACTGGAAGTGCTCGCGCGATAAGGTTTGTGATCGGCTCAGCCCTGGCGGCGCTGGCGCCTTCAGACACCAACGGCTCCGATCGGGCTACCGGGGTTTCGGGCCTGGTCGAGGGCGCTGGCCTGGCTGTGGACTCTGTTGCCCGCGATGCCATGACTGGAGCGGATGCAAAGTTGTCGGTCAACGCACGCCCGGGTGGGGAAGTTACGCGCGGAACCGCCAGCCCGACCAGGGTCTTTTTGCCATCGAGCTTGCTCGCAGTCTTGGAAACATCGCTGGCTACGACGTCGGAACTCGTTCCTGTCGCAGTTTCTAGCGCTCCTGCGGAGATCCCCATCAGCGTCTTTTTGGCCAGCGAGTTCTTCGCGCTCGGCGCTGCTGCAGTCTCGCTTGGCCCAAGCGCTTTACGCTCGTTCGGGAGCGACGCGGCGGGGCTCGCGGGCGTTGTCACACGGGGCTTGGCAGGCGGCGTGGTCATTTGGGGCGAGCGAGCGACGCTAGTTGGCACGGCCTTGGCTGGACGCTGCGCCTCGGCAACACGGGCGTGCTTTGCCAACTCGGCCGCCCACTCGAGATGATTGGGCTTGGGTCGTTCGCTGGGGCTCTCATCGCTCAGCTTGGGCCCGGCATCGAGGGTCAGGCGGAAGAGTGTGGATTCCCGATTGAGCAGTGCGTCAGTAAAATCGATGACTTTCGGGTAGGATGCGACCTCACCTGCGGCGACGATCGCGGCGACCAGCTCTTTCGTTGTCGCCGGCCTGTTTGAAGGCTCAAATTCGAGCGCAGCGTGCACGACCTTCACAAGCTCGATGGGGAGGGAATTGCCCTTTGGTATTGAAAGATTCAGGTTGGGCACCTTCGGTCGCGGGCGCTGACCGAGCGCGACCGCCTCACCCAGTACGAGTTCGCGTCCAGTCAACAACTGCCACAGCACGGCGCCCACGGAAAACACGTCCGCGCGCTCGTCCGCAGGCGCGTCGTTTTCAAGCAGTTCTGGTGCCGGAAACTGCTGTGAACTAATTTGCCTGCGGATCTGCGGCACTTGAGGCAAGGCGTTCGCGACTTGCCCGTCCAAGGCGCGCGTGCGCCCGTCCCCACAAAGGTAGAGCGAACTCAACGCTAACCCGCCGGAGCGCAAAGTGATCCCGGCAGCAGCGCATGCAGCGCGATACTGTTCGATTCCTTGTGCCAAGTCCAACGCGACGCGCAAAGCTACGGCGACAGGGAACGCCGATTGCCGCTCGCTAGCGCGGCGCAACAACCCGCGCAGCAACGACCCCTCGGAGTGGTCATGAACCAACGTGATCCAACCCTTGCCAAATACGACGTCTGCCACACACAGGGCGAGATCGTAACGCAACTCCATGCTTTCCCAGGCGGCTTCCGAAAAGATCGACTCGGCCTCGGCAGGCAAGTCACTTGGGAGCAATAGAAGACGCCCCAAACCACCTAACTGACTCGAACCATCGACCGTTCGCACTTCGTACAGGGGACCCAAGGGCCCCTTGGCGATTTCGCGCAGGAGCTGATAGCGACCAACCTGGGAACCTTCACTTGGAACCAAGGCTGATGCAGTCAATGGAGAAGGTGCGTTCGTTTGCAAAGGTTGCTCGTCGCTAATCGATTCATCATCCGGCAAATCTGACGAAGTGTCACCTTTGTCAGTGTGGGCTCAGTCGGCGCTCTCCGTGGGGCAAGGGCTGGAGCGTATTTGCTGGAAATACGACCTCGTCCGCAAACACTAAAGGTAGGCGGCTGTAGTCTACAGTGTGGCAGTCGCTGCGCGCCCGAACTTCCGTGGGTCGGCAGCAGCGTCGAGATTGCCGTTGCTCGCCGCGACGACCTGCACCGCCGAGATCCCGCGCGGGACACGACGAACACGCTCACCGCGAGCCCTGAGCCCGCGGGCAACACTCGGCGGAAACTGCTGCTCGACTTCGATTTCACCATTGGTCGGCGAGATCGTAAAGCGCGGTTGCGCCACGGCCAGTTCGGGCGAGATACCGTCTACCAGCAAAGCAATGAGCACACTGGTCACGTTGGTGGAAATCGCCATACCGCCCGAGCCCCCGAGCACCCAACGCACCCGTCCGCCATCGAGCACGATGGTTGGGGTCATACTCGACACTGGTCGCGCCATTGGTCGCGGTTGATTCGGGGAATCGGTCGGCCCGAAGTCGTCGAGCTCGTCGTTGAGGACCACGCCACTCGTCTGCCCGAGAATCTTGGCGCCAAATGCATTGTTGACGGTGGATGTGAGAGCCACCGCATTGCCGTCAGCGTCGACGACGGAAATGTGGGTGGTGCCTTGCTCTTTTGGCAGCGCAATGGCCGCCGGTTTCAGCGAATGGTTCAAAATCGCCTCGCGCCGCTGGGCGAGGTACTCAGGGTCGAGCAAAGCATCGAGATTCGTCGGCACGAAGTCTGGATCGCCCACCGTCCTTTTGCGATCATCGAGGCTAGCTCGATAGGCCGCAGCAAGCAGCGCAATGCGCTCAATTGGCGGCCGATATTGCGCGAAGTCGGCGGGCGGAAACGTGCTCAGCGTCTGCGCCAAGAGTATTCCGCCCGCAGACGGCGGCGGAGCCGTAATGACTTCATAGCGCCCGTAGCTGAACCTGAGCGGCACACGGTACTTCGGGCGGTAGTCGCGCAGATCGACCAATGCCAGCACACCGCCATGGTCGGCAACCACCTTTACCCAGTCCTCGGCATTCGGACCGTCAAGTAACGCCGCTGGCCCCAGTTGGCCAAAGCGGTGCAGGGTTTGGCCAAGTAGCGGGGAACGCACGCGAGCCCCCAGCCCGAAGCCAGGTTGGTCGAAGCCCAACGCGCGCAAGATGGCAAGCTTCGCGCTCGAAGCCTTGCTCGTATTCCCCATGCGCGCCAGATGGGCCCCAACCACAAAGCCCCCTTCGGCGAGCCGGGCCGCCTCCGAGGTGACTTCGGCGAAGGCGAGGCGCCCATATCGCGATTGCAGTTCGAATAGCCCTGCTGGTTCGCCGGGAACCCCCACTAATAGGCCACGCTGCGCTTCAGGCAGTGGGCGCCGCGAAAGGGCATCCATTGCCAAAGCCGAGGGCGCGCATTCGCGAAAGTCGAGAAACTTTGGGGCGCGATCCTGGGCTTGCCAAACCAACGCAAAACCACCGCCTCCGAGACCACTCGACGTTGGCCCGACGACGCCCATGACCAAAGCCGCAGCCACCGCGGCGTCCACTGCGTTGCCACCTCGCCCGAGCACTTGCAGCGCTGCATGGGTTGCCGCTTCGTGTTCGGTGGCCACTGCCACGCGCGCTTGCGCGCCACGTTGACGGATCTCCGTAGTCGCTGCCCCTCGCCGCTGTACTGAGTCGGAATGACCATCGCCCGCAGTTACCGCAACGTGCGGCGCCATAGCGGCCGGTTCATGCTTGCTTGCGGTTGCCTCGCCGCCCAGCATCGCGGACGCGATCGTCGCGCACTGGAACAGCCGAATGAGACGATTCTTCAAGGAGAGATGCTGCGGTTTCATGGGGATGGGGTAACTGAAGGATGCATCGCCGGCCCGGCGCGGTATAGATGGCTCATGCGTTTTCTGTTCGTCATGGATCCCCCCGAGAGCATGTTGCCGGACAAAGACACGAGTTTTGCGTTCATGCGGGGGGCCTTGGCCAACGGCCACGAGTGTTGGTGGTGCTTGCCCAAGGACGTCGGATGCCGCGAGGGTGTGGTCGGGGTACTGGCGCAACGCCTCGTGGTCTCCGACGCCGCACCCCATATCACCCGATTCGAGCAGCGAAGTTTCAGCGACATCGAGCTAGACGCTATCTTCGTACGCAAGGATCCCCCGTTCGACAGCGCGTACTTACACCTCACCCAAATCCTCGATCTGGCCACCGAACGTTGTTTCGTCTTCAATGCGCCGCGTGGGCTGCAGGCGGCAAATGAGAAGCTTTTGGGATTTCGCTTCGCGTCTTGGATGCCAAAAACGTTGGTCGCTTCGGAGCCAAAAGCCCTGCTTGATTTCCTGGATTCGATTGGCGGGCACGGCGTCATTAAGCCATTGGACGGGGCCGGCGGGTTTGGCGTCTTACAACTTTTGCGCGACGACAAGAACAAAAAGGCCATCGTCGATTTGCTCACCCTTGAAGGGCGTTGCCCGGCCTTGGTGCAGGAATACTTGCCTTTGGTCAGATCCGGTGACAAGCGGGTTCTGCTCCTCGATGGCAAGTTGCTTGGCGCCATTCGTCGCGTGCCCCTGGCTGATGACATTCGCGCCAATATCCACGTTGGCGGCACGGTAGAACCAACGACGTTGAGTGCGAGCGAGGCTAGGCTAGTCGATGAAATTGGCCCGACGCTATCGGCAATGGGGCTATTCTTCGTCGGTCTCGACTTGATTGGCGATCGACTGATCGAAGTCAATGTGACGAGTCCAACCGGGATCCAGCAACTTTCGCGACACCTGGGGCGAAAGTTGGAAGGCGAGGTCATTACCTGGGTGGAACGGCGGGTCGTCGAGCTGCACTCAAAGCGGGCACACCCCTGACTCGACTTGCCATCGGCGGTAAACGGCGCATGCTTGAGTGATGGGTGCAGGTTCTGGCGCGAAAATCACTCGACGGCTCTTCCTATCGGTGTGCGGAGTATTGAGCTTTGGCGGCAGGGCGTTGGCCGAAGCTTCAGCGCCGCCACGGCTCGTGCTTCTCCCGCTTGGAACGGAGCTCGATGACGCGTCCGTCACCTTCGTCAAGCGCTGCCTCGAAGCATTCTACGACTTTTCGGTAGACGTGTTGCCACGCCAAGCAGTGCCAAGAACCACGTACTATGCCGCGCGCAAACGCTACCGTGCTGAAAAATTGCTCGATTTTCTTGAGCGGCAGGTACCAGCCAACGCGGCACGTATCGTCGGATTGACCGCCGTCGATATTTCCACAACGAAAGGCAAGGTATTCGATTGGGGTGTGCTCGGCCTGGCGACGATCGATGGCAAAGTGGGCATCTTGTCGAGCTTCCGCTGTCGACGCGGGACCAAGGCTACCGAAGAAGCGCTCGTACGCTATGGCAAAGTTGCGGTGCACGAGGTCGGTCATACCCTCGGGCTCGAGCATTGTCCGACACTCGGTTGCCTGATGGAAGACGCCCAAGGAACGGTGGTCACAACCGATCGGGAATACGATTTGTGTCCCAAGTGCCGCAGTCGCCTGAGAGAACTCGGGCGCGAGGCCCTCCGCAACCCAAAGATCCCGTGGCCGAGGCCGAACCAGTGACTAGTGGTGCAAGCGAGCCGAACGCTCTACGAGTCGCTGCAGCGTGCGGAGATTGAACGGCTTTTCGATGCGTGGATTGGGTACCTGTTCCAAGAATCGTCGTGCTGACGGGGTAAACGCTCCACCGGTCATAAATACGATACGTGATTCGTATCCCGGTCGATTGAAGCGCAGCACCTGATAGATGTCCATGCCACTCAACTCTGGCATCATCAGATCGCAGAAGACGAGATCGTAGCTCGAGTCACCGAGCAGTTCCTGCAGGGCTTCTCGCGGACGCACCAATGATTTTACGTCGTGTTCGTCTTCGAGCATGAGTCGCAACGCTCGCCCGACACCCGGATCGTCATCGACGACCAATACCCGTGCTTTGCCGCGGTTTTCTGGCGGCAACGTCGAGGGCGGAGTCGATGGCAACGTCGACTCCGGCATGAGGCGATGCAATGGCACACACGGAATGGCCATGCGCAAGAGCAGGCCCGTCCCCGGCAAGGCTTCGGCTGCAAGCTGACCACCCAGTTGCTCGACGAGGCTACTACATAGACTCAAACCAAAGCCAAGCATCTTGCCGCCGTCGCGCGGGGCAAATGGATCGAACAACCGCTCAATGTCAAGTTCGGCCGTGTTGCAACCTTCACACACGATTTCGAACACGGCAAACTGTCGCTCGTCGGCGACCAAACTCAGCCGAACTTCATGGCGCTTGACGGTATCGTCGGGCAGCATCTGCGTCGCGAAGAGCAGGAGCCCCAGACAAACCTGCTCGATCTTGGCTTCGTTAGCCAAGACCGGTGGCACGTTCTCAAATCGCGTCGTCAACTTGCCGCGGTGACGCACCTCGTGACCCACGAGCTCGACAACCGACTCCAACACTGATCTGAGCTCGAGAACCCGCGTCGACGATTCGTCCGTCCGTGCAAAGGTGCGCATGCGCTTGACGATAGTCGCCATGCGCTCCGCGCCCTCACGCGCCTCAACGAGTCGCGCCATGACGTCCGATGCGGACTCTGCATCGCCGGCAACACCGGGCAATCGTCGTGAAAGGTGATCGAGATTGAGCAGCACGTACGTGAGTGGATTGTTGATCGCGTGCGCCATCCCACTGGCCAGCATCCCAAGAGCACTCAGTCGATCCGCCTGCAGAAGCCGCTGCTCTTCGTGCCGGCGCGCCGTCACGTCGCGCCCAAAGGACAAAATTGTCGGCTCCCCCTCGTGTTCGAGCGTCACCCACGAAAGCTCGATGACTATGGTCGCGCCCTGCCGCGTAACGACGTGATATTCGTGAGGCAAAACGCTTTCACCGCGTTCGACCCGTTCAAGATTATCGTTCAGCGTGTTCAATTCTTCGCGCTGGAAGAATTCGGCAATATCGATACCGATGAGCAGATTCCGGTCGACCCCGAAAAGCTCGGCAGCCGCGCGATTCGCGTAAACGACGTGCCTCTGCCGCATGAGCCAGACGCTAGCGAGCATCGACTCGACCAGGCGTTCGAAACGCTCCTCGGCACGTCGAACTGCCTCTTCGGCAGTTCGACTGGCACGCAAATCGATAATTAGGCCCAGCCGCGAATGCCCGTCCGTATCGAGTGGGATCGCGGCCACCCCGACCGGCAAATCGGTGCCGTCATTCAGCTTGAGGCTGGACTCGCTGGCAAACGCATCGAGGCCTGACTCGGCGCCTTCCACGTACGTCGCGGCGAACATCGCACGCTCAAGCTCGCGGCCGAGCGGCATCGAGTTTGAGCCCGATGCCTCGCCCACCCCGAGCAACTTGCTTGCCGCCTGGTTCATCCAGAGCAGCCCCACGTCGTCCGTAACTGCAAGTGCAAGCGAACTCAATTCCAACGCCTCGACGAGGGCGGGTTCGAGGTCCGGAGGAACCATCGGAATTCGGTTGGACTTGGTCAATGGTTCACCCTCAGGGTGCCGGTGCCGTCGCGTGCCCATTGTGGCACATAATAGGCTGATTAGCCGATGCTCGAAGTGCTTCAGCAGAAAATGCGCTAGTTTCGCCGATCGCGGCCGAAATCCCGGACCAAAAACGCAGTTGAATTCCCTGAACACGTCATCAGGCAGTCGGGTTGTCCCTTGCGCCTTGGTCGACCTGAGCTAGCCTGCGCGACCGCTTTCCCATGGCAACTGCAGTCATCTGTTCTGGAGCACATCAATTTCGCGTCACCACCGGCGACGTCATCCAAGTTCAAAAGTTGGATGGTGATCCTGGTGCTGAGATCGTGTTTGGTGAAGTCTTGGCCATTGGCGATACGACGCTGAATTTCGGCGCCCCATTCGTCGCAGGGGCCAAGGTCACTGGCAAGATCGTATCGCACGACCTCGACGAGAAGCTCGTCGTGTTCAAGTTCAAGCGGCGCAAGAAGCACCACCGCAAGAACGGACACCGACAGAAGCTCACTTCCGTCGAGATAACGGGCATTTCTGGTTAATTTTCCGAGGTCCTCCGATGGCACATAAAAAAGGCGGCGGCTCGACGCGAAACGGTCATGACTCAAATCCCCAGTATCGTGGGGTCAAGGTCTATGGCGGGCAGTTCGTGACCGCTGGAAGCATTATCGTACGTCAGGTGGGTGAGACCATCACGGCCGGTCGTGGCGTAGGCATTGCCAAAGACTATTCGCTGTTCGCGCTGGTCTCTGGCGTTGTCACGTACGGCCACAAGTCGCGCACGAAGAAGAAGGTGTCCGTCTTGGAAGCGGCCGCCTCACCTTTAGCGTAGTCTAGGTCTTTGCTCGTCACTGATCTAGACGGAACGCTCCTCGATCCGACAGGGCGAGTGCACCGGTCGGATGCGGAGGCGATTGCGTTGCTGCGTCGGCGCGGTGTCCCGGTCACCATTTGTACCGGGCGCATGTACTCGGGTACGCGCCAGATTGCGCAGCAATTGGGCATCGAAGGGCCTGTCGCTTGCGTGGATGGTTCGCACATCGTCCACGTCAGCACGCGGCGGAACCTGTTGATTGCGACGCTTGAGCATGACGCGGCCGAAATGCTGCGCCAATGGTTGTCGCAGATTGGGCTGGCGAGTTTTGCTTTCGCCTCTGACGCGATTGCACATGACCCGACTGGCGTTCGCTATTTGCCGCTCGTGCGTGCTTGGTCGGAGCGCATGATCGCCGTTAAGAGCGTCACGTCTGAAGAAGGTTGGGCAACGCTAAAGGAGATTTCTGCCATCGTCGCCATCGGGGACAAAGACGCCGTAGACGCCGTAGTGGCCGGTATGGGTGCGGACGCGTCCGTGCCTTGGCGCCAACGTCTACAGATGGTGACTTTCCCCTTGCGCGGCCCGGGCGTGAAGAACTGTTGGGCGTTGCTGGTCCGTCGTGCCGACACCGACAAGGGTACGGCCGTTGCCTGGTTGGCCAACTACCATGGCATCTCGGTCGAGCACGTTGTTGCTGTCGGCGACTGGGTCAACGATGTGCCGATGTTCAAAGTGGCAGGCAAAAGCTTCGTGATGAGCCAGGCGCCTTCCGAGGTCCAGCAAGCCGCCAGCCACGTACTCGCCGCCCATACGCAGAGCGGTGGCGGGATCCGTGAAGCCGCCGAACGCGCCGGATTACTCTAAATGAGCAGTACCGGGTCGGGAATGGTTGCTCGAATGCCGGGGGTCTGGTGAGCTTTCGCCGTGGCTAAGGTTAAGGTTCTGCCCCAAGCACTCTCCAGCCAGATCGCCGCTGGTGAGGTGGTCGAGCGACCCGCAAGCGCCGCCAAGGAACTGATCGAAAATGCGCTGGACGCCAGTGCGACCCGTTGCGATGTAAGCTGCAATGGCGGTGGCACGAGTCTGCTGACTGTGCGCGACGACGGCTGTGGAATGTCTGCGGAAGATGCAGCGTGTGCACTTGAACGGCATGCCACGAGCAAGTTGACCGAGATCTCGGATCTGAATCGGTTGACGACATTTGGGTTTCGCGGCGAAGCATTGCCGAGCATTGCGTCGGTGAGTCGATTCTCATTGCACACGCGCGCCGAAGCGTCGGACTTCGGCAGTTGTATCGAAGTCGAAGGCACCAAGGCCCCAATCGTGCGTCACCAAGGCATGCCCGTCGGTACGACGGTCACCGTGCGCGATCTGTTCTTCAACGTGCCGGCGCGACGCAAATTCCTGCGCTCAACGGGAACCGAGTCGGCCCACGTTACCGCTGCCCTCGAAGGAGCAGCACTGTCGCGCCACGACGTCACTTTTACGCTCGAGCGCGACGGGCGCAAGGTTCGTGAGTTGTTGCGCGTTTTGACGCGACGCGACCGCGTGTTGCAACTTCTACCAGAGGAGTCACTCGCGGCCATTGCGGCTGAGCGCGGACCATTGCGCATCGAGGCCCATCTATCTCGACCGGAGCGTGGGCGACCGGGAACGTCAGGGCTTTGGCTCCTAGTAAATGGCCGTGTGGTACGCGACCGCATGGTCACCTCTACGGTGGCCCAGGCCTACGGCGCGGCACTCAGCTCTGGCAATTATCCGCGGGGCGTCGTGTATCTAGAGCTACCGAGTGAGCTCGTGGACGTCAACGTTCATCCGCAGAAGACCGAGGTGCGCTTCGTCGATCCGCGAGCGTTGGCCGATGCAATCTACTCGGTAGTCTCGCGCGCGGTTACGACGGAATTTGGCTTACCACTCGCGAATCGTGGCGCCCGCTTTGCTCAATCGCGCAACGACTCGACACCGCCGCTCCACCTGCTACCAGTCGAACGAGGTTTCACTCCCGGATCGCCCCAGCCGCTGGTCGTGAGGGAACCCGTAGCAGCACAGGCAGCACCGGTCGCGCGCGCTTTCCCTGCACCATCAACGCTTCCCGAACTCGCCGCGCCGGTAGCAGCGATCGCTGCGACACCAGCTAGCACTTTAGCGGATCCGCTCGACGATGACGATCCAGCGCCCATAACCATGGTGACTCCGCCGAGCGATGCTTTGCTTGGTACGGTCATTGGTCAGCTCGAAGCCGAGCGCGAGCTCGCCCCCCCGCCGAAGAGTGCTCCGCCTAGCTGGGGGCGACTGCGCTACCTGGCCCAAGTGCGACTGACGTTTTTGGTATGCGAAGGCAAGGACGGCCTCTACGTGATCGACCAACATGCTGCCGCCGAACGCGTCGCCTACGCCAAACTTTACACCCAATACAAATCGCAATCCATGTCGTCTCAGGCACTCCTGTTTCCGGCCATGGTAGAGCTTTTGCCAAAAGAGGTCGAACTCGTTGAGGCCCAGGTCAACACCTTTCGCGCTCTCGGGCTCGATGTCCGAATTCGCGGTCAAGATCGGATTAGTGTGCATTCCACACCACGGCTTCTGCAACGTGCGAGTCCTGAACGCCTAGTGCAGGATCTGTTGAGCGAGCTTGGCCAGCAAGGTGGGCGTGGCTTCTCTTCAGCCATCGAGCAAGCCATTGCGCTGATGGCCTGCCATGGCGCACTGCGCGCCGGCGAGGCGCTGACGGCACAGCAGGCTCAAGCGTTGCTAAGTTCACTCGACGAGATCGACATGACCACCCATTGCGCCCACGGCCGCCCGGTGGTGGCCGTCACGCGCTTCGTAGATCTCGAACGTCAAGTGGGACGCCGCTAGGAACACCGTGCCGCAACCCGAATTGCCGCTACTCGTCATCGTCGGGACCACGGCCTCAGGCAAGACCGCGCTGTCGCTGGCACTAGCTGAGGCGCTCGACGGTGAAGTTGTTAGCGCGGACAGTGTACAAATCTACCGGCATTTCGATATTGGTTCGGGCAAACCTACAGCGGTTGAACTTGAACGGGTACGGCATCATTTCATCGGTACCCACGACCCGCACGACGCCATTGATGCGGCTGGTTGGGCCAACCTTGCCGAAACTGCAGTCACAGCAATTGCCAACCGGGGGCGTCGACCGATCGTCTGTGGTGGCTCGTTTCTGTGGGTGCGTGCGTTGTTGTTTGGCCTAGCCCCGGCGCCCGCAGCCAACCCAGAATTGCGCGAGGAATATCAGCGCATTGCCAATGAACAGGGTCGCGCTGAGTTGCATCGACGATTGCAGCTCGTGGATGCAGCAACCGCCCAAAAGCTCGCGCCCAACGATTTCGTGCGCGTCAGTCGGGCGCTCGAGGTGTTCGAGTTGACGGGGATCCAGATGAGCCAATGGCAAGCCGAGCATGGGTTTCGACAAGCCAAACGCCCCTACGTGCTCTTGGGCGTGCTGCGCGAACGCGCCGAGCTCGACGAGCGGATTCGGACTCGAGCCGCACAAATGCTCGCAGCCGGGTTGGTTGCCGAAGTAGTTGGTTTGTGCCAGCGCGGCTACGACAAGGCGCGCGCCATGGGATCCGTCGGGTATCGTGAGGTCTACACTGCGCTTGCGGCAAGTGGCGTAAAGTCACCTTCTGACATCGACACGCAAGCCGTGCTCGAGGAGATCTCACGCAAGACCCGGGTCTTTGCCCGTCGTCAGCGCACCTGGTTGCGCGACGAACCAGTGCACTACCTGCCACCACACGTGCTCCGCGATCGAGCTGCATTGGTGGCAGCGGTTCGCGAAGCTTCGGGCATCACCGAACTGTCGGACATTGGGTAGTCGAGCGGTTCGAGTTGCTCACGGGGCTGGCCAAAGCCAAGCCCATCTCGGTAACCGTGCAGCCCACGACCCCGACCAGCGAAGTCAGTCTCAACTCTGTCACTAATACTGTCGGCTTCAAAGAAGACATCGGCACCATCGACGTGTCGGTCGCAGGCGCTGCAATTTGCGAGAATATGAGCAGCGGTACTGCGGAGCAAGCTGGAGCATTTGATGTGTCTCGTGCCCGTGAATAGCCCTGCGAGTCAGCCAAATCCGATGACGCTACTTGGCTCGGGCGTCTGTCAGTAGGGCGCTCTCGTTGCCGCGCTGAAGGGCGCCCCTGAAATGGGACCCCATATCATTACCCGAACCTCAAGCCGGAGCCACTGATGCCTCACAGTCGACGACGGTGGCTGCCGACGATTCAACTATCGGCTATCGTCAGCTGGCATGCGGTGGGCGTGTTTAGTCCTCAGCGGGTCGGTCGTGTTTGCGGCAATGCCGTTGTCCGCGCAAACGTCCGCAAATCGCTATGCCCTCGCCTGGGTGCGCGGGGCAGGCGCCGAGGATTGTCCATCGGCTACCGAATTGCAACGCGACGTGGAACAGCGGATTGGCCACCGCGTGTTCGATTCTTCCGCGGCACTGTCCATCGAGGTCTCGGTTCGCCGCGATGAGACGAATTCAATCCCAATCCGTCGCACCGAGATCCACGTCCGCGATGAACAGGGTCACGCCGTTGGTGAACGTACGCTCGCGAGCAGTGAGTCTGACTGCCGTTCCCTCTTCTCATCGACAGCACTGGCCATCGCCTTACTAGTCGATCCCGAGGCCACCGAGGATCGGCAGCCAGCAGTGCTGGGTGCCGTTCAAGTGCCGCGCCAGGCCACAATTCAAGCTGCCCCTGTAGCGCCGCCAGCGCCGAAAACTGCCCCATTTGCTGCCAATCACGAGTCCGCTGTGAGCAACGCAGCACAGGTGCACCAGGTCGATGTTTCGCCGACAGGGACCCAAGAACAGCCCCCAAGCTCGGCCGTGTCCGAGCGACCTCCGGGCGCACCAACCAATAGGCGTCAAGCTCAAATTGCGGCGTCTGCAGTTGGCGCCTTCTCAATCCTGCCACGGACGGCCCTCGGTGTTGCCATTGACATGCGCGCTTGGGAATTGCCGACGGTTGGCTGGTCACTGTCCGCGCTCTATTTGCCCAGTCAGCCAGGCGAGACCAGAAACGCGGCTAGCGTTCGAGTTGGGCTCTTCGCCCTTCAACCCGCGCTGATGCTCGGGTATGCGACAAGCGAGCGTTGGCGCATCGCAATCGATCTCGGCGGCTCGATCGGATCGCTGCATTATGCAGCAATCGGCGGCAGTACCTTAGGGTCGTCAGAGTCGCTCTGGCTCGCTGCGCGTGCGGAAGCATCCCTGCAACTCATGCTAGGCAACGCCGCATTCTTGGGCCTCGGCTGGGCGGCACTCTTACCCGTCACCCGCGCCCGGATGACCAACAGCGACAGAAGGTCTGTACTGTATCTTCAGCCGGGAATTGGTGCCTGCGGCCGAATTGGCCTTGGGATCCGATTTCCGTGAAGGCGGCCCGGGCCCCTCTGCATTCACTGATCGTGGACCAAGCCCTGGCTACGGACGAGGGCGCGCCTGTGGGTGCGGTGCCACGCACCGTCGAAGTCGCCGAGATTTACCGGGTACATGCGGACTTCCTCTGGCGCTCGCTTCAGCGCTTGGGCGTGCGCGACGCCGATCTCGAGGATACTGTCCAAGAGGTTTTGGTCGTCGTCCACCGGCGACGACACAGCTTCAATTTCGAGTGTCGACTAACCACTTGGCTCTTTGGCATTTGCCTGCGCATCGCATCGCGACACCGACGGCGCGCGCACTTTCGCTGGGAACGCACTGCAGACATCCTACCGGACCAAGTCGATCCGACAACGCCCGAGGATCGATTGGTCGAGCAGCGCGACATGGCACACCTCGCTCGAATTCTATCCACGCTTAGTCTGGAACATCGGGCGGTGTTCGTCATGTTCGAGGTTGAGGGCGAGAGCTGTCAGACCATCGCCGAACTGTTCGGTGTGCCGGTTGGAACGATTTATTCACGCTTGCACAATGCGCGGTCGCAGGTAGAAAAGGCTATTTCGCGCGAACGACGTGCGAGTCGAGAAGGGAGTCTCCGATGAGAGAACCCGTGCGTTTACTGAAAGATCCGAACGCCCAGGCCGAACTACGGCGAATGCTTGGGCATGCTCGACAACCCAAGTCCCTCGACCGACCCACTCGGCTGCGCATGGCACGCCGACTCGACCGTTTTTTGGCGCTGCCTTTGGTTTTGACGCTGGGGCTAACGCTGAAGACTGCCGTCGCATCGATCGCGATTGCAGCAGGTGGCGTTTCCGTGGGTGCCGTCGTGGTTCACGAGCTTCGAGTACTGCAGTCGATGTCGCGGCCTTTGATCGACAATCGCCCGGGACGACCTGTTCGTACCGAGCGCAATTCATCGGCCAGCGTCAAACCGCTGCCGTCGGCAAGCGCTCTGGCCAGGGTGGCAGTCGCCGACATCGAGGAGCAGCCAGCCAACAGGCTCGTTGCGGAGCAACCCCAGCCGGACGCAGCGCGAAACCACGGCGCGACAGCGACCACTGGCACGCCGAAGTCAGTCCCGCCCGTCGTGTCCGGTGACAATCTTTCACGTGAAGCCGCCATGCTCGAGGCTGCGCGGCGCGCACTCGGCGCCTCGCCAGGCGAGGCGTTGGCGATTGCCGATGAGCATCGGGCGGCCTTTTCCGGCGCCCGGCTCGAACTCGAACGCGAGCTCATTCGCGTCGACGCACTCTATCGGCTCGGACGCTTTGCCGAGGCACGCCGCGCAGCTGAAGCGTTGCGCCAGCGTGGGGGCCTCTATGCTGAACGCGTGCAGCGGCTGATCGAGAAGTTGGATGCGAGCGAGCGATAGATTGAAGGATGAGGCGACCTGTTGGGATTGACGAGGCGATGGACGGCCCGCATCGGGTCGGAAAGGGCGGATTGTGCCATGGATTACCTCAGATTCACGTTTGTCGCCTTGGTATGCGCTGGATGTACAACCAACGTTGATGTCGTCAAGAGTGACGAGAACGTTGAAAGCCTCGGGCCGAAGGCGCAGCAATTGCAGAAGGACCTTGCCCCTTACTGCAAAGACATCTGCGACGAACTCTCCGGGTGTTTGGGGGGGCTCGGTAGTTGCGAATGTACGTCCACAACGGCCGCCGCAGACTGCCCCTGTGCGTCGAGCGGCAATGCATTCGACGATTGCCTGGGCACGTGTTTGCGCGACATTGGCACGAGGTTCCTCTATCATGGGGAAACTTGCGCAGCTGCAGGTGAAGCGGTGCTGGAGTGCTACGCAAATTTGACCTGCAATCCGCCAGTGCCATATGGCGCAAACGGCGAACCTTGCGGTCTTGACCAAGCCAAGGTGCTTTGCCCTCTCGATGGCGATACGGTCGAAATACACGCGCCGCCGTCAGGCGTAACCTGTGCTGGTACAAGTGGAGCTGGCAACGCGGTAGCGGATACGTCCGCAGACGGCTTCAGCCAATTCTGCTTTGCCGAGACATCGCTGTGCTCCGATGGCCGCGTCTACCGCGTTGCATGCAATGCGACAATCGCTGATAGCGTCATGTGCGCATGCCTAGTCGATGGAGTCGAGCAATCCACTTTCGAGGATCCCGTCCTGCTGTCTCAAGCTCCAAGTGGCGCCGCTTGCAACAGTTGGCCAGCGGCCAACGCACGGTGCGGTTGGTCCTTCAGCGTGCCCGCAAACTAACCGAGGTTCACCGCTCGGTCGGAGCGGCTGACGCGGCGCGACGTTACTCGGGTTTGACCCTCCCCGGTACGCTCGTCGATTCCTGCGTCAGAGCCACGCCGGCCAAAACATGCTAGAGCCTCCGCCCTCATGGCTACACCCGCTGTTCCGCGCCCCCGAGCCGTTCTCGTCGGGGTGCAATTGCCCGGCGTGTCAGACGTCGAGCATGAAGCGTCCTTGCTTGAGCTGGGCCGTCTTGTAAATACGTTGGGCTACGACGTTGCCGGCAGCGTCTCCCAAAGGCGCGATGCGCTCGCAAACTCAGCGGTATTGGGAGAGGGCAAGCTCAAGGAGCTCGCGCGGTACACCGACGGCACAGGCATCGTGCCCGGATACTCCAAGGAAACCGTGTCAAAGGCACGGGCGCGCTGGGCGGCCGCCACGGTTGGTGAGGAAGAAGACGTCGACGGGCTCGAGGGGCTCGACGACGACTCGGGTGAGCTCGATGCAGACGAAGGGCCCGTGGGTGGAAAGTCGTCGTCGCCTGCGTCGCCTGAGCACGGGGAGCTGCCGAGCTTGGTCGTCGTCGATCACGAGATCAGCCCGGGCCAGGGGCGCAACCTTGAGCGCGCAACCGGCGTCGAGGTACTCGATCGAACGGGCGTCATCGTCGATATCTTTCATCGCCACGCGCAGAGCCGCGAGGCAAAATTGCAGGTCGAGATTGCCAGACTCAAGTATGTGGCCCCGCGGATGCGCGAATCGACGGGGCGGCGAGAGCGCCAACAAGGTCGCGGTGCCGGTGAATCGGCGCTTGAGCTCGATCGGCGCAAGATCCGCGACCGAATTGCCGAGCTCAAGGAAGAACTCGACGCCATCGCCTCACAGCACCAACAGCGTCGGCGCTCACGCGAAGACCAATTGCGCGTCGCACTCGTAGGCTACACGAATGCTGGAAAATCCTCGTTGATGCGCGCACTGACGGGCAGTGACGTGCTGGTCGCGGACAAGCTCTTCGCTACCTTGGATACCACGGTGAGGGTGCTTTATCCCGAGACCAAACCACGCCTTCTCGTCTCAGACACCGTTGGCTTCATCAAGAAACTGCCGCACGATCTCGTAGCCTCGTTCCGCTCGACCTTGGACGAAGCGCTCGATGCCTCGCTGTTGCTTTACGTCATGGACGCATCGGACCCCACCTGCGACGAACAACTCAAAGTGACCCAATCGGTGCTGCAAGAGATCGGCGCAGATAGCGTGTCCAGCCTCGTTATTTTGAACAAGGCCGATCGGCTCGACGACTCAGGGCGCACAGCGATTCTCGCGCGGCATCCAGATGGTTTCATGATGTCGGCCAAATCGGCCGAGGATGTCGCCGCCTTGCGCCAGCGAATCGTCGACCATTTCGCGTCCAAGATGCAAGAAGCCGACCTATTCATTCCTTACTCGATGCAGGGGCGGCTCGGTGAAATCTACGAGCAGGCCCAGGTGCTTTCCGAGACCTACGATGAGCAAGGCGCACGCATGGTCGTGCGGGCGCTGCCGGCAATCGTTGCACGATTGCAGCAGATATTTGGCCAGTAGTGCGCCCCAAATACGACTACGGCAAGGCCACGCGCGTGTTCGGTGCCCCGACGAGCTCGGCTGCGCGGTCCCTGCGCACCAACAGGTAGTGGTAAAACGACGTAGGCGCTTGATCGTGACCGCGTTCGACGTACGCCTCAACCCAAACGTAGCCGCGCTGGTCCCACACCGGTTCGTAGCGAAAGCGCGCGGGTTCATCAAGAGCATAGTCGTTGATGAGCAGAAATGTCGGGGCACGGCGAAGCAAATACTCAATGGTGGCAAAGCGTTGGTGTCCGGGGCGCGCACCAATGATCGAACCTTCACGCGCCACAGTGCGATCGCACAGCCCAAAGGTATCGATGTTGGGTAGCGCGGAGTAAAAGGGCATGGCTCCCGCCGCTCCTACCGCGAGCCAATCCCCAGGCTTACTGTGGTCGGCGAGCCACCGCCCAGTAGCTGCCCAGCGCCGCGCGTAGGTCGCGGTCCAGCCGAGGGGCTCAATCCCGTGCTCCCTTCGGCCAACCTCGCTGAGCTGCATCGCCCGCTCGGCTAACGTGAATTGTTGGCAGCCATACCAGGCCAAGAGCGCAATTCCGACCGCAACTTGAAGCGATACGCCACGGAACGCTTTGGGTGCGTGCTCGAGCAGGAGAAAGTAGCGACGCACGGCCAACGCAAATAGCAGCGGAAACACGGGCACCAAGAACCGATAGAGATCGAGAAAATCTCCACCGATGCGCGCAACGTATACGACCGTGAGCAGCACGTAGAGCCGTGCCGTGACGAGTGCGAGACGTACTCCGGTAGACAATTCACTTTCAGCACGCGTCGGCAAGAATGCCAGCACCACGAGCACAACAACAAACGGCCAACCAACTTCTTTGGCACAAAAGGCGAGGTACTCGATACCGCGAACTAGTTGTGCACTAGGTTCACCCGTGGTCTTGACGTAGAAGGTGTTGGGCAGCCAATCGCCATAGTAACTGCGGCGCCAAACCAAATACGCCACGCAGGGCAGCGCATAGCCGAGCAACAGCGTAACTGTCCATTTTGGCAATTGACGTTGTTGGATGGCCTGCGCGAGCAACGCCAGCCCCGCGCAAACCGCTAGAATTCCGGCCTCGGGACGCGTCAGCGTTGCCCAGAAAAGTAGCCCTGCTGCAACAACGGTCCGCCTCAATGTGGGTCCGTCGAGCCAGTCCGCCAGGGCAACAATACTTGCGACGATGAGCGCAGCAAAGAGCGGCGTCTCGAGCCCACCGAGAGCCCAAGCTGCCACGCAAGCGTTCCCGGCGACCAGCGCCGATACAAGAACGACCCCCGCGGCTCGCCCGGGCATGCACCTCGCGGCAAACCGCGCCGCACTAACCAACAAGAACAAGGCACTGACCATACCTAGGAATTTTGCGGCCGTAGGCAGCCCCATTCCCAACCGGTGCAGCAGCGCCAAAAGCGCAACCCAAGCGAAACTCGTGTAACCCTCGACACGCTCCGCAATGTTGTAGGAAATTTCCCCGTGCGCGACCCAGTTCGCCGCGTAACGAAAAGCAATAAACGCGTCATCGCACTGAAAGTCGAAGCGCAGCGCAAACCCAATGAGTAGCGCAGCAGCCGCAACGACGATAAAAGCGAAATCCCGCGAGCGCATGAGTGATGAGTCCCTGAAGCAACGACTCGAACTAAGCGGCAGCGTAGCGTTCTTGGCCGCGGATCGGCGAGGTTTTGAAGCTATTGGTCAGCCTTGGCCATTCAGCCAGCCCTTTCAAGGTGACCGTTTGATGTAGGTCCATCAGATCTATATCGTACAATGTGCGATCAATTTTCGCGGCGCGGTGCCAGCGGGCTATCCATGAGGGTTTGGCTCGTGCATGACGCGGACATGATTGTGTGAGTCGTGTTCGAGCGCTTTGTGGAGAAAAAACCGATCAGCGTGATGGCTCGCACAATGATGGAGGTAGCTCTTGCGCCGGCGGAGCTGGATGCACTCTTCGATTCGCACAGCGAGCAACAGTACACCCGAAGCCCTTTTGTTCTCGTCGATGGTCGCCTTGATGGGAATGGTGGTTAAAATGGTCCGCCCATCGGTAAATGCAGCGTACCAGCGGGTCAAGGCAACTTTGCCCGTTTCGCTTTCCGCGGTCTACGAGAAAATCATCGGACTCGAACCACAGGTGACAAGCTCGCTGGTTCGACATTCAGCGGAGAAACTGGAGCAGGTAGTCGTGGCGATGAATGGGCAGATCCCGTCGCTGCTGCCTGGATATCGTGCCAGGATCATCGATGGGAACCACCTGGCTGCAACTCAGCGGCGACTCGAGGTCCTCAAGCGTAGCAAAGCAGGACCATTGCCGGGTCACTCGTTGGTGGTGCTCGACCCGGCGCTGATGCTCGCCACGAACATGATTCCATGCAAAGACGGGCACGCTCAAGCACGCTCATGGTTCCCTGAGATCCTTGCATTGGTTAGACAGGCAGACGTCTGGATTGCGGACCGCAACGCCAAGACAATGCTCGGGTGGGCAGGGCATGTCGACCTGGCACGCTACAAGCGTTACCCTCGGAGACCGAAGAAGCCAGTGCCAAAGCGAACTCGATTCGTCGACAAGATGGCCGTGTCGCCCGCCCGCCTCCGCGCAAAATCGCGGAAGAAGGCACCTTGAAAGGGCTGGTTGCTAACCGTCAAGCCGCCGGGGCCCCAGCGTAAGCTGATGGATTCGCAACGACAACAGCTCACCGATTGGATTGAAGGCGGCCCGCTCACTGCCGGCTATCAGAGCACGGTGTGAACAGGCCCGATGATCGGTGACCTAATTCTCGAGCGCATCGGGGTCAGCTACCACAAGCACAACGTGCCGAAGTTGCTCGACGAGCTGGGGTTTTCTGTACTCATTCCTGAATCGTCCTGCATGCACCGAATCTCTCGAGCCCCTAGCCGGCGGCTCGCCGAAGGCGGACGCAACACGGCAACCCTCTTCCCTGGGGCACGAGAAGTCTTGCACGGACCAGGCTGTTCCAGAGCAGCGACGCACAGTCGTGACCAAGGAGCACCTCCGGCACTTCATGCCCATGTTGGGCTTCAATCCCGTTCTCGTTCTGCGAATTCGGAAGGAAGAAGAGACGCTGGTTCGTGAACTTCGAGGATATGACGAGTACCGCCGAAAGGTGCGCTACCGCCTCATGCCGTTCGTTGGGTGGGGAATGGTCCGCCGCACCACGCGAGCCAGTTGCCCGTCGCGACTCAATAGGCAGCTTCGGGATAGCCCGCAAATCCGAGGGCACCAGCATGACCCGGTGCCCCACCGGCCCCGACCGTATTCGGCGAGCCAGCAGTGCCGTTCAATGTCAAAAGGCCGTACACCACCTCGGTAGTTGGAATCTCAAACGGCATTTCGACACAGACACGCTCACGGATCCACTCTGCCGATCCCGCGGAAGCGTTGCAGGTGGCAAGCATGCCCTTGGGTTGCAGGCAGAATCGTGCGATGTGTCGTCCCGGCGGGACACAGCGATTCGCGTAGCAGTAGTTGCCTGCCGTAGCGCAGTGGTTGCGTACAGCGACTCCACCGTCCCAGTGATGGGAGAAGAAGGCGACATCCGCGGCACGCTGGTATAGGCCAATCGCATAGCAGAAGCCGCCGCTCAGGGTGCACGTGGGGCATCGATCGAACACGCAGGTATTCGCACTGTCGAGCGTGTTCACGAATTGTCGATCAGCCGTGAGGATCTCGAGTGAGGACGAAGTAGGATAGTAGCTTTGGTTGCAGTAGTTGGTTGGGCTGTCGAGGTATATGACGAATCGCATGTCGCCATACCCGCACATTTCGTCAGCCAGATAGGGCGGCATACCCGCGGCGCCACCCGCTTGCGGTTGGCCAGCGCTGCCGCCCACATCCAAGGATCGCCCGCCGTCACCCACGATGGTGCCGCCCTGCCCCTGGTTGCCGCCAGTCGAAGCTCCACCAAGCCCCTGGTTGCCACCAGTCGAAGCCCCACCAAGCCCCTGGTTGCCGCTGCGAGCAGTCATGGCTCCACCTGCTGCATCGCCAATGGCATCGGTGCCGCCCATACTTGCCGTCCCCACGGAGGCGCGGTGCCTGCCGCCCGGGGTTTGCTGCCCCTCGCTGAGTCCGAGTTGCTGCGGGGAACTGCAGGCGATCAGCATTGCGGCGATGAACGGCGTCCGACCACGTGAAGGGGTATGCATAGTGTCCAGCTTCTCCGATCTCTATTGCTACTGATGTGGCAACCCAGCCCGAGTTGTCACTACTTCGCACTGTCAAGCCAACGTTCGAGCGCTTGCCTCTGAGCGGGAGTTACACCTTGATTCACCAAGTGGCGTGCCAACGCCGCAGCCTCTTGGGTGCGACCCAACGTCCCCAACGCTTCGACGCGCAGCACGGTGGCTTCCTGGCTGAGCATCCGAAAGACACCTCGACGTTCTCCTTGCCTGAGTTCGTCCAAGGCGCGCCGCACATCACCGCTGCGCAATGCTGCACGTACCGAGTCGAGAGCGCGCACTTCGTGCGCAAGGGTTGAGCGTGGCTGTGGCGGCGGTGTGGGGACCGCCTCTGGGTCGAGCGGACCTGTTGCTGGTTTTGGCGGATCTGCGACCGTTGCGGGCTCGTCTGAGAAGCGAGCCACGGCAGGACCCATGGAGGGCTTCACCGGGGCCGATGGATCGAGAGCGCCTGATGCGCCAGCGGGGGGTGGTTGTAGAGTTCTCTTTGGCGTTGTCGCGGCGACTCGCTCGTCTACCGAAGGTGCGGCGGGCTCCACTGCCAATGGACTCGTTTCGGTATGGATCGCAGTGGTTGTGGCGGGTGCAAAATTCGGCCGGGCAATGGTCGTCGCACGCGACGAAAGTGCCGAGCTGGGGGGACGTTGAGGTGTCGTCCAATGCGCCGCACCAACAATCAAAGTGCCGAGAGTGAGCCCCACCGCAATTGCCTTACCCAGTGTTGCCACCAAGGGCGCCGACACGACAGTCGCGGTCGAAGCGGCTGTCTGCGCAGCTGCGGCCTGTGCCAAGGCGGCGGAGCTGGCGCTCAATAGCGCCGCAGATACACCGAACCGCTTGCCAGCCCGCAACAGGGCAGCGTGAGGCATCGGTTCGTCCACCACGGTTCGCAACAGCCTAGACTCTAGGCCCGCGTTCGATGAATCCAGCCAGCGTTGCGGCTCTTTCATGGCTCCACCTCGTACGGACGTCTTCGTTTGCTTCGCTCGGCCAATTCGCTCTGAAATGCCTCGCGCGCGAGGCGCAGTCGGGAACCTGCCGTGCCGAGTGGGATCCCCAGAATCACGGAGATTTCCTGCAACGTCAGTTGCTCCAGTTCGTACAAGACGAACACGACTCTGAGTCGCTCACTCAGTTTGGCAAGGATGTCGTCGACTAGCTCTTTTGCCTGCTTCTGTTCGACCAAGTCCAGGTTGGTCGCGCTATTGGCAACCCGCTCGAGCAGCTCTGGGGCGTGTGGGATTTCGCGCGAGAAGCCGGCCTTGCGTCGCAAGTTCAGGCTGATGTTCGTTACCGTCGAGAACAGGAATGCGAGTTCCTTGCCAGGTTCGATTGGATCCAATTTCTGAAGCATGACAACGAAGGCTTCCTGCGTCGCTTCTTCGGCCTGCTCGACACTGAGACCCATCCTGCGCGCGACGCGCCAGACCCTGGGGAAATCTCGAACCAACACCGCAGCGAGCTGCGGCTTGGACACCGCGATGTCGGAACTCAGTCGATGGGATGACGACGTTGGGTCGTTCTCATTGCCCACGGCGCATGCCAGCGGTCCAATGACCGTGCTGCTTGACTCGTCGGGCTCAGATGATCCCACGTCGTCTTATGTCTTTTTGGCTAGGTTCTTGTCACCTAGAACAGCGTGCCCAATCTCAGCTCAGCGACCAAACCGAGCGCCGGGGGGTGATGGACGGTCTCATTTTGCGCAGATTGGCCCAATCCAGCGAAGAAGAACTCATCGCGTACCAGCGGCCGAACGACGCCAGCGAACATCTCGAGGACCACGCCAGAGTGCTGCACCGATGTCTGCCCTCCGAGTCCGGGCGCAAGCCAGAAACCATTGCGCGACGTGCCGCTCACGGCGCCCTGCGGTTCGCCGCGCAGCAGCCCGACTTCCACCATCCCGCAAGCCATGACGGAAAGCGACCGATGTCGGAGCCCCACCGGACAACCGATGATGCGGGTGATCAACCATCGAAACCTTACCTGGCCGCTCGAATACGCGAGCTGGCCCGTTTGCCCGTATATCAACGACATGCCGAGTCTCTGTGCGCGCCGTCGGGGCCAGAGTGCCAAGTGGACTCCTGCCGAGAGCAGGTTTTCAGGCGTTGGCGCGGTTTGCAGGCCACCTAACGCCGCAAGCATGAGATCGAACTCGCGCGGTTGCTCAGTGATGCTAAGTGGTGGTGTGGAGAGCTGCAAATTTTGTTGGTGCGTCGCGGCGGACGGCAAAGCATGGTGGGTGCGTCCTTGCCCATTGGCCACCGTTGGAGCGAGCGCCATGGCAGTTACCAGCGCAAGCCCTTCCACCAAAGCGCCGCAATGGCTGTCCTGCAACGATCGCTTCAGCACCTGACCACCATCGACGAAAATGGTGAGTTGACCGTTGAAACCCGCCGTAACCCGGACGATGCTGACGTCTACCGCTTGCGTCGCGTCGAAGTCGGCCTTTTGCAGCTCCTGCATGCGGACGCGGATCGCAACGAGCAATTCGTCTTTCGAAGGGCATTGCAGAGGAGCCTGATACGAAATCGTAACGGGTTGGGCTGCCGACTGTGCATGGACGACGGCGGCGTAGAATGCCGCTACGGCGAATGCAAGCCGTGATGCATACGTATTCCGAAGGTGGATGTGCATGACGCGAGACCGAGGCAAGCCCACCAGGGTGAGCGTCCGCGAGCCTACAGCACTCGACAACGGGTCGTCCAGTGCCCCGGTGCCAGCGGAATTGGATTGAGCCAAGCGGGGCTTGTCGTGACAGATACTCAACCTCTGGCGTAAGAGGTCGGATCCGGAAGTCCTATGCAGATGACGACGGCTAGAATGCCAGCGAGTTGTCCGAGCACTGCATAGCCGAATGCATACGCCGTCAGTCCAGTGAAGAGCGTGCCAAGTGGCGCGACCACCGGGACAGTGGCGACATGTGCAGAGATCCTCGTGCAGCGAACAAAGAGGCTCGGAACCATGTAAGCGGCATAGTGGTACGGCGCAAGCGGAGATGCAGTGAGGAGAGGATCGGTGCTAAGGACCTTACCCGATCCATGAGCAAAGTGGCCGACGTGAACGGTGTGATAGAAGGTGTCAAACCGTGGAATCGAGGTAACGTCGCGTCGGTGACGACGAGTGGCAACAGATTCTGGCGCGACCAGAGTGTGGTTTGTCGCAGAAGCGGTTCAAGGTTGACGGCGCGGTAGTTCAGCCAAGCACCGACTAACGCGAACAACGCCTAGCCACATGCACCAAACCAAATCGTCAGGCTTCAGACTGCAGCTGCCCCTAAGCTGCCGTCCCAGCAGAACTCGCCATGATCAAGGGAAGTCCAAGTGCCAATGGCCACGGTCAACACGCTGCCCGTGGTGAGGACGGGCACGCAAGCTGACCATTTCGACATCGATCTGACGGCTAGATACTCGGTTGACCGGATAAATGCGACCGCAAATATGCAAAGGGTCGACCGGCCGATGTTCTGAATTCCCCGAACCGCTGATGCCGATTGAGTTGCGCCGAAAAGCAACTGACCTACGGTTGGCCTTCCCCGGTTGCCGAGAGGTGAAAGTCGAGCCTCCGCGGCGGTTCATTTCTTCTGCGAGTGCCTATGAAAATCATGATCCTGTGCGGCGGCTCTGGGACGCGTCTACGCGAGGAGACCGAGTATCGCCCCAAACCAATGGTCGACGTTGGTGGACGGCCGATCCTCTGGCACATCATGAAGTATTTTGCCCACTTCGGCTATTCCGACTTCATCTTGTGCTTGGGGTATCGCGCCAACGTTATCAAGGAGTATTTCCTCAACTACGAGGCGATGAACAACGATTTCACTCTGAAGCTCGGTCTTACGCGCGAGATCCAGTACCAGAATCTCCACTCCGAGCAGGATTTCAAGGTGACGCTCTCGGACACCGGCGTCGATACAATGACGGGGGCGCGCGTCAAACGTGCGTCGGTGTATCTGGATTCCGACTACTTCATGGTGACGTACGGCGACGGCCTCTCCAACGTCAATATCAAGGATCTCGTCGAGTTCCATCATAGCCACGGCAAGCTAGCGACGCTGACCAGTGTGCGGCCGATTTCGCGATTTGGCGTCCTCGAGCTGAGCGATCTAGGTCAGGTGAAGAGTTTCGCCGAGAAACCAGCATCGCCCGGTTGGATCAACTCGGGTTACATGGTGTTTCACAAGGACGCGCTCAAGTACTTCGACATCGCGCCTGAGTGCGTCATGGAACGCGAGCCGATGGAGCGGCTAGTGCGCGATGGCCAATTGATGGCGTATCGGCACGACGGGTTCTTCTTCGCGATGGATACCTATCGCGAGTATGTCGAACTCAATACGTTGTGGACCA
>Ga0302321_100000855_pt1 | contig 26446 bp, 19 predicted proteins | sample Fen_T0_1_FD_202505 | JGI IMG/M metagenome (GOLD analysis project Ga0302321, IMG submission 202505) | Peat permafrost microbial communities from Stordalen Mire near Abisko, Sweden - Fen_T0_1 | ecosystem: Environmental > Terrestrial > Soil > Wetlands > Permafrost | place: Sweden: Abisko... | reverse complement strand
GTGGGTCGGCGCGTTCGAAGGCCGCGCCGCCGCGCTGCTGCACGACCACGCACGGCGCTCACGGGCGCTGCTCGGCGCCGCCATCCTCGAGGCCGACTGGCCGCCCTACCTCGATCACGTGCGCGAGGTCGGCGCGATGGGCATCGGCGGCGGCATCCCTTTGACCAGCTGGTCGACCGTGGTCCGCGCGTGCCAGTGCCGGCTGGTGCCCGCGCTGGTCGAAGCCTACGCGGCCGCGCCCGCTCGGCTGGCGGCGGCGCTGGTGGCGCTGATCGAGCTCGCCGGGCTGTCGCTCGCGGTGATCGCCGAGCCCTACGACCGTGCGTGGCACGAGCTCGCAGGTCCGGCGCGGGCCGCGGCGCTCGAGCAGCGTAGCCAGGAGCTCGAGGACTCCAACCGCGCGCTCGAGGCGTTCAGCTACTCGGTCGCGCACGATCTGCGGGCGCCGCTGCGCGCGATGAACGGGTTCGCGCAGATCTTGCTCGAGGATCACGGCGCCGGGCTTCCGGCCGAGGCGGTCGCCTACCTGCGCAAGATCCAGGGCAACGCGAACCGGATGGGCGTCTTGATCGACGCGCTGCTCGGGCTCGCGCGGCTGTCGCGCAGCACGCTGCAGCTCCAGCCGATCGACCTGACCGCGCTCGCCCGCACCGTGGTCGCCCAGCTCGCCGCGAGCGATCCCAAGCGCGTCGTCGACGTCACGATCGCCGCAGGGCTGACCGCGACCGCCGATGCGCGCCTGGTGCGCAGCGTGTTCGATAACCTCATCGGCAACGCGTGGAAGTTCACCAGCCGCGCGGCGGCGCCCCGGATCTGGGTCGGCTCGACCGACGCCGTGACGTTCTTCGTGCGCGACAACGGCATCGGCTTTGACATGGTGCACGCCGGCAAGCTGTTCTCGCCGTTCGAGCGGATGCACACCGTCGACGAGTTCCCGGGCACCGGGATCGGCCTGGCGATCGTCCAGCGCATCGTGCATCGCCACGGGGGGCGGATCTCGGTCGACGCGCGGCGCGGCGCGGGCGCCACGTTCTTCTTCACGCTCGGGCCGGGGCCGGCGCAGCCGGTGTAGCGCGCCGCTTCACTCGACCAGGGTGGCGTACTCCTCGGTCAGCACGAAGCCGTCGCCCAGGTTGGTCGCGCGCAGCACGGCGCGGTAGTCGGTGAACCGGTACTCGACCATGGCCTGGCGCAGCGCACCGCGGGCGAGCAGCTCGGGGGCCGCCGAGCCGTCGCGCCGTACCGGGGCGCCCGCTCGCGCGGTGACCGCGTGCTCGGCGGCGGTGAACGCCGAGGCCACCGCCGCGACGGCCGGGTCGCGCCGCACCGTCTTGATCGACGCGAGCCGGCCGCTCGGGCCGAGCTCGAACCACACCGCGGTGGCGGCCAGCGCGCCGGCTCCGGGGACCAGCGCGCCGGGGACCTGGGTGCACTCGACCACCATGCCGCCGCGCCTTCGGTCGCACCGCAGATCGTGCGCCACCGCCCAGGCGGTGACGTCCGCCGCGGTGGTGGCGTCGAGCGTGAAGCCGAGCGCGGGGCGGGCACGCGCGGCGGTCGGGCCGCGGAGCGCGGCGGCGCGCGCCCGACGGGCCTCGAGATCGACCGGCCGCGCGCCGGCGCCATAGCCAAACGGACACGCGGCGCCGCCGGGGGCGCCGCGCGCGGCCAGGGAGCGGTGCACCGCCGGGACGTGCAGGATCGCCACGGCGGCGACCGCCGCGCCGATCACGCCGCTGGCGAGCGTGGCGCGCCGCATCTCACTTGCCGACGATCGATGCCTTGAACGCGGCATCGGTGACGATCGGCGCGAAGCACGTGGTGACGTCATCGGGCGAGGTCGCGCCGCCGGTGCCGTGCATGACGCCGCTCGAGATCAGCGCGGGGACCACGATGCTGGAGATGAAGTAGTCGTACTGCGCGCTCGTGATCGCCAGGCCGACGTGCGCGGCGACCATGTCCTGCGGGCCGTGATAGCTGACCCCATCGGCGTAGGTGATATCGTTCGGTCCGCCGTAGGCGTACACGAGGAACGCCGCGAGCTTGCCCTCGAACTTCGCCGCGTCATCCGCGGTCGACGCCGGCGTGCCGCTGCCTACCTTGGCGAACGAATCGCCGAGGTTGGTCGTGCTGTGGCCGGTGATCTCCGTGGTGACGTTGGCGAAGATCTTCTTGTTGACGGCGACGAACGCGTTGGCCCCGTAGGTGTCGAACGCGTTCTTGCCGCTGCTCTCGCACTTGACCGTGGCGCCCGGGCCGGAGCCTAGCGGCGCCGCGTCGACCGTGGGGCTGATGTCGTCGCCGCTACAGCCGGCGGCGAACAGCGAAGCTACGAGCGCGGTGGTGCGATGGCGCGAGATCGACATGAATCCCCCAGTCCAGTGAAACGTGTGAAACCGGAGCGAGGCGTCGTGGCCTCGCACCCGTGGTGCGGAAGCGAGCGCTCCGACCTGGTGGATCGACCGGGTTCGCAAACTATGTGTGCCCCAGGCGCCGCCGCCGGACCCCTGGGTCACTGCACGGTCAGCGTGCCGGTGAAGCCGTGGGCCGTGCACTTGTACGCGTACTGACCGGCGACGGTGAATTTCAGGCACTTCGTCGCGCCGTAGTCAACGGCGAGCCCCGCGGTCGTCGATTCGACGTTGTGCGAGGTCGGCATCGTCCACTTGACGACGCCGCCGACGCTGATCGTCGCCATCTGAGGGGCGTAGGCCATGCCCGAAGTCGTGATCGCCATCGCGGGCGAGATCGTCGCGCAATCGACGGCCTGGACCGTGGCCGGCGCCGCGGCGTCGATGGCGACCGGGGTGGAATCCGACGACCCGCACGCGGCCGCGAACAGGATGGCGCTACACCGAACGGGACCGAGCAGGGTCATCCCGCCATCGTACGAACCGCGGATCGACCTGGATCGCGTGTTGGGCGCACATCACGCGAGCCCGCTCTGGCGAGCGCGCCGCGGGCCTCGCGACGCGCCGCGCCTGCGTGATTCACGGATCGGCGAGAACTTCCGAGCGACGTGTTGCCGTCATCGCGGCTTGGTCAGATCGCGGCCGGCGCGCGACCGCCCGATGCCGCGGCTGCGCTTGCGCCCGCCGGCCCCCCGCGCGGACTGGGCCTCGACGTGGTTCTCCGTCATGCCGCCGTGCTCCATCCCGTTGCGGATCGCGGCGGTATCCACCTCGATGTCCTTGGGATTGTGCACGCGGTCCTCGAGGTTCTCGAGCGGCCGGATGATGAGCGGCTTGAGATCGTCGAGCGGAATCTCGTCGATCTTCTGAGTGCGATGGGTTCGCTGAGCCATGACCACCCATGTTGCAAGCGCCTGGCCGCGCGGGCGCGTTCGCACCGGCCGGGATCACGGCCTTTGCCGGAGCGGACCGGGCGCATCGCACAGCGGGCACGCTTGCGCGACCACGGCGGCGTCGCACGACTCGCAGGCATACGCGACCACGTGAACGCCGGGATCGCCGAGCTCGCCGAGCGGCCTGGGCAGCGCCGCGGTGCCGCCGGTGTAGCGCACCGACGCGGCGATCAGCGCCAGCGCCACCAGCTCGGTCTCGTTGCAGCTCGGGCAGCGCCTGGGGATCGCGATGCGGCTCGGCTCGCCGAGCGCGCGGGCGAGCCCGCCGGCGGCGTGGCACCGCGGACAGGCGGCGTCGTCGACCGCGACGTGGCCGCAGCCGGCGCAGGCGATCCGGTACGTCCCGTCGATGAACTTCTCGCCATCGTGGACCCAGCGGCCGTCGTCATTGGGATCGCCGAGCATGATGCTCAGCCGGCGATCGATGAAGCTGCGGATCTCGAGCGCCGCGCCGCCGCACGCCGGGCACCCGGCACGCACCGCTGCGTCGAAGCTCGTCTCGTCGAGTTGGCCCATCGCGCGCGTCATACCTCGGATGCGGCCTCGGATGCGGCGCGGCGGCCCCGCGACCTCAGGATTTTTCCAGCTCGACGGCCTGGAGCGAAGGGCCGATGTCCGGACCGTGTCCCCGCGCGTCCGCCGAGCCGTGCTTGCCAGCACCGCGGTGGTGTGGGCGGCGGCGATCGGCCTGGGGCTGTACGCGATGTTCACCGAGGCCACGACGCGCGGCGCCACCGCTGCCTCCCCCGAGCGCTGGCCGCCGGCGACGCGGCTGGTGCGCGGCGCGGGGGCGACGATCGCGATGTTCGTGCACCCCGGGTGCCCGTGCAGCCGCGCGAGCATCGGCGAGCTCGCCGAGATCGCCCGGGCGGCCCGGATCGGACCTGCCTCATCGCTGGCGATCGAGATCGTGGTCGCCGGGCCCGATTCCACGGGCGCGTCGTGGGACGCCGCCGGCGCGCTGCCCGGCGCGATCCGCATCGTCGACGATGGCCGCGAGGCCGCGCGGTTTGGCGCGCGGACGTCCGGCTACACCGTGGTCTATGATCGCGACGGGATCCTGCGGTTCTCCGGCGGCATCACCGGGTCGCGCGGCCACGCCGGCGATAACGTCGGGCGCGCCGCCGTGCAGCGGCTCGCCGCCGGCCAGGACAGCGAGGTGCGTTCGCACGCGGTGTTCGGCTGCGCGCTCGGCGGCGCGCCGTGACGCGGGCTGCGCAGATCTTCGGCGAGCTGTACCTGCGGGTGTGCCGCGGCACCGATCGCCTGTTCTTGTGGCTGCTGGTCGGCCAGTGGCTGTTCGGGATCGCGCTGGCGGGGCGGCTCACGCCCTACACCTGGACGGGCGAGCAGCGCGCCGTGCACCCCCACGTCGTGATGGCGATCGGCTTTGGCGCGGTCGTCAACGCGCTGCCGATCGCGCTGATCCTGCTGCGTCCGGGATGGTGGCTGACGCGCCACGTGATCGCGGCAGTCCAGATGCTGTGGTCGGCGATGTTGATCATGTTCACCGGCGGCCGGATCGAGACCCACTTCCACATCTTCGGCTCGCTCGCGTTCCTCGCGTTCTATCGCGACTGGAAGGTGCTGCTGACCGCCACGCTCGCGACCTTCTCGGATCACCTCGCGCGCGGGCTGCTGTGGCCCGATCGCGTCTACGGCATCGCGAACCCGGAGTGGTGGCGGTTCCTCGAGCACACCGCGTGGGTCGTGTTCGAGGACGCCGTGCTCGTGCTCGGGTCCCGCCGGTCGCTGCGCGAGATGCGCGGCGCGGGGATGCGCGAGGCCGCCCTCGAGGTGGCCCACGCCGACATCGAGCAGGTGGTCGCGCGGCGGACCTCCGAGCTCGAGGACGTCGTGGAGCGCTACCGCGCGCTGGTCGAGACCACCGCGGCGATCCCGTGGGAGTACGAGCCGGCCGCGCGCCGGATGCCCTACATCGCGCCGCAGCTGGCGAACCTGCTCGACTGCACCGTGGACGATCTCGCCGAGCCCCGGTTCCTCCATGACGCCTTGCACCCCGACGACCGCGCCCGCGTGTTCGTCGAGATCGAGCGGTTCGCGGCGGGCGATCCGCGCGGCGGCGCCGTGCTCGACTACCGCCTGGTCACGAGGGCGGGCCGCACCGTGTACGTGCGGTCGTTCCTGAGCTCGACCGACGGCAAGGTCGTCCGCGGCGTGACGCTCGACCTGACCAAGCAGCGGACGCTCGAGCTCGAGCTCGCGCAGGCACAGAAGCTCGAGTCGGTCGGCCGGCTGGCGGCCGGCGTCGCCCACGAGATCAACACGCCGATCCAGTTCGTCAGCGACAGCGTGCGGTTCGTGCGCGACGGCGTGGCCGACCTGACCCCCATGCTCGGGCTGCACCGTCAGCTGGTCGCGCGCGTCCTGGCGGACCTGCCATCGCACGACCTGGCGCGGCAGCTCGCCGCGGCCGACGCCGAGATCGACCTCGGCTATCTGGTGCAGGAGTTTCCGACCGCGCTGGAGCGCGCGCTCGACGGGCTGTCGCGCGTGACGCAGATCGTCCGCTCGATGAGGATGTTCGCGCGCCAGGACACCAACACCATGACCACGGTCGATCTCAACGCCGCGGTCGAGAGCACCCTGGCGATCGCGCGCAACGAGTACAAGTACGTCGCCGACGTCGTCACCGAGTTCGGGCCGCTGCCGCCGGTGGTGTGCCACGCCGGGGCGATAAACCAGGTGATCCTCAACCTCTTGATCAACGCCGCCCACGCGATCGCCGACCGCGACCCGCTCGGCGGCGAGCGCGGCACGATCTCCGTGGCGACCCGCGAGGACGGCGACAGCGCCGTGATCTCGATCCGCGATACCGGCAGCGGCATCGCCGAGCAGGTTCGCGGCCAGATCTTCGATCCGTTCTTCACCACCAAGGCCGTGGGCCGCGGCACCGGCCAGGGGCTGTCGATCTCGCGCAAGGTCATCGTCGACAGGCACGGCGGCACGCTGACCTTCGACACCGAGGTGGGCCGCGGCACGACGTTCTACATCCGCATCCCGATCGCCGGGCCCGCCGCGACCCCGGCTGCGTGATCCGCTCGGCGAACCCGCCGCCGGCGCGGCCGGTGCTGCGGCGAGCGCAGGTCCGGTACTGCTTCAGGCCGACGCGAGCGACGCGTTGTCGATCACGAAGCGGTACTTGACGTCGTTCTTGAGCATGCGCGCGTACGCTTCATTGATCTTCTGGATCGGGATGATCTCGACGTCGGACACGATGCCGTGCGCGGCGCAGAAGTCGAGCATCTCCTGGGTCTCGGCGATGCCGCCGATGCTGCTGCCGGCGATGCTGCGGCGGGCGCCGAGCAGCGGGCTGACGCTCGGCGATGGGTGCGGGTGCTGGGGGATGCCGACCAGGACGAGGGCCGCGTCGCGCCGCAGCAAGCGGGTGTACGCGTCGAGGTCGTGGGAGCCCGCGGCGGTGTCGATGATCAGGTGAAAGCTCGAGCGGTGGGGCTTGAACGCCGCGGGGTCGCGGGTGATCACGACCTCGTCGGCGCCGAGCCGGTGGGCGTCCTCGGCCTTGCTCGGCGTCGACGTGAACATCACGGTGTGGGCGCCGAGCGCGTGGGCCAGCTTGACCGCCATGTGGCCGAGGCCGCCGAGGCCGACGACGCCGACCCGCTGGCCCTTGGTGATGTTCCAGTGCTTGAGCGGCGACCACGAGGTGATGCCGGCGCACAGCAGCGGCGCCGCGGCGGCCAGCGCCAGCTTGTCGGAGATCCGCAGGCAGAACGCTTCGTCGACGACGACCTGGCTCGAGTAGCCGCCGTAGGTGACCGGGCCGGCGCCGGACCGGTCCTTGCTGTTGTAGGTATAGGTGATCTGGCTGCGATCGCAGTATTGCTGGAGGCCGAGCTGGCAGCTCTCGCAGGCGCCGCACGAGTTGACCATGCAGCCGACGCCGGCCAGCGCGCCGACCGCGAACCGGGTGACCTCGGCGCCGACCTTGGTGACGCGGCCGACGATCTCGTGGCCCGGGACGCACGGGTACACGGTGCCCGCCCACTCGCTCTTCACCGTGTGCAGGTCCGAGTGGCAGACACCGCAGTACAGAATCTCGATCTGGACGTCGCGGGGGCCGGGTTCGCGACGCTCGATCTGATGAGGGCCCAGGGGCGAGGTCGGGTCGAACGCGGCGAACGCGGCGGCTTTGGACATGGCGCCAGGCTAGCAGCGCCGCCACGAGCCGACGACCGCCCGGTGGAGCCGCGGCGCCGCGACCCCCGCGGCCGCGCCGCCAGGGTCGGCGAAGCTCGTGCGTCCGCGAGCGCCCGTCGACCGCCGCGCCGGCGCGCTCGGGCGCCGCGAGATCTGGGTCGGTCTCGACGAATCCTGTCAGCTGCCGACTGCGCGGGTCGGGTCCTGGCAGCTCTGTGAGATCGCTGTCAGGGAGCTGGACTTTTGCTGCGATCGCGTCGCGGCCGCCGGGCCGTGGTGCTAGGGTCGGCAACGACATGGCACTCGAGCAAGAACAGCGCGCCGCACTTCGCATCCTCGAAGGCATCGAGGACGGCACCATGAGCGCGTCGGACTCGCTCTCGCTGGTCGAAGATGCAGACCCGGCCCTCATCTACCTGCTGTTCACGTGGCTGCGGAAGCGTTACGCCGATCACGTCAACTCCGACGCTGTGATCGGCCGGCTGGTCGCGGTCAGCGGCCGCGGCTCGGTCGCCAAGAAGATGAAGGAAGGCCAGGCCGACCCGGTCTCGCAGTGGTTCGAGGAGAGCTACTCGTATCGCGAGCTCGACGCCAAGCAGTTCGTCGAGCTGATCATCGAGAAGCTCGAGGGCTGAGGTTGCGCGATCTGCGCGCCGGGTGTGCGCAATGCACGCGCGAGCGCGATCGCGCGTCGTGATACAAAGAATCGTGCAGCCCGGGTGACCCGATCTGCCCGCGAGTCTCCTCCGGGTACGGGACAGGGCGTTCGTCCAGGCGCCCCCCGATCCGTTCTCTCACCCCTCAAGGAGCTAGATGAGCAAGATGCCGATCTACATCGCGTCGCGTGCGGTGATCCGGAGCTTGGCGGTCGCCGGTGCGGCCGCCGCCTCGTTCGCCGCCTCGTTCGCCGGCGGATGTGCCAATTCCGGTAGCGCGACGGATCACAACGCCGAGACGTTCGCCGTGGCCACCAACGTACACGCCGTCACGCTGAAGACGATCGTCGCCAATCAGTATGTCACCGCCGAGAATGGCGGCGGCGGCGCCGTCAATGCCAATCGCGTCACGGCGAGCACGTGGGAGACGTTCTCGCTGACCGATCTCAACGGCGGCGATCTGGTCAGCGGCGACCTCGTCACGCTGGCGACCAACGACGGCGCGCACTTCGTGTCGGCCGAGAACGGCGGCGGCAGCGTCATCGACGCGATCCGCACCGCGGCGATCGACTGGGAGACGTTTCGCGTGGTCAAGGTCGGCGGCACCGGCGCGATCGCCTCCGGCAATCAGATCGCGCTGCAGACCAAGCTCTCGGGCCAGTACGTCTCGGCGGTCAACGGCGGCGGCGCGGGCGTCACCGCGTCGGCGGCGGCGATCCAGAGCTGGGAGACCTTCGTGATCGGCATCGCGGCCGCGAGCGGCGGCGCGGCGGTGTGCACGGCGGATCAGCTGCCGCACTGTAATTGCCCGAGCGATTTTTCGTGCTGTCCGATCGACGGCTCGTGCTTCCAGAACCCGTCCGACATCCAGTTCACGATGTGCAAGGACAACCCGTCGGCCGCGTGCGCGATGAGCGGTGCCGCTGGCGGCGGTGGCACCGGCGGTGGCGGCGGTGGCACGACGCCGCCCGCGACCCGGCTGCGCGTCACCAACCAGTGCACCCAGGCGATCTGGGTCGCGCACTCCGACAACGTCACGGACACGCAGAACGTGAAGCTCACCAAGGGGCAGTCGCGCGATTACCAGATCCCGGCCGGCGGGCTCTCGGCGATCCGGTTCTGGCCCAAGACCGGCTGTGACGCGAGCGGTCACAACTGCGCGATCGGCGATAGCGGCGAGGGCGGCGGCAAGCCGTGCCCGACGACCGGCTGCCAGGCGCCGCTCGACTCGAAGTTCGAGGCGTCGTTCGCGGCCACCGGGAGCACGGATCAGACCTGGTACAACCTGAGCCAGGTCGATGGTTACACGCTGCCGTTCAAGGTCCAGCCGTTCGGCAGCGGCGCGGAGCAGAACGGCTGCGTGAGCTCGGACTGCTCGCGGCTGTCGCTCGCGGGCTGCCCCGGCGACGATGACCTGAGCGGCGGCGGCGCGTTCCCGCAGTACGCCCACGAGGATCTGCGCGTGCGCGACGCCGCCGGCAACGTCGTCGCGTGCGCGGCGCCGTGCAAGAAGATCAACTACCCTGCGCCCTACGGCCTCGGCCAGCCGGAGAACGTCGATCCGGGGCTCCACATGTGCTGCCCGACGCCGGTCGATCCGGCGAGCGGCCAGTGCACCGCGGCCAACGGCTGCATGACCTCGGAGTCGTGCCGCGCCGCGAGCGATCCGCGCAGCGTCGTCCACACCGACTACGTGGCGGCGCTCCACGCGATGTGCCCCTCGGCCTACGCGTTCTCGTACGACGACGCCAATGGCCTGCACGCGTGCCCGTCCGACACCAGCTTCGAAGTTACCTTCTGCCCGTAGGAGAGTTATGCGAACTCGTCACACCTTTGCACTCGCGTGGTTGCTCGCGGGCGGCTGCGTCGCGGCCGATGACACGGCGCCTGGAGCCCCGGCGCTCGACGTCTCGGCCCAGGTGATCGCGCCCGGCGCGACGACCCGTGCGCTGACGCTCAGGACCGCGATCGGCGGTCAGTTCGTGTCCGCCGAGAACGGCGGCGGCGGCGCGCTCAACGCCAACCGCCCGACGGCGAGCACCTGGGAGACCTTCACGCTGTACGACCTCAACGGCGGCACGCTGCAGAGCGGCGACCTCGTCGCCCTCGGCACGCTGAACGGCCACTTCGTGTGCGCCGAGAACGGCGGCGGCGGCGAGGTCAACGCGACGCGCACCGATGCCCAGGACTGGGAGTCGTTTCGCGTGGTCAAGATCGGCGGCGCCGGCGCGGCGATCGCCGATGGCGACCAGATCGCGCTGCAGACCAAGGTCTCGGGCCAGTTCGTCTCGGCGATCAACGGCGGCGGCGCCGGGCTCACCGCGGATCGCGCCACCGCGTCCGGCTGGGAGGCCTTCGTGGTCGGCGGCAACTCACCGTGGCAGCTGACCTGGAGCGACGAGTTCAACGGCGCGGCGGGCGCCGCGGTCGACGGCACCAAGTGGGGGTTCGATACCGGCGCCGGCGGCTGGGGCAATAACGAGCTCGAGAACTACACCAACCGCACGGCCAACGTGCGACAGAACGGCCAGGGCAGCCTCGAGATCGTGGCGCTCGCCGAGTCGTTCAACGGCAGCGGCTTCACGTCGGGCCGGATCAACACCGGCGGCAGGTTCACCCAGCGCTACGGCCGGTTCGAGGCGCGCATCAAGGTGCCCGCCGGCAATGGCCTGTGGCCCGCGTTCTGGACGCTCGGCGACAACATCGGCAGCGTGGGCTGGCCGACCTGCGGCGAGCTCGACATCATGGAGGTCGTGCGTGACTTCACGGTCAACCACGGCAGCGCGCACGGCCCGGGCTACTCCGGCGGCAACCCGCTGACCGCGACCACCCAGCTCGCGTCGGGCAGCTTCGCGAGCGACTTCCACGTGTTCGCGATCGAGTGGGAGCCCAACGAGGTTCGCTGGTACGTCGACAGCACGCTGTACGAGCGCCGGACGCCCGCGGATCTGCCGGCCGGCGCGACCTGGGTGTACGACCACCCGTTCTTCATCCTGTTGAACCTCGCGGTGGGCGGGAACTTCCCGGGCTCGCCGGATGCGTCGACGCCATTCCCTGCGACCATGCAGGTCGACTACGTGCGAGTATATTCGAAGTGAATCAACGCAGGACCGGCCGGCCCGTTCGGGCGATCGCGTGCGCCGGGCTGGCGGGCCTGCTCGCTGCGAGCGGCTGCGGCGAGGTGGTGAGTCCATCCGATGCGGACGCGGGCGCTCCGGCCGACGCGGCGCCGGCCGGTGACGGCACCACCCTCTACGCGCCGTACTTCTTTGCGTGGGCCTGGTCCAACCCGGCCTACGCGTTCTCGTCGCTCACCGACATGAAGGCCAAGGGCGGGCCGAGCGCGGTGACGCTCGCGTTCGTTTTGTCCGACGGCGGCTGCGAGGCCACCGCGGATCTGCAGGCGCAGCGCGCCGACATCGCGGCCTACACGGCGGCGGGCGGCCACGTCCGGGCGAGCTTTGGCGGCGCGCTCGGCACCTACCTCGAATACAAGTGCGCGACGGCCGATGCGCTGGCGGCGGCGCTCGGCCGGTTCGTCGACGCCACCGGCATCACCGATCTCGACTTCGATCTCGAGCAGAACCAGACGTCGAGCAACGCCGCGCTGAACCAGCTGCGCGGCGCCGCGCTCCGCCAGCTGCAGAGCGCCAGGCACGTGCAGGTCAGCTTCACGCTGCCGGCGGCGCCGAGCGGCGTGTTGCAGGACAGCCTCGACATCCTGCAGGCGGCGGTCGATGCAGGGGTCGACATCTCGATCATCAACGGGATGACGATGGACTACGGCAAGGGCACCGATCTGAGCACCACGCCGGTGGCGTCGGTCGATGCCATCGCCAGGCAGGTCGTGGCGCTGTATCCGCAGCACAGCCTCGCCGAGGCCTATCGCCGCGTCGGCGCGACCGCGATGATCGGCAAGAACGACGACGGCGAGACGTTCACGCTGGACGACGCGCGTACGCTGATCGACCACGCGAAGCTGCACGCGCTCGGCCTGGTGTCGTTCTGGGCGATCCAGCGCGACCAGCCGTGCGACGCGGCGAACGACTTCAACGTGTGCTCGCAGGTCAACGCCACGCCGTTCGAGTTCCACTCGATCTTCGCCGGCGTCGACGCGCGCTGACCGGCCCTGACGGCGGTGACCGCCAGCGTCGTCCCCGTGTGTCCGGAGCGTGGCGATCGCGTGGCACGGCCGCCCTGTCCGCCGCCCGGACATCCGAAGCTTCCCGAGACCGCGGGCGCGTCGCGCGAAAGCTACGCGGGCGTACGTCGCGTGACGCGCTCTCGTTACCTGAAGATGGTTTGTTGATCGCGTGCCATTTCGTGATCATCTGCGCGCCCCGGTGTCGCTGGTCGCGCTCTCTGCCTCCTATGTCGTCGGTCGAGCGGGCGCGACGCGCGCCGCGGAGCGCGGGCTGCGCAAGCTCGCCGCGAGCGTGCTGCGCGCGCGCTCCGGCGCCGCCGCGGCGGTCCGGATCGGCATGCAGGTGCGCCGCGCCCCGGTGCTGCGCACGATGCCGGCGCTGCTCGCCCACCCCGACGAGCTCACCCAGGTCTGCACGCTGGTCTCCGATACCCACGTGATCGCGCCGGGTAGTACGTTGTGCGAGCTCGACTCCGATCCGGGCCAGTGGCCGTGGCGCGCGATCCCCAGTGAGGCCGATCTGTCGAGTGGCCTGACCCGCGTGCTCGAGCACGCCGTGCAACACGGACCGCACACGGTGATCTGGTGCGGCGACGAGGTCGACACCGGCGATCCGCAGGAGTGGCAGCAGTGGCGCCGGATCGTCGACAGCGTGCCGCGGCTCGCCCACCGCGTCGTCCCGGGCAATCACGATATCTGCTTCAACCGGCCGCACGACGCCGACTACAACCTGTCTCGCCGGGCCGCCCGCGAGCACGCCTATCAAGCGCACGCCGGCCGGCTCGCCGATTTTCCGGTCGTCGACACCCTGATCACCGACGCCGGCCCGGTCACCCTGATCCTGCTCGACTCGTGCCGCCACCGCTCGACCCACATCCTGTCCAACGCCGTGGGCCGGTTCGGCGACGACCAGCTCGCCGAGCTCGCCCGCATCCTGCGCGACGTCCGCGGCCCGGTGCTCTGCATCTCGCACCACCACATCTGGCGCGACGCCCACTTCCTGCATCCGGAGGCCTGGTACAACACCGTCGTCGACGCCGACCAGCTGGTCGCGATCCTCGGCGCCTATCGCCGCCGCTCGGTGGCCAACCAGGTCCTGGTCTGCCACGGCCACCGCCACGCCCTCACCGCCGGCGTCGTCGGCTGCGCGGACGCGCCGATCGCCGTGGTCGGCCTGCCGTCGACCACCCTGGGCGACAAGTCGCTGAGCGGCATGCTCGACGGCGTGCTGCGCTACGGCGTCGCGGGCCTGCGCCGCGACGGCACCTGGGGCGTGGGGCTGCGCCGCGTCGGTCGCCTGGTCGCCGCCGGCAAGCGCTCGACCGCCCGCCCGTCGATCCCGCTGAGCCCCTCGGTGCGCGCCCTCGCGGTGATCGCCGAGCTGCCCGACGCGCGCCTGGCCCACGCCACCTCGGCCTCGTGGACGGACCAGGAGATCCCGCGCGCGGGCTGACGAGCGGACCGCGCGCTGTCCACGCGATGGCGCGGCTCGGGATGGCGTAGGCGCTCGCGAGCGGCGACGGTTCGTGACCCGCGCGCCAGGTGTCAGCGCTCCGGGCGGATCACGCCGAGGGTCGCGAGCGCCCGGGCGGCGTGATCGAGGAAGCTGCGCGCCTTGGCCGAGAGGTGCTGCGCGCTCGGGACCACCAGCTGGACCGGCAGCGGCGGCGGCTCGGCCTCCGGCAGCAGGCGGACCAGCGTACCCGCCGCGAGCTCGTCGGCGACCTGATAGGACAGGGCGCGCCCGATGCCGCGGCCGGCGCGCACCGCGAACAGCATCGCGTCGATGTCGTTGACCAGGAGCCGCGGCACGAGGCGGACCAGGCGGTCGCGGGCGGCGCCCGTGAACCGCAGCTCGAGCGCGCCCGGCCGGTGCGAGGCCAGGAGGACGTCGTGGCGCGCGAGGTCGCTCGGGGTGCGCAGCGGCGGGCGCCCGACCAGGTAGCGCGGGCTGGCGACCAGGACCTGGCGCACCTCGCCGACCTTGCGGACGACCAGGTTCGAATCGGCCAGCGGGCCGATCCGGAGCGCGACGTCGAGCGCGTCGCCGACCAGGTCGAGGTTCCGGTCGCTGAGGACCAGCTCGACGCGGATGCTCGGGTAGGCGTCGAGAAAGCTCGCCACGATCGGCGTGATGTGGCGGCGCCCGAACACCAGCGGGGCGGTGACGCGCAGCGTGCCGCGCACCGCGCCAGCGGCGGCCTCGCGGACGGCTTCGCCGTAGCCGGCGAGGACCTGGCGGCCGTAGTCGGCCAGGCGTTTGCCGGCCTCGGTCGGGCGGCTGCGCCGGGTCGTGCGCTCGATCAGGCGCGCGCCGACCCGGTCCTCGAGCACGGCCAGCGCGCGGGTCACGGCCGGCGGCGAGCGCCGCAGCTTGCGCCCGGCGGCCGCGAGGCTGCCCTCGTCGAGGATGGCGACGAAGATCGCGAGCTCGTCGAGCCGATCCATGATTGTTCCATAACATGGAAGGATGCCTTGCCGGCGTCGTGGCTGGGCAGGCCGCCCGGCCGTGATTACATGAGGGTTCCACGAAGGCTTTGCCAGGAGCTCCCCCGTGACCTCATCTCGAATCGTGATCCATGGCATCCCGTTGTCCGGCCACGCCCATCGGGTGGTGAACTTCGCGAGCATCCTCGGGCTGCCGTACGACGTGGTGCCAGCCCCCGCGGCGGTGCGCGCGACTCCCGCGTTCCTCGCGCTCAATCCGCTCGGCCAGATCCCGGTGCTGCAGGATGGCGACGTCGTGCTGTCCGATAGCAACGCGATCCTGGTGTACCTCGCCAGGCGCTACGGCGGTGGTGCGCCGTGGCTGCCCGACGAGCCGGTCGCCCAGGCCCAGGTCCAGCGCTGGCTGTCGATCGGCGCCGGCGAGATGAGGTTCGGGCCGGCGGCGGCGCGCGCGCTGACCTTGTGGGGCGGCACGGGCAGCCTGGCCGAGGCCCAGGCGATCGCCCGGCGGCTGCTCGCGTTCATGGAGCATCACCTCGCGGGGCGCAGCTACCTCGTGGCGGATCATCCGACGATCGCCGACATCTCGGCCTACACCTACGTGGCGCTTGCTCCCGAGGGCCGGATCTCGCTCGAGCCGTACCCGCTGGTGCGGGCCTGGCTCGCGCGGATCCAGGCGCTCCCGGGGTTCGTGGCGATGCAGACATCGGCCCTCCCGGCGGAGGCGTGACGTGGCGGCGTGGCCCTATCACGCCGGCGAGCTCGAGGCGCAGCGCCGCGCGGGCGGCGGCAACCGAGGCGGCGCGATCCGCGATCAGATGCCGCCGCAGCACCGCGCGTTCTTCGAGCAGCTGCCGTTCGTCGTCGTCGCGTCGATCGATCCCGGCGGGCCGATCGCCACGGTGTGGACCGGCGCCCCCGGGTTCGTCCGGGCACCGGACCCGCAACGCCTGCGGATCGCCGTCGCGCTCGATCCAGCGGATCCCGCGAGCCCGGCGTTCACCACCGGGGCGGCGTTCGGGATGCTCGGCATCGAGCTTGCGACCCGGCGGCGCAACCGCGCCAACGGCGTGATCGAGGCCGCGGGGCCCGGCGAGATCGCCGTCTGGGTGCGCCAGAGCTTCGGCAACTGCCCGCAGTACATCCACCCGCGCGAGCTTGGGCGCGCGAGCCCAGGTCCGGGGACCGTCGAGCCGCTCGACCACCTCGATCGCGGGGCGCGCGATTCGATCGCGGCGGCCGATACGCTCTTCGTCGCCACCGGCGCGGCGCTCGGCGAGGCGACCGGCGGCGTCGACGTCTCGCACCGCGGCGGTCCCCCCGGGTTCGTGCGCGTCGACGGCGACGTGCTGACGATCCCCGACTACGCGGGCAATCGCTATTTCAACACGCTCGGCAACCTGGTCTCGGACCCGCGCGCCGGGCTGGTCTTCGTCGACTTCACGACCGGCGACGTGGTCCAGCTCCAGGGCACCACCGAGATCCAGTGGGACGGCCCCGAGGTCGCCGCCCTCGACGGTGCCGAGCGGCTGTGGCGGCTCCACGTCGAGCGCGGCTGGCGGCGGCGCGCCGCGGTCGCGCTGCGCTCGATGCGCGAGCCGCCGCCGGCCGCGGGCTCGCCAGGCGTATCGGCGTGATCCGAAGTGCCGGCCTCGACGGACCGCACGGCGGTCTGGTGGGCACCAGACGGCCCATGCAGGAGATGGCCACGCGACTCAAGCGGAGACGAAGGCATGCGCGGCTGGGGCACTCAAACGGGAGCGTATTACAACACCCGAGGGCGGAACCGTAGAGAGCCTCGCAGAGGGTAATGCAGTCGTTACCGCTTGCAAGGTGGAGGCCTATCTGCGAGGTGGGGTGAAATCGGCCCCGACCCCTTTGTTCGACGCCTCTTGATTTGCGTCGATCGCGTCGTAACGGTGCCTGCAGTGGCGAAGACGGCGTTTTGCGGGGTTGGAAGATGGGGGCTGTGCCGACTTTGGCGGTGCCGATCTGGTCCGTGCTGTCATGTCGGACTCTATGTTTCGAAACTGCTCCTTCGATGGCGGCGGCCTGGGTGGCGCTCGCTTCTGCGATGCCGACTTGACGGGAACGAGCTTTCACAATGCGGAGCTCACAGGGGCTGCCATTCGTGGATGCGACTTGACGGAGGCTAACGTTGATGGCGCCTGTATCGAATCGGCGAGCATCCCGAACAATCGAGGTTCAAGGTTCTCGTGGCTGGGAGTGCGAGGGAAACCTGGGCTCGGTGAAATTCCGAAATGAGTAGCGACCCCTCCCAGGAGCCAGGGCCGCGGTGCGGCGGCCACGCGGGCTGCCGCGGGAGTGTCTCGCACGGACCTCGAAAACGCCGCGTGGGGGCCGAACCACTCCGGGGCGCGATGCAGCACGACGACTCCCCGGCGTTCCCGGGATATCTCGCAGTCGAGCGGCTCCACGTGGGGCCGCGGTCCACGGTGTATCGCGCCCGGCGCGGCGTGGATCACCTGCCGGTCGTGCTCAAGGTCGCCAGCGCCGGCCACTCGACGATCGAGGCGGCGCTCGCGCGGATGCGCCACGAGGCCGCGATGCTCGACGCGATCCACTCCGAGCGCGTCGTCCGGGTGCTCGACGTGGCGCCGTTCGGCGATCACGCGGTGCTGATCGCGCAGGACTTCGGGGGCGAGTCGCTCGATCGCTACCTGGCGCGCGCGCGGTTCGCTGTGGCCGACGCGATCGGCATCGCGATCGGCGTGGTGGCCGCGCTGCGCGACGTCCACCACGCGGGCATCATCCACAAGGACGTCACGCCCAGCAACATCGTGTTCAACGCGGCGACCGGCGAGATCCGGCTGATCGACTTCGACGTCGCGACGGCGTGGCGCACCGAGCACCACGGCTTCGTGTCGCCGATGACGCTCGAGGGCACGCTGCTCTACATGGCGCCCGAGCAGACCGGGCGGATGAACCGCACGACCGATAGCCGCGCCGATCTCTACGCGTTCGGCGTGACGCTGTTCGAGATCCTGACCGGCCGGCTGCCGTTCCTCGATGCCGATATCCTGTCGATCGTCCACGCCCACCTCGCGGTGCGGCCGCCGGCGCCGGTGGCGATCGACGCGGAGATCCCGCGGCCGCTGTCGGCGATCGTGATGAAGCTGCTCGCCAAGGCGCCCGAGGATCGCTACCAGACCGCCGACGGCTTGCTCGCCGATCTGCGGATCTGCGCGGCGCGCTACGTCGCGGCCGGCACGATCGCCGACTTCCCGCTGGGGAGCGACGACGTGGCGACGCAGTTCGAGCTGCCGACCCGGCTGTACGGGCGCGCCGCGGAGCTCGACCTGCTGGCGGGTGCGTTCGCGCGGGTCGCGAGCGGCGCGGTCGAGGTGATGGTGGTGTCGGGCCCCTCCGGCGTCGGCAAGACCTCCGTCGTGCGCGAGCTGTTCCCGCAGGTCACCCGGGCGCGCGGCTACTTCCTCGGCGGCAAGTTCGACCAGCTGCGCGGCGACACCCCGTATCCGGCGCTGCGCGCCGCGCTCGACGAGCTGATCGATCACCTGCTGACCGAGAACGAGGACGAGCTCGCGCGCTGGCGCGACGAGATCGACGCCGCGGTCGCGCCCAACGGCCAGATCGCGATCGACGCGCTGCCCACGCTCGCGCGGATCCTCGGGGTGCAGCCACCGGTGGTCGCGCTCGACGCGGCGGCGACCCAGAGCCGGTTCAACCAGACGCTGCAGAAGTTCATCCAGGTGTTCACCCGGCGAGCCCACCCGCTGGTGCTGTTCCTCGATGACATGCAGTGGGCAGATCCGGAGAGCGTCCAGCTGCTCAAGCAGGTCGCGACGTCGGAGGCCACCGAGGCGCTGCTGCTGATCGAGGCGTTCCGCGACAACGAGGTCTCCGACGGCCACTCCGTGATGGCCGCGATCCGCGAGCTCGGGCGGCTGCGCCGGCTCACCCGGATCCACATCGCGCCGCTGCCCGCGCAGGATGTCGCCGACCTGATCGCCGAGACCCTGCACTGCGACCCGGCCACGGCCACCCCGCTCGCGCAGCTGATCTGCCGCAAGACCTGTGGCAACCCGTTCTTCGTCCGCCAGCTGCTGATCGCGCTGCACGAGGCCGGCCACATCGTGTTCGATCCTGCGCTGCGCCGCTTCACGTTCGACGCCGCGGCGATCGCGGCCGTGCCGATCTCGGAGAACGTCGCCGACCTCCTGGCGGCGAGCCTGCGCAAGCTGCCGGCCTCGACCCAGCGGGTGCTGGCCGCGGCGGCCGCGATCGGCAACCGGTTCGATCTCGAGGTGCTGGCGCTGATCTCCGGCACGGCGCCGGCCGCGGTGCACGCCGAGCTCGCGCCGGCGCTCGATCAGGAGCTCGTCGTGCCGCTCTCGGAGCTCGAGTTCATCACCGCGACCACCGGCGCGGGGATGGTGTTTCGCCGGTTGCGGTTCCAGCACGATCGGATCCAGCGCGCCGCGTATGCGCTCAGCTCGGCGGCCGAGCACCAGCGGATGCACCTGCGGATCGGCGAGCTGCTGCTGGCGGACTCCACGGCCGACCAGCTGTCCGAGCGGATCTTCGACGTGGTCTCGCACCTCAACCGCGCGATCGGCCTGATCGAGGATCCGGAGCGCCTGCGCGAGCTCGCGCGGCTCGACGTGAGGGCGGCGCGCAAGGCCCGCGGCGCCGCGGCGTACGCGACCGCGGTCGACTGCCTGCAGGTCGCCGTGGCGCACCTCGACTGGCGCACCGGCTATCGCGAGCAGCTCGAGGCCCACGAGATGCTCGCTGAGTGCACCTACCTGAGCGGCTCGATCCAGCGCGCGCTCGAGGTGCTCGACACCGCCGCCCGCCGTACGATGCACCACCGCGATCTCGGCAAGCTCGAGGCGCTGCGCGCGACGATCTTCATCCACGCCAACGACCCGGGCGCCGCGATCGCCTGCACCCGGACCGCCGCGGCGCTGTTCGGCGTGATCCTCCACGACGAGCCGGCCGCGAAAGCCGCGGCGATCGCGGCGGCGTTCGCCGAGATCGTCGAGCGGCTCGGCGACCGGCAGGTCGAGCAGCTGCTCGAGCTGCCGGTGATGACCGACCCGGATGGCCTGGCGGTGGCGCAGCTGTTGCGCAACTGCATCCCGGCGGCGTTTCAGCTCGACACGCTGCTCGGCGTGCTGATCACCGCGCACATCGTGCTGCTGTCGCTCGAGCACGGCAACTGCCCGTCGTCGGCCCACGCCTACTGCACGTTCACCTCGGTGGTGCGCCGCCCGCCGCTCGGGCCGCTGCGCTATCGGTTCGGCAAGCTCGGGTTCGAGCTCAACCAGCGACTCGACGATCGCGCGCTGCGACCCTCGGTGCTGTACGTGTTCGCGACGTTCGCGGCGCCGTGGCTCGGCCCGATCGGCGAGTCGATCGAGCACCTGCGGCAGGCCGCGAAGACCGGCCGCGAGATCGGCGATTACATCCACGCCGACATCGCCGCGGCGGGAGAGATCTCGCAGCGGGTATTTCGCGGCGCCGAACCGCTGCCCGAGATCCGCCACGACGCGGAGCAGCATCGCCGGCAGTGCGTCGAGGTCGGCGACGTCATCTGTGCGCAGCTGCTCGGCTGGCAGATCGACCGGATGCGCGTGCTGATGGGCGAGCTCGACGCGTTCGGGGCCGAGGCCCACGACCTCGAGCCCGGGGCGATCGCGGCGCGCGAGGCCAACGCGCTGCAACACTTCGACTTCATGACCCAGCGGCTCGATACGCTCTACGCGACCGGCGATCACGCGGCTGCGCTCGAGATCGCGACGGCGAACCAGCGGCTCGAGTCCATGCTGCCCGGCACGGTCAGCCTCGTCGAGCACCAGTTCCTGCACTCGCTGTCGGCGATCGCGATGCTGCGCCAGAAGCCGGCGCGCCGCCTCGAGCTCGAGCCGCGGATCGACGCCAACCAGGGCGAGCTGTTCCACAGCGCGGGCGAGTGCCCGGCGAACTTCGAGACCATGTACCTGCTGGTCGAGGCCGAGCGGGCCTCGCTGGCGAGCGAGCTGGCGCTGACCTTGGCGCTGTACGACCGGGCGACCGAGTCGGCGGTGCGCTACGGGCGGCGGCGGCTCGAGGCGCTGGTCCACGAGCTGCACGGCCGGTTCTGGCTCGAGCGCGGCAAGCCCGAGGTCGCGCAGATCTACATGCTGCGCGCGCGCAACCTGTACGCCAGCCTCGGCGCGCAGCGCAGCGTCGCGATCCTCGAGCGCAAGCACCCCGGCATCGTGGGCGCGGCCGGCCAGATGCGGTTGACCGGCACGGTCACCGCGAGCACGGCGTCCGAGGTGCTCGACGTCACCGCGATCGCCCGGGCGACCCGCGCGATCTCGGGCGAGCTCGATCTCGACAAGCTGCTCGAGCGCATGCTCGATATCATCTGCGAGAACGCCGGCGCCGAGGGCGGCGCGCTGGTGCTCGAGACGCCGCACGGGCTGCGGGTCGCGGCCTCGAAGGCCAGCGGCGCGACTCAGACCTCGACCGCGAGCATCTCGCTGGCGAGCGCCGCGTTGCCGCGCTCGATCATCCAGTACGTCCAGCGCACCGCCAGCGTGGTCGTGCTGGACGACGCGACCTCCGATCCCAGGTTCGGCAACGACGACTACATCCTGATGCGCGAGCCCAGGTCGGTGCTGTGCATGCCGGTCAAGCACAAGGATCGGCTCGTCGGCGTGCTCTACCTCGAGAACACGCTGATCTCGGGGACGTTCACGCAGTCGCGGCTCGAGGCGCTGGCCATCCTGGTGTCGCAGATCGCCGTGTCGCTCGAGAACGCGACGCTGTTCGCCGCGCAGCGCCTCCAGGCCGAGGCGATCTCGCGCGCCAACGACGAGCTGCGCAGCGAGATCACGGTCCGCGAGCAGGCCGAGCGCGAGCTCGCGGGGTACCGGCTCCAGCTCGAGGAGCGGATCGCCGATCGCACCAAGGAGCTGACGTTCGCCAACCAGAAGCTGCGCGACGCGGCCGCCGAGCGCGAGCGGATCGAGACCGAGCTGCGGCTCGCGCAGAAGCTCGAGTCGGTCGGCCGGCTCGCGGCGGGCATCGCGCACGAGATCAACACGCCGGTGCAGTACGTGTCCGACAGCGTGACCTTCATGCGCGACGCGCTGCCGAGCCTGGTCGACACGATCGCCAAGTACCGCGAGCTGGCGACCGCGATCGACCTGCACGGCGACGTCGAGGCCGCGGTGTTCGCGGCGCGGACCACCGAGGCGGAGTCCGACGTCGACTACACGCTGGCGAACGCGGGGTCGGCGCTCGACTCCGCGCTGCACGGCCTGGGCCGGGTCGCCGCGATCGTGCGCTCGATGAAGGACTTCGCGCACCCCGACCGCGAGGAGAAGACCCTGGTCGACCTCAACCGCGCGATCGAGAGCACGCTCATGATCGCGGCCAACGAGTGCAAGTACGTCGCCGACGTCGAGACCGACCTCGCCGAGCTGCCGCTGGTGCGTTGCAACGGCGGCGAGATCAACCAGGCGGTGCTGAACCTCGTGGTCAACGCCGCCCACGCGATCCAGGACCTGGTCGGCGCGACCGGCGCGAAGGGCAAGATCGCCGTGCGGACCCGGTGCGACGGCGGCGAGGTCGAGATCTCGATCGCCGATACCGGCGGCGGGATCCCGCAGATCATCCGCGACAAGATCTACGATCCGTTCTTCACCACCAAGGAGGTCGGCCGCGGCACCGGCCAGGGGCTCGCCATCGTGCGCGCCGTGGTGGTCGAGCGACACGGTGGCTCGCTCCGGTTCGAGAGCGAGCCCGGCCGGGGCACGACGTTCTTCCTGCGCTTGCCGATCGGCGACGCGCTGGAATCGGCCGCGTGAGCTGATCAGTCGTTGATGTTGAAGCCCGGCTTGGCGTCGCGCAGGAACGAGATGCCGACGATGGTCGTGATCACGGCGACGACGACCGGGTACCACAGGCCGTGATAGATGTCGCCCGAGCTCGCGGCCATCGCGGTGGCGACCAGCGGCAAGAGGCCGCCGATCCAGCCGTTGGCCAGGTGGTACGGCAGCGACATCGACGTGTAGCGGATCTTCGCGGGGAACAGCTCCACGAGCAGCGCCGCGATCGGTCCGTACACCATCGTCACCAGCAAGATCAGCACGACGAGCAAGGCCAGCACCGCGACGTAGTTGATCTGCTCGCTCGCCGCCGGGCCCGGGTAGCCCCGGGCCTTGAGCTCGTCCTCGAGCGCCTTCAGGTACTTCGAGTCCTTGTCGTTCGGATTCTTGTCGGGGGTCCAGCGCGCGAGCTCCTTGTCGGGGACCGCGGCGCCCGAGGCGCTGGCGCCGCCGCCGCCGAGCGTCACGACGACCGGCTGGCCGGCGACGCCCGGCTTGGACTCGAACGACACGCCGCGCTTGGTCAGCAGATCGGTGACGCGGTCGCAGGCCGAATACACCGTGTTCGCGGTCGTGAACACGTGGAACCCGCAGTCCTCCGCGGCGACCGTGATCGCCGTCCGCTCGCGGAACGTCTCGAGCGCCGGATTGGCGTAGTGGGTGAGCCCCTTGAATACCGGGAAATAGAGGATCGCCGCCAGCAAGCACCCGGTCGCGATGATCTTGACCCGCCCGATCTTGTCGGACAGCCGGCCGAACACGACGAACATCGGCGTGCCGAGGAGGAGCGCGGCGCCGAGCAGCAGATAGACCGTCAGCCAGTCGACCTGCAGCGTGTTCTGCAGAAAGAACAGGACGTAGAACTGACCCGTGTACCAGACCACGCCCTGGCCCGCGACCGCGCCGAACAGCGCGAGCACGACGTACTTCACGTTGGGATAGCGCAGGAAGCTGTCGGTTAGCGGCTGCTTGCTGACCCGGTTCTCCTCCTTGATGCGGAGGAACACCGGCGACTCGTGGAGCCTGAGCCGGATGTAGAGCGAGAACGCGAGCAGGATCAGCGAGAACCAGAACGGCACGCGCCAGCCCCAGCCCGCGAACTCCTGCTTGGAGAACAGTAATCCCCGACACACGCCAATGATGAGCAGTGACAGGAAGAAGCCGATCGTCGCGGTGGTCTGGATCCAGCTCGTCGAGTAGCCGCGGCGGTCCTGCCGCGAGTGCTCGGCGACATAGATCACCGCGCCGCCGTATTCACCACCGAGCGCGAGGCCCTGGAGCAGGCGTAGCAGGGTGAGCACGAGCGGCGCGGCCAGCCCGATCGTCTCGTAGCTCGGCAGCAGGCCGACGCCGAACGTCGAGACGCCCATGACGCTGATCGTGACGAGGAACGTGTACTTGCGGCCGACCAGATCGCCGATCCGGCCGAACACCAGCGCGCCGAACGGTCGGACCAGGAAGCCGGCGGCGTAGGTGGCGAGCGACGCGAGCAGCGCCGCCGTGTCGTTCCCCGGGGGGAAGAACTTGGCCGCGAAGAACGTGGCGAGCGTCGCGTAGAGATAGAAGTCGTACCACTCGAAGATGGTGCCCAGCGAGGACGCGAAGATGACCCTGCGCTCTTCGCCGCTGATCGTCGGGTTGGTGGGTTCGGTAGCCATGGCGTCCTTTGGTCGAGACTCGAGGGTAGGGAGCGCGGTTCGTTACAGAGATTCGCTCGCTCGGCCTTCACATTACACGGTTTACGCGGAATCCCACTAGTCGAGCCTCACACGGGCCTCCGCGACTGGCGCGGGAATCCTCCGCGCGCGCCATCCGACGCGGTGAGTCGTGTCACCTTCGCAGGTTCGACGCAGCGCACCATGACTACGCCTTTGCGGCCGCGACGGCGCCGATCATCGTGCGCCACGCGGCGGCGACCTCGCCGGGGGCGGCGAGCCGCGAGCCGTCGGCGAGCAGCGAGATGTCGGGGCGCTCGATCACCACGCCGTTCAGGCGCGGCGCGCCGTGGGCGCCGAACAGCTTGCAATCGACGAACGTCGCCCCCCCGAGCTCGCGGCCGCTCCAGTTGGTCTCGCGCAGATCGCAGCGCACGAACCGCGCGCCGGCCAGGGAGGCGACGCGGGGCGAGCGGACGATCTCCAGGTCGGCGCCGCGCAGGTTGCAGTCCGTGAACGCCGCGTGGTCGAGCCGGGCGTCGATCAGCGTCGCGCGGCCGAGCTGGCAGTGCGAGGTCTCGGCGCGGTGCCAGCTCGTGGCCTCGAGGTTGGCGCGCACGAGGTCGCATCGATCGAGCGCGCCGCCGGCGAACACCGCCGTCGCCAGCGAGCTTCTATCGAGCCGGCAGCGCAGCCAGCGCGTCGCGCGCGCATCGGCCGCGTCGAGCCGGGCCCGCCGGGCGGTGATCTCGGTCAGGGTCGCGTCGTGCAGCACGATGTGGTGGAGCTCGAGGTCGTCGAGATCGAGGTCGACCAGCCGGCGGTGCGAGGCGTCGAGCGCGCCGCGCATGCCGAGGTCGCCCGGCGCCCCGCGCGCTGGCATCGCCGGGTCGCCGCCGCGCTGATCGACGCGCGCGGCGATCGCGTGCAGCGAGCGCGCTGGCTGGTCGGTGAACCAGCCCTGCGCGCGGTTGGCGATGCGATCGAGCTGCGCGGCCCAGTGCTGGGCGCGGCGGTCGTGGGGCGTCTCGGGCAGCTCGCTCAGCTCGTGACGGAGCCCTGCGCCCCCTGCGCCCCCTGCGCCCCCTGCGCCCCCTGCGCCCCCTGCGCCCCCAACGGCCTCCGCGCCCAGCGCGAGAATCAACGGGCGCGCCGCGCCGATCGCCCCGCGCAGCCGCGCCGCCGCCACCGCTCCGGCCTCCTCGTCGCCTGCCTCGGCGGCGATCGCCAGCACCAGGGTCTCCCGCCGCGCCACCGCGAGCAGCGATTCGATCGCCGCGTCGCGCCCCTTCCATCCTGACACGCTCATCATGCTCATCGGGATCCTTCGTACGCCGGTCGTCATGACGGGTCGCCGCAATTGTTGGCGCGACCCGACCTATCGGAGCATGGCGAAGCGCGGCAATGCGAGCCCGCGTGATGCTGCGCAGCAATTCGCGGCGTTCACTCTGCGCGGGCGCCTCGGGCGCAGGAAGTGTGACGCGCACGGCCACGTCGATGTGAGCATCGGAGTCATGATTATCGGAAGACTCCAGATGACGAGTCGCGGCCGCCGAGCGTATAACGAGCCATGGCAAAGCCGTTTCTGCTGCAGCTCGGCTCGCGGCTTCGTCAGCTCGCGATCGCCGGCGCGATCCTCGTGGGGCTGGCGGTCTCCGGGGCGCGGGCACACGCCGCGTCGACGTTCACCCAGACACGTTATCCGATCGTACTGGCGCACGGCCTGAGCGGATTCCGCCAGCTGTTCGGTGTGGTCGATTACTTCTTCGACATACCGAGTGATCTGCGCGCTGGTGGCGCCACGGTATTTCTCACACAAGTGAGCGCGTTCGGCTCGGCCGAGCAGCGCGGCGAGCAGCTGCTGCAGCAGATCGAGTTCATCGCGGCGTCGACCGGGGCGGGCAAGGTCAACCTGATCGGCCACTCGCAGGGCGGGCTCGATGCGCGCTACGTCATGGCAGTTCGCCCCGATCTCATCGCGTCGCTGACCACGGTCGCCACGCCCCACCAGGGCGCCGAGCTGGCGGACTTCCTGGTCGATAATCTCGCGCCGGGCGGGTTCAATCAGACGGTGCTAGCGGCGCTGGCCAATCGCCTCGGCACGGTGCTCGATCTGCTGACCGGCGTGGCCG
>Ga0302321_100000854_pt1 | contig 26449 bp, 22 predicted proteins | sample Fen_T0_1_FD_202505 | JGI IMG/M metagenome (GOLD analysis project Ga0302321, IMG submission 202505) | Peat permafrost microbial communities from Stordalen Mire near Abisko, Sweden - Fen_T0_1 | ecosystem: Environmental > Terrestrial > Soil > Wetlands > Permafrost | place: Sweden: Abisko... | reverse complement strand
ATTCGGGGCAGACATGGTCAACCGCTCGACCGCCGACATCATGTACGTGCCGCGCTTGCTGCCGGCCAGGGCGTGAATTTCGTCGAGGATGACCGTTGTGAGTCCGCCAAAAAGCTGGCGGCTTTGCTTGCCGGTCAGCATGAGATTCAGACTCTCGGGGGTGGTGATGAGGATTTCGGGCGGGTGGCGCAGCATCGCGCGTCGCTGGTCGTCGGGGGTGTCGCCCGAGCGGGTCATCACGCGGATGGGCGGAAAGGGGACCTTCTCCTGTTCGAACAGGGCACGCAGCTCGGCCAGCGGGGCGAGCAGATTGAGCCGCACATCGCTGTTCAAGGCCTTGAGCGGCGACAAGTAGAGCACGCGCACGGCGCCGCAAGCAGAGCGGCCACTCACCAGGTTGTCGATGGCCGACAGAAACGCAGTCAGGGTCTTTCCGCTGCCCGTCGGCGCGCTGACCAGCACGTGCTCGCCCCTGGCGATGATGGGCCAGGCTTGCACCTGCGCGTCGGTGGGCGCCGGGAAACGGCTTTCGAACCACCGGCGAACCAGCGGATGAAATTGTTCCAGTGCCTGCGCGGACATGCGCGAAAGCTTACGCGATCAGCGCGTTCGTGTGGTCGCCAGGTACCAAGCTGGCCTGGTTTCCGTGATACAATTCACGACTCCTTTCAGTGCGCGAAGGCGGTCCAAAGCCGCCTTCGTGGTGTCTGGACAAACCGGAGGTTAGTCCCGTGAAAAACTGCATCGTGGCCGTCTTCGTGCTAGCGCTACCGCTCGCTGGTTGTGGCTCGTCAGACAGCAAGACGACCACCGTTGTGGCCTTCCAAGGGACGCTCAGCCCGGCGCCGGGGCTTGCCGCCTCGGACTTCACGGTGTGGGGACCCAGCGACGACGCCCCAGCGGCGGTGTCGGCGAGCGGAGCGTGGAGCGCCAACGGCTACCCTCATCGCACGGGGATTCTTTTCGCCACTCCGAAGAGCGGTTCAGCAGCCGCGGCTAGCCTCGGAGCGGAGAGCGGACTCTACATGACGCCAGCCGCTGACAGCGCTCGCGTGGTGAAGGGCGGCGACATCGGATCAACGGATGGTGGCGCGGGCTATTCCGCCGAGCTCGACGGGGGTGCCCTGGACGGTGGAACGCCGACCCATGCTGGCACCGGCGGTGCAGCCTACGGGGTTGCGACCGACGGGGACATGGCCATGGACGCTACCACCACCGTCATCTCCATGTTGATCATGCACCCCATGCTGGCCCATCCGTCGTCCGATGTTTCGGCGGCGCAGTTGCGCTGGATGACCGCGCGCATGGCCAGCGGTTGGCCGTGCTTGGCCCAGGCCGCGGTGGTCTACGATGCCGACCTGCTTGCGCGTCTGGACTTCTCGGTGGACGTGAATTTCACCACGCCTTTTGCGGCCTGTCTCGATGACGTGGCCACCATGCCAGTCACCACGCCGACGGTGCCGACGGGAAAGCAAGCCAAGCAGCTTCTGACGCTGCCGCCTTCGCCAACCGGACCTTTCCTGGACAATGGCGATCAACCGGTGGACGTGAACCTGGCGAACGCGGGTATCCAGGTGTCCAGCGTGGCCCAGGTTTCGGCCGACAACAAGGCTGCCATCGTGGAGCCGAGCACCAAGAACGGCACTGGGCTCGACTACTACTACACCGTCAGGCAGATCGACGATTCGCTGAGCAAGCAAGGCACCGACAGTCCGATCTTTGCCTCGCCCGAGCAGTTGGTACTCCATTCCACGGGCTCGGTGCTGGCCTCTGGATTCATCCCGTCCAGTTCCTACTTTGGCTACCTCGATGTGGTCGGCAACTCCATCGAGACCGTGACCTCTTTCGTTACCGGCTTGGCCGTCAAGGCGCCCAATCGCAATGTCACCTTGCCCAGCCAGCACATGTACGAGGTTCGCTTCTTCAGCGGTGGTTTCGGGTTCGGCGTGACCGCCGATGCCTACGCCTTCGCCAGCGCGAATTTTTCCACCGAACACAACGATGCGCTTTATCAGAACGTGGCCATGGCCGTGGTCGAGATGATCGCCATCATTCCGGGCGCGGGCGAAGTCCTGGCCGAGGGAGAAGGGGGCAAGATTCTTCAGGAGGTCGTGCAGAAGACCATCGTGGATCTACGGAAGCTGCTCGCAGACAAGGGCGCCAACGTGACTGGCGATGACGTGTACAACCTGATGTACGGCGTGGTCAAGACGGCGCTCGACGCGGCCGTCAGCTCGGTCACCAGCGACGTGCAGGCTGGCGTGGGCAAGCGGCTGCTGGGATGGCTGGTGGGTGGCGGCAAGAAGGCCATCGCGACCGTGGTCGGCTTGCCCGGCAAAGTGGCCAAGGGCGGCGCCCTCGGCAACCGCGCCTTCCGCCTGTCCAGCCCCGAGAGCGTGATGGAGTACACCATCGTCGCGGTCGGCTACAAGCCGGGCAACTGCGAACCCTTCATGAACACCATGGTTATCCAGTACGGGGCGTATCCGGCCGACTGCAAGGCCTGCGCGAACCTGGCTTGCCCAAGCGAATGCAACGGGTGCGGCAGCGCGTGCCTGGCGACGGGGAAGACCATCGCAACCAGCAACAACGACGCCTGCCAGATCTGCAACGCCACTGGGAAATCGAGCGACGCCTGCAGCAAGGCATTCCTGAAATCCATGAACGATGTGGCGTACACCCCTGGCGCTGGCCAACCGCAGGAGATGGTGCAGAACGTTCGTGTCTGCATCATCAACGCCTGCGATGCGTGCCTTGCCTGGTACTCCGCGCAAGCGGTCTGCGTCTTCCCGACGCAGTGAGGTGTGCCGCGATCACAGCGCTCTCGGGCCGCACTTCCCGGTGGCGCAACCCTAGATTTTCCATGCGCGATCAGGCAGGGTTGGGGGTTCTTACGATCAGGTACTGGACCACCCCCGCACAGGATTGAACGACATGATGTTTTCTCGTCGAATCCTTCAGGCTCCTGTCTGGACAGCAGCTCTCGTCACATTTTGTGGAATCGCCGCCTGCCGGCCCGCGGTGTACACCGGAAACCCTTCGGGCGGTTCGGCTGGATCGAGCCTTGGGGGACAGAGCGGAGCTGGAGGAACTTCGTCCGCTGGGGGAACTGCGGCAACTGGCGGTAGCTCATCCGTGGGCGGCGCAGGGGGCGGCGGTGGAAGCAACAGCACAGGTGGAACGGGCGGCTCAGGCGGGACGAAAGCCACAGGCGGAACGGGCGGGATGGGCGGCGCGGGCGGCGCGGGTGGAAAGGGCGGCTCAGGTGGAATGGGTGGCTCGGGCAGCACAGGCGGGATGGGCGGCGCGGGCGGGATGGGTGGCGCGGGCGGGATAGGCGGCGCGGGCGGGATAGGCGGCACGGCCGGCATGGGTGGAACCAGCACGATCCCTGATGCGGCTCCTCCGCCGCCATCGCGTGGCCCAACCCCGGCAACGACGGGGCACAATTTCCCCTTCCCGCAGAACCGCGAGAACAGCCGCTGCGTCTACCCCAAGCTCTACCGCAACGAGGACGTGCAGGCGATCTACGCGAAATGGAAGAATGACAACGTGACCTCGGACGGTGCCAACGGCTTCCGGCGTGTGAAGCGGCCGAACGAGCCGGGCCTGGAGCCGAACTCGACGGTGTCCGAGGGCATCGGCTACGGGATGATCCTGGCGGTGTTCATGGACGACCAGGCCCTGTTCGACGATTTGTGGAAGTACGAGCAGGCGCACCTCGATTCCGGATCCTACCTCATGAACTGGTACATCAAGGCCGACGGCTCGGACATAGGCTCGAATCCGTCGGGTGCGGGACCGGCCTCGGACGCCGACGAAGACATGGCCTTTGCGCAGGTCATGGCCGACAAGCAATGGGGCGGCAAGGGCAGCTCGACCAGAACCTATATCGATTGGGCCAAGGAGACCATCGGCAAGATCTGGAACAAAGAAGTCATCTCCGGCAAGTACCTATCGCCCTGGCCGGCCACGGGACTGCCAGGCGTCAACCTTTCCTACTTCGCGCCCGCCTACTACAAGATCTTCGCCAAGGTCGATACCGCGAACGCCAGCGGCTGGAAAGCGGTCACGGACGCCATGTACGACGTGCTGGCCAAGTCCCTCAATGCCAGCAGCGGCAACAGCAGCAACGGCCTCGTGCCCGCCTGGTGCGACGGCAACGGCGTCCCCAATGCTGGCGCCTTCGGTGCCACGGGCGGGGCCTCGCCCACCAACTACCAGTACGACTCGTGCCGGACGCCATTCCGCGTTGGGCTCGACTACTGCTGGACCGGCGAAACACGCGCCCAAGCCTACGTGGCCAAGACCAGCAGCTTCTTCAACGACACCGTGGGCGGGGCGACCAAGATCGTCGACGGTTACGCCTTGAACGGAACCCCGCAGGCGCAGTACCAGAAGGACGCGAAGGCGCAGGTCCAGTCGGCGGCCTTCGTGGGGCCGGCCGGGGTGGGGGCCATGAGCAGCCCGAGCTATCAGTCCTTCGTCAACGATGCCTACGGCGTCCTGATCAAGGGCGATGCCATCGTCGGCGGCACCTACTACGACGAATCGTGGATGGTGCTGTCGTTGCTCATGATGACCGCCAATTTCCTCGACTACACAGCGATTTAGATACTCGCTCGCGGCGCTTTTTCGTATCCATGGGTTGTCTCCCCGTCAGGGGATGGGCACAAAATGACGCCTGGCTAGCCAGCGAAGGTTTCAAAGTCGCTGTACTATTGTTCACGCTGTTCTGAATCGCCCCAAGCGAAGTACAGTTTGCGGCCCGGAGGATCGATATAGCGGGAGGCAGATGGGTAGACGTCGCCCCAAGGTTCTGATCGTCGATGGAGACAAGAAGGCATCCCTTGCGCTCCATCGCGTTCTCTATGATGGCAACGAGAATTTCGACGTCTTGCTTGCCGGCACCGCCGACGTTGCCCGCGATATCATGCGCGACATCAGCATTGATGTGCTCGTCACCGACGTGGACTTGCCCGGCGCCAGCGGTGTGGATCTGGTGTGCTGGGGCGCCATCGAGTTCCCCGAGACCTTGTTTGTGGTGCAAACCAGCGATGACGTAAGTCAGTTGCAACAGCGCATCTCTGGTCTTGGCTGTCTGCGTCTTCTAAGAAAGCCGTGTGAGCCAAAAGAAGTGCTAAAGATCGTCAACGAAGCGCTCGATTGCATACATCGCTTATCCGGGTGCTTCTCGGCGCTTTCCGCCGCCGACCTCATTCAAATGCTTTGCCTAGCCCAACGTACTGCCGCGCTTCGTATCACCGCCCATGGCGAGGCCGGTACCGTCATGGTGAAGGATGGCAAACTCTTCCATGCGGCGTGGGGGCCGCTGGTCGGGCACGAGGCTTTGTGTTCCATCCTGGACGCGCAGGACGGTGTCTTCCGGACCACGCCGGTTCCCGACGACGTGGAGGCGAACATCACCTCCAACTGGCAATATGCCCTGATGGAGGCCGTGCGCATCCTCGACGAGCGGGCCAACTCGTCACCCCGCCAGACCGGATCCTTCCCGGCCATCCGGGTCGAGGATGGCCTGCTCGACAAGATGTCCGCGCGCAGCGGCGGCGATGAATCCATTGATAGCCGGGGCATGAATCTACTGGTGGCCACCGAGTCGCGCAGGTCGCCCAGGCCGGGGGGCGCGGCGTCTTCGCTGGTGGACAAGGGATTTGCGGCCCTGCGCGCTGGCAAGGTAGAAGAGGCGCGCAAGTGCTGGTTAGCCGCCAAAGAGCTCGATCCCGATAACCGTTCCCTGGATCTCAACCTGAAAAAACTAGAGAGCAAGGCGATTCGCTAGACCGCCACGGCCACGCGCTCGGCGTGGGCAGTTGTATGGCGTCGTGCCGTTGCCAAGCAAGATCGCAAGATCGGAGGACAGTATGGGTCCGTCTGAAACAAGGGATGAATTGCAAGGCCTGCTGGTGGTCATGGCCTCGCTGTCGCATGGCCTGGAACAGGTTCTCGGCCGTGGGGCCGAGACCGTCACCTTTCGCGCAGGGAAAACCGTGGGGCTCAAGAGCAGCATCACCCAGCAGGAAAGCGACATCCTGGTGGCGCTCGGCAAGGTGGGCGAGGCGCTCAAGCAGAACGGCATCGAGTGGCCCTTCGAAGCGTGGAAACCAGCCTCGGAGAAGAGCTTCATCTACGAGAAGGACGGTAAGCAGGCGGTGAAACTGGTATTCCGGAACTGCATGGTCCGCTCTGCCCTGTTTCGCTACGGGCACGAGCAGAAGCAATCGCTGTGCATGATGAACCACGGCCTGTTTTGCGGGTACGTGCAGAAGATCACCGGCAAGCGCGCCGAGCTGGACATTCTGCACGCCGGCGAAAACGCCTGTCTCAAAGAGCTCTTGCTTCAAGGCTAGGAGGAGTGCGATGGCGAAGGTAACCGTTTCGTTTGAATGGCTGTCCGGCTGCTCGGGCTGCGAGCTTTCCATCGTCGATCTGCACGAGCGCCTGCTGGCCGTGCTGGAAGAGATCGACATCGTCCGCCTGCCCATCCTGATGGACGTGAAGGACTACCCCAAGGCCGCGCTGGGGATTGTCACCGGCGCCCTGCGCACCCACCACGACGTGGAATGCGCGAAGAAGATGCGCGCCAGTTGCGACGCCATTTTAGCCTTTGGCACCTGTGGCGTGTACGGCGGGCCCCAGGGCTCGGGCTATGCCCACGCGCAAAGCGAGCTGGCCGAGACGGCGTTCGTGAAGAACCCAACCACCTCCACGCATTTCGTGCCCGACCAGGGCGTGCCCAAGCTGCTTGAGGAAGGCGTGTTGCCCCTCGATGCCGCCATCCCCGTGGATCTGTACTTGCCCGGCTGCCCGCCCCACGCCTTCTACGTGTTCGAGGCGCTCAAGTCGGTGTTGCATGGCAAGCCCCCCGAGTTCGGCGAGCACAACGTGTGCTTCCACTGCGACCGTCACATGAAACATACGGAAGTGTCGGCCCTGCGCCGGGTGCACGAGGGGCCGGTGGAGCAGGACACCTGTTTCCTCTCGCAGGGCATCTTGTGCATGGGTAGTGCGACGCTGGACCGTTGCCGGGGTGCCTGCCCGACCCGTGGCATGCCCTGTTCGGGTTGCACGGGCCCGTCGGAAGCCATCGTGCTCGAACCCAACCGCGACATCCGCACCGAGATCGCCACGCGCATGTCCATGATGACCAAGATCCCCAAGGCCAAGATCACGACTGAAATCGAGAAGCAGGCCAAGACCTACTACGCCTACGCCATGGCCTCGCCGGTGTTCCGTCAGAAACCAACCTTCCTTCTTCGGCGCTGGATAGCGCAGCAAGGAGCAGCCCGATGAGCCGCCAACTGGTGATCAATCCCGTCACACGCATCGAGGGTCACGCCCAGGTGCACATCGAGATCGGCGACGACGGCAAGGTCGGCGCGGCCACGCTGCACGTGCTGGAATTCCGCGGCTTCGAGCGCTTCGTGCAAGGCATGCAGGCCGAGCTCATGCCCACGATTACCACGCGCATCTGCGGCACTTGTCCACACGCGCACCACCTGGTGGCGGCCAAGTGCCTGGATGCCATGTTCTCGGCGCCGCCGCCCAAGGCGGCCTTGCTACTGCGCCAGCTGCTCAACTGCGGCAGCATGATCCACTCGCACGCCATCCACTTCTTCGCGCTGGCCGGCCCCGATTTGTTTCTCGGGCAATCGAGCCCGGTGGCCAAGCGCAATCTCGTGGGGCTGCTGGAGGCCGCGCCCGAGCTGGCCAAGAAGGCCCTGCGTCTGCGCAGCATCGGACAAACCATCGTCGAAATCGTCGGCGGTCGTGGCACCCATCCTGTCACGGCGGTCGCGGGTGGCATGTCCTACGCACTCACCGCGCAGAACCACGACACGCTCAAGTTGCTCGCGGCCGAGGCGCTGGAACTGGCCAACGTGGTGCTGGTGGCGGGCAAGAAGGCCTTGCTCAAGGATCCCGCCCTGCTGACCCGCCTGCCGCTTTCCACCAACGACATGGGCACCTTGCAAGGCAAGACCCTTGATCTGTATGACGGCAAACTGCGCGTGCGCCGGCCCGACGGCAGCGTGGCCCTGGAATTTGCCGCCGCCGACTATGCCACCCACCTCGTCGAGGAGGCGCTTCCGCACAGCTACGGCAAGCAAGTCCTGCTCAAGGACGCCAGCGGTGCCACCCAGCCCTACCGGGTCGGTCCGCTGGCTCGCCTCAATTGCGCGGAAGACACCGGCACCCCGCTCGCCGATGCGGCCCTGGCGGATTTCAAGAAGGCCTGCGGAAATCCCTCGACCCAGATCGTGGCCGGACACTGGGCGCGGCTGGTGGAATTGCTCCATTGCGCGGAAAAGGCCGTGGCCATGTTGAAGGACGACGCCATTCGCTCGCCCGAGGTGCGCACGGCCCCCGGCGCCATCAACCGGCACGCCGTGGCCCATGTCGAGGCCCCGCGCGGCGTGCTCATCCACGACTACAAGGTGGACCAGAACGCCCTCATCGAGTCGGCCAACTTCGTGGTGGCCACCCAGCACAACATCGCCAGCATCAACACCACCATCAAGAACGCGGCCTCGCTTCTGCTCGACAAAAGCGACACCGAGTTGCTCGACGGCGTGGAATTCGCAATCCGTTGTTACGACCCATGCCTGTCCTGCTCTACCCACCGCGTGGGGCAAATGCCCATGCAGATCAATCTGTGGCAGGGCGGCCAAACCATTCGCACGGCGAGGAGGTGACCTGTGCCCACGGTTCAAATCGAAGAAGCCGGATGTCGCGATTGCGGATTGTGCGTGGAGATTTGCCCGACCAAAGTCTTTGAGGAGACACCCGGGAAGAAGCTGGCCAAGGTCGTGCGCGAGGAGGACTGCATCGGCTGCACCTCGTGCGTCTATCTATGTCCGTCGCGCTGCCTGACCGTGACCGAGGCGAAGCTGCAACGGCCGTTTCATCGCATGGAAAGTAATGCCGCCCTGGTGTCGCGTTTCCTGCAACAGATCCCCGCCACGCAGCAGCTTGGCCAAGCCGACTACGACGAGGCGCTCAAGGACACGCACGTGCGTCTCAAGGCGCTGGCCGACGCACTCAAGGAAATCATGGGGCGCGGACAGAAAGCGGTGGGCCGCTCGGCAGGTAATCTGGCCGCCGCGCACATGCCCGAGATGTACGAGACCACGCAGATGACCGACCTGATGGCGGGCCTACGCAAGCGCTTCGTCCACGCCTTCGATTTCGACGCCAAGGTCGAGGCGGATGGCACCACCGTGACCTTGATATTCCCGAGCTGCGCCTTGCATAAAGTGGTCACCGCGCAGGGCGAGATCGTGGGCAGCGCCAACCTGTGCGAGCTCTTCCACGAGTACTTCGCCGGTCTCATGAGCGCGTTCTCGGGAAAGAGCTACACCGTCGCTAACCTGGCCACCGTCGGCCAATGTACGATGAAATTTCAGATCCGAAACTAACCGCACCTTAGGAGGAATGGACCATGGCTTCTCGAACAGAAAAAATGCAGGACATCTTGCGCGGTCTTCGTGGGGCATCGCCCGACATCATCGGCGCCGCAGTGGTCAGCATCGACGGCTTTATCGTTGCATCGGTTTTGCCCGCCGAAGTGGACGAGGAGTTGGTCTCGGGCATGGCGGCGGCCATGCTCGGTGTCGGCGAACGCATTTCCTCCGAGCTTATGGCCTCGGTCATGGAACAGGTCTACGTGCGCAGCGAGAAGGGCTACGTGGTGCTAAATGCCGTGGGCGCCGATTCGGTGTTGGTGGTGCTGACCAGCAAGGACGCCAAGCTTGGCCTGGTGTTCATCGAGGTCAAGCGCCGCTGCGCTGAGCTTGGCAAAGCCATCGCAGCTTCCGCCTAGGGGCAGGTATGACGGCGTCGGGGTACGCGCGCCGAGCCGATGGTGCCGATGGCGGTGTGATAGCCGAGCCCTCGTCCTCCATGCGCTACGCGCTGGCGGTGGTATTGCTCGTTGTGGGTATCGCCGACTTGGCGGCTATCGACCTGGTGCTGCTACCTCGCTACCTCACAGGGCGCGCGCGAGCGGGCTCGTCGCGGCTGTCGCAACCGCCTGTCGCCGTCACGCCCGTCGCCAGGCTACCCGCCGCTGCCACGCCAGTGGCCGCGGCGCCTGTCGCCGTTGCGCCTGTCGCCGTCGCGCCCGCGCTGCTTCCCCCAGATACTCAAGCTGCGCTCGAAGCATCCGCGCCCGTCCAGCCGCCTCCCCCCGAGGTGGCGCCCACGCAAGCCGCGTCCGCCCACCCTGCCCAAATCGAATACCCCCACTTGCTCTTTGCCAGAAATACCAGCTGGCTGTCGCCCGCGACGCGTGAAGTCCTCGCCCGCTTGGCCATGACGCTTGCCGAGGAGCCCAATCGGCGGGTCGTGATCAGCGGGCACACCGACGATTCAGGCCCGGAAAATCTCAATCGTGCGCTGTCCATTGAGCGAGCGCGCAGGTGTGGCCAATGGCTGGAGGGGCATGGCGTGGATTCCGCCCGCATAGAAATCCAGGGCTTCGGCTCGACTCGGCCAGTGGCGGACGACCGTTCGCCCGAGGCTCAGGTGCACAACCGAAGGGTCGAAATCGACCTTCGTTAAAGGCTTGATCATGTCGCTGCTGTCCTTGTTGATTATTTCTGGCCTGGTGGCCGCCCTGGCCTTCTTCCTGGCTGGATACCTGTTGCGCTCTCCGCGTGTGGCTGGTGGCGATCTCGGGAAGGAGATTCGCCGGCGCGAAGCCCTGGAAGCCGAGCTGGAACAGCTGCGCGAGGAGCAGAAGAACAGCGAGGCAGCGCTCGTCCACGCCAAGGAGGAATGCCGGGCCGAAGCGGACGCGCGCAAGCGGGAGGAAGAAAAGCGCGGCCAGGCCGAGCACGAGCGCGACAGTGCGCGCGCGGAGGCCGAGCGTCTGTCCGTCAAGGAACGGACCTCGGCCGAACGTCTGCGCACCGCCGAGGACCAGAACCGCGAGGTGTTCGAACGCGAGGAGAAGCAGGCCGAGGCCTGGGCCGCCCAGCTACAAGCCACCAAGACCGAGCAGAAGCGGCAGGAGCAAGCCATCCGCGCCGAGTTGGAACAGCTGCGCGCCGAGGCCAGCCGGCACCAGGCCGAATGCGCCAGCCAGGCCGCGGAGCTGGAGCGATTGCGCTTGCAGCTTGGCCAGCAGGAAGCAGAACGCGCACGGTTCAGCGCGGAGCGCGCCCAGCACGAGGCAAAACGCGCACAGCTCACCTCGGAGCGCGCCCAGCACGAGGCCCGGGCCGGCGAGGCAGCGCAGGCGCTTGAGACTCTACGGGCTCACAGCCAGCAGCTGATTCAAGACCTAGAGCGCGAGCGCGAATGTCTACAAGGCGCGTTGTCGGCAGCGGAAGAGCGTGGGCGCGAGCTGCTTGGGCGTCTTGCGGAGACCGAGACGTCGGGTCCAGGAAAAGCCGCCGTGGTCGAAGAAGCGTTGCGGGCAGTCCAGGAGGCGGCTCAGGCCGAGAAGCAGCAGCTCGCGGAGCAACTCCAGCGTGCCGAGGCGGCGAGCCAGCGCGAACGCGACGAGAATCAAGCTCTCGCAACACGATTGCGCGCCCTGGAGGAAGCCGTCGCGCACGAACGCGAGCAGGGTAAAGCAGCGAGCGAAGCGCTGCGTGCGGCCGAGATGCGGTTGGCCGATCTGGATCGCCTGGCGCAAGAGAACTCGGAGCTGCGGGCGCAACAAGCCGAGTCCGAGCGCGAGGCCAAGTGGCAGGCGGATCGTGGCGACGAAGCCAAGGATGTGAAGGTCGAGTTGGCCGCGGCCCAGGCCAAGCTGGCGGAGCTCGGGCGCACGCTGGAGGAAAATCGCCGGCTGCGCGACGAAGCGGCCGAGCTGCGCCAGCACCAGGAAGCTGCCGGCGAGCTGGAACGGCTGACCGCCGCGCACAAGCAGCTGCGCTTGGACGCCGAGCTGATGGCGCGCCGGCTGCAAGAGCTGATGCAGGATCGCACCGAGCTGGTTTCCCTGCGCACCCAGGCCGCGGAGGCGGCCTCGCTGGTCGAGGAGGTCGCGTATTTGCGCCGGCGCGAAAAGGATCTGGAGGCCCAACTCTACGCCAGCGGCATGTATGCCAGCCGCGAGATACCGGCCATCAGTGGCGAGCTGCTTGTGCAGACCCCGGTTTCGAACATGGAGACCAACCTGCATTCGCTGGTGGGCGCTGGCGGTCCACGCACGGCGGTGCTGGCCGATGCCCAGGGCTTCCTCATCGCCGGCGCCGGCGAATCCGCCGCGCAAGAAGGTTTGGCGGCGTTCGCGGCGGTGGCTGGCGAAATGGTGTCACGCGCACGCATGCTGTTGCCACTGGCAGAGGTGGATTCCCTGCGCGTCACCGACAGAAACAGCATGGTGCTGACCTGCCACCTATTCGAGAGCGCGGGAGAGGGCTTGGGCGTTACCACCTTGGGGCCGGGCGAGCCCGAGGCCGGCAACACCGCGCGCGCCATCGTCGAGCTGGCAGCCATCGTGTCGGGGGTTGCGCCCGCCACGGATTCCGATCCGGAACCGGCAAGCTGACGTCGCGGGGCACTGGACCGCCACGGCCAAACCCGCGCCTTGGCTCGACAGTCTAGCGGCGAATCCATGTGACCTTCGCCACTCAAGAAGCCTGATCTCGTCCTTCACCCTGTACTTGCCATCGCCTTCGCCCATTCCCAGGCTGTACCGATCTTCTTCATGGGCGCAAGATGATGGCTGTACTTGCAGGAGAGCGCAGCATGCCTACGACATCGTCGAATCTTGTTCCAACCTCGATCCAACGTATCCGCGCCTTTCTCAATGATGTGTGCGGCATGAAGGTTCGTCCCTGGGCCAGCGTCGAGGAGACGCTCGATGCTCTGCACGGCGTGCTGGTGGCCAGACGGGAATGCTCGATCTTCTGGAAGTCACTGCACGTTCTGCTCGAACGGCTGGCGCAAGATTTGCGCTGCCGCGAGGACGCCGCGGTTGGCGAGATCATCGACAACGAAGTCCTGAACACCGAGCGCTACCAGGCACTTCTCGACGAGATCCGCGCCGCCGTGGCCCTGGGGCAACCCGCACAAGGTGCATTTGCCAAGCTGGCCTCCGCGCTTTCCATGCCCGCCGCCGCTCTCCTGCTGCTCTTGGGCGGCGTCGCCACCGCCGGGTGCGGCAGTCATACTTCCATGTCGGTTTCAACCCGCGATGCTGGGCAACCGAGTCCCGCCCCGGCCGATGCCAGTCCAGCAAACGCGCGTGATGCCATTTCAGTGAGCCTTCCGAAGGCGGACACTGGCGGGGAACCTAGCCATGCCGACAGCAACGGCACGGTCATTGTCATCCCGCCAACACCGGATGCAGCCACGCTTCCGGATGTCACGCCTCGTACGTGCGATGGCGCCTGCTCCATCGAGGACATCCTGGCGGCGTGTGGAATGACACCCAGCTCGCGACAGTCGGTCAGCGCCTGCATCGAGCGCCTGCGGACCTCGTGGCGCGAAGGATTGACGTCCGCCTTCGCTACGACCTCCTGCGGTGACATCAGCACCATCCTCAGCTACTGCCTGCCGGGCTACTGCCAGCCAGGCAATGTGTCGACCAGCGAATTCGACCCCAATATTCTCGGCTGCCAGATGCCGCCTCTGTATCCGATCTACATCGGGATTCGCTTCGCGTGAATGGCCATCCCCTCGACACCGTCGACCGGCAGCCGCTGACCTGCATTTGGGAGATCACGCGGGTCTGCAACCTTCGTTGCGTCCATTGCGAGAACCAATGTGGCGAACGCTCGCCAAGGGAATTGTCCACCGAGGCCATGGGCAAGGTGGCACAGGGGCTGATTCGACTGGGTTGCAAGCAAGTCGATCTAACCGGGGGCGAGCCGCTCTTGCGACCCGACTGGGCCGACCTTTGCGGCATGCTGGTCGGCAGCGGCGTAAAGGTCGCGCTGATCACCAACGGCCTGTTGCTGGATCGAGACACGCTCGCGCAGGTCCTTGCCGCTGGCGTTGGCGCCATCGGGATTTCCATCGACGGATTGCAAGCGACCCACGATGGCATGCGCCTGCGTCCCGGTCCGGGAGCGTCGCCCTGGCAGCTGGCCATGGCGGCGGTGGAGCGCGTCTTGCCCCATCTTGAAACCGTCGTCATTACCCAGGTCAACAAGCGCAGCCTGCCCGAGTTGCCGGCGCTTCACGATCTGCTTTCCAGCCTGGGCGTACGTCGCTGGCAGTTGCAGCTCACGGTTCCGGTAGGGCGCGTGCGGGATATCCACGAGCCCTTCGTGATCGCGCCATCGGATCTGGAGGAGCTGGTCGGATTCATCACGCGCACCCATCAGAGCGGATGTCTTCCGCGCATCGACGTCAGCGATTCCATCGGCTACTACACCGAGCACGAGCTGGGCCTGCGCGGAGCGGGCACGCAGACACTGCCTTGGCTTGGCTGCCAGGCCGGCATTCGCCTGGTGGCCATCACCTACGACGGTCGGGTCCGCGGCTGCTCGGCGTTGCCGCCGGAATTCGATGCCGGCGATGTGCACGACGAAACCATCGAGGACATTTGGCGAGATGCCGACAGGTTCGCCTATGCCACGCGCTTTGACGCCGGCAAGTTGTGCGGCGGATGCGCAAGCTGCCGAGTGGCACCGCTTTGCCGCGCGGGCTGCACCACCATGGCTTACTGGAGCAGCGGAACCATCTACGACAATCCCTTTTGCTTGCTCAAGGCGCGCCAATGCAAAGCCTAGGCAAGCCCCTGGTCGCGGCTCTGGAGCTGACCCTGGCCTGCCCCTGCCGGTGTGAAACCTGCGGCTCCGCGGCTGGAGTCCCACGAAAAGAGGAGCTGTCCACCTCCGAGTGGCTGACCGTGATCGTGGATCTGGCGGCCCTCGGCTGCAAACGCATCACCCTGATGGGAGGCGAACCGCTTTGTGTGCCTGATTGGCCCGTGCTGGTGCGCGCGGCGACTGATTCAGGGATGGCCGTGGACATGGTGACCTCGGGGATGGGCATCAACCAAATGTACGCGGCCAGGATGCGCGCCACCCCGCTGGCCTCCATCACGATCAGCGTCGACGGAACGGAAGCCGTCCACGACCGCCAACGCCGCGTGCCGGGGTGCTACCGGCAAGCCTTGAGCGCCATCCGCTGGCTCGATCAAGCCGGCATGAAGGTTGGCGTGACATCGCAAGTAAATCCACAGACGCTTCCCACCTTGGAGGCCCTTGCCGGTGAATTGCAGGAGGCCGGAGCGATGGGCTGGCAATGGCAACTCACCTTGCCGGTGGGCCGAGCCGCCGGGCAATCGCATCTTGCAATGACGCCAGAAAGTATGCCGGAGCTCTATCGACTGCTCCAGCGCATGACCAAACGCCACGGCTTGCGTCCCCACATCACCGACAACATCGGCTACTGCACCGAGGACGACGCCATCCTGCGGACCATGCAGGGCGGTTATCCGGTGACCTGGCAGGGGTGTTTCGCCGGCCTTCTGGTGGCGGGCGTGATGAGCGATGGCAGCGTGAAGGGCTGCCTGGCCCTGCCCGACAGCTGCATCGAGGGCAATGTCAGGCAAGAAGCGCTGGCAACCATTTGGAATGACCTCCACCGCTTTGCCTACAACCGCAACCCCGATCGTCCGGGGCTTTCCGGCGCTTGTGCCACGTGCCCGAGCGGCGCCACCTGCCGAGGCGGATGCACGGCCGCCGCTATGACCATGCACGGCCGGCCCGGTGTTAGTACCCACTGCTTCCGCCTGTTCTAGACAACCTAGGGGATGGCTATGCACAACATCCAAATGTTCCGGGACACCTCGTGGATGGTGGGTCTTGTCTGTGTGTCTGCTTCGGCCTGCGCCAGCGCGCCCAAGGCGCACAAGCCCGACGCCAGCAGCGGTGCGGATGCCAGCAGCGGTGCGGACGCCTTCGTCAGCGCTGACGTGTTTGTCGGCGCGGACGCCTGGGTGAAGCCGGAAGCGGCTTCGGCTGACGCCAGCGTCACGCGCGAGACCGGCGGCCTTCGGGATGGCGTCGTGGCGGTGGACCTCGCGCCGTGGATCGCCAAGCCCAACATCTTCATCCAGATCTCTTCCGGTGGCGACCACGGTTGCGGATTGCGGCCTGACGGAACGGTCTCTTGCTGGGGCCTCAATGTCGGGCATCAGTCCTCACCCGCGATGGGCGCATTCATCCAGGTTGCCTCGGGAAAAAGTCACTCGTGCGCAGTCCGAGCCGACGGCTCTGTGGCTTGCTGGGGCGACAATGCCTACGGTCAGTCCACGCCTGCCGCGGGATCCTTCACGACAATCTCTGCCAGCGTTGACCACACCTGCGGGTTGCTAACCGACGGCACGACTTCTTGTTGGGGGAAGAACACCTACGGCGAGACCAAACCGGGCCCAGGCGCCTTCGCCAAGATCACCACCGGCGAAAGTCACACCTGCGGACTCCGGGTCGACGGCACGGTGGCTTGCTGGGGCGATCCCCTGGCCGTCAAGCCTACGCCGGCGGCCGACAAGTTCGTCCAGATTTCCGCGGGCGCCTGGCACACCTGTGGACTTCGCGCGGACGGCAGCGTGTTCTGTTGGGGGGACAATGCGTACGGGCAGTCCACGCCCACCGCCGGCCTATTTTTGCAAATCTCCGTCGGAACCAATCACAGTTGCGGCCTGCGATCGGACGGCGCTGCCGTCTGCTGGGGCGATGATTCCGACGGACAGTCCACGCCGCCCACCTCGACGCTGGTCCAGCTCGCTGCTGGCGAAAGGCAAACGTGCGGCCTAAAAGTTGATGGTAGCGCCACCTGCTGGGGCAACGATTCCGGTTGGCAGTCGACGCCGATGGCGGGTCCGTTCAACCAGGTAGCCATCGCGTCGCATGGGTGCGGGCTGCGCGCCGACGGCAGCGCTGCCTGCTGGGGGGACGATTCCGACGGAATGGCAACGCCATTGCCCGGTCCTTTCGACCAGGTCTCCGTTGGCGATTGGGCCTCGTGCGGTTTGCGGGCGGACGGATCCGTGGTGTGTTGGGGCAGCAACTACTTCGGTTCGACCGATCCGTCGGGCCCGTTTGTCCAGATTGCTTCCGGCATCGAGCACACCTGTGCCTTGCGCCGCGACGGCGGCGCCGCTTGCTGGGGCAGTGACGGCTACGGGCAAGCCTCTTCTACGGCAGGACCGTTCGCGGCCATTTCCGCCGGTGGCTTCCACACCTGCGCCCTGCGGACCGACGCAAGCATCGACTGCTGGGGCGACTACGCCCCTGGGACGCCACCGTCCCCGCCGGTGGGCGCATTCGCCGCCATCTCGGCTGGCTGGTTCCTCTCCTGCGCGCTTGGCTTCGATGGCGCCGCCACCTGCTGGAGCAAGTATGCCGACGAGGTGTTGCCGCCCCCACCGGCAGACGCTTTCATCCAAATTTCCGCCGGTCTGGCGCACGCATGCGCCCTTCGACCGGACGGCAGTGCGGACTGTTGGGGCAAAGACTCCTACGGCAATCCAACGGCACCGGCGCCCTCCGGCCCTTTCCTTCAGATCGTGGCCAGCAACGACACCACGTGCGGCCTGCGTCCAAACGGGTTCGCGGTTTGCTGGGGAAACTACGTGATACCTGACCCATGATCAGCTGCCGAACTGGCGACTTTTCCCGCGGCCACCAGCTCGGCGTCTGCGCCAATGACTCGAAGAACCGACGCGACGGCTTCAGGAATGGCCGCTTCCACTTCCGGGCTCAGCAGGGTGCCGTACTCGGTGAACAGGATGCCTTCCACGCCCACGAAATGCAGCGTGGCTGGGTCGCGCTCGGGGGCCAGCCGATGGGCCAACTCCATCAACTCGGCGATGCTGATGCTGTGCGAGGCCGAGGCGCCGGAGTTGTAGCGTTCGATGGCGCGGCCCTCCAGGGTGACACAGGTGCCGGGCGCGCGGCCCGTGCTCATCGCATCCACCAGCACCACGCGTTCGGCGCCCGCGACGGCGTCGAGCAGATCGAAACCAAGCTGGGGCGCAAGCTCGACCCGCACGTCCGCGGGCAAGGGCAAGTCCATCAAGATTCGCCCGATGCGGATACCCACGCCGTCGTCGTGGACCAGTTCGTTGCCGAGGCAGAGGATGCGCGTGTTCATGAGGTGAAAGTCCTTCTTCACGTCCGCGCGGTCAAGGCGCGGATGTGCTGGGCGATGGCAGGAAGGCTTGCGCTGCTTGGCAGGATGGTGAGCGGTGCAAGCGTGCGCGCGAGGTAGTCAGCGCGGCCGGGTTCGTCGAGATCCGCGAACAGAATGGCGGGCGCGAGGATGCCGGCACTGCGCAGAGCACGCAGGATCAAGATGCCCTGCATTTCTGCCAGGCGGCGGCGCTCGCTGTCGGCAAGCGCGTCGTGGGTGACACCCTTTTCGTCCACAAGATCTGCCGAATGGGTACGGCGAAAATCCAGGTCTAGGAGTATCCCCAAAGCCCCACCGCGCAACAGGCGCGCCGCCTCTGCGTACGTACCTGCTCGCTCGAAAGCGATCTCTTGACCGAGCAAGCGCGCGAAGCGGGTCGTGTATTCGTCGCCGTCCTCGCACACGACGAGGGTTGGCAGTGGATTCACAATTTCACCTCGGCCGCCGGGAACGCGGCACCCACGGACTTCACGAAGGGCGCGGGCTCTTCGCGAACCAACATGTAGCCGCCCCAGCGCCGCACAAGATCGCGCACGATGCCGAGGCCACGCTGGCTATCCCGCTGTTCGACGTCGTCGAGCGAGAGCGTGCTCTTGGCTGAATCCGCGACGAGCAGCGAGACCATGTGCCGGCCAGAGACATCGCGGTCCAAGTCGACACGTAGCAGGAGGCGCCCATCCCGGGCGCCGCGAACCGCGGTCGCGGCATTGCGCAGGAGATTGACAACGATGGTGGCCATCGCCGACTCGGCGACTGGCACGCTCAAGGCTAGATCGGCGACCATGATGGCGGGCGCGGTCCAGCCCTCCTGACCCATCTCGATTTCGACCGCGCCGATCCAGGTGGCCAGCTGGCTGGGGTGCATGGCGGTGCGTGGACCGGCGGCGAGCAAGTGGGCTAGACGAGGGGCGTGGATCGCGCGGAAGTCGTGGTCCAGTTCCAGCAATGCATCGACCGAGCCTTGCGAGCCTTGACCGCGCACGCACGCTTCCGCGCGGGTGAAATCCCGCGCCAGCTCACCCAGGACTGGTTCGCGAAGCAACGGGCGCAAGGTCACGCCGAGCGCGCGAGCCCGATCCGCAAGCTGTGCGTACAGATCCGCCAAGGCCTTGGACATGGGCATGGGCTCGCTCACGGCGCGGGCGATATCTTCGCGCGAGGTTCCCTTGACTCCAGCCAGGCCAAGCGCGCTGGCCCGATGCTTGAGCAGGTCGTGGCGGATCTCGGCGACGGCGCGGGCAACGTCTGGAAACAGATCGGGTTTGCGAGCGAGGGCGCGTGCGAGTGTCATGCCGCGAAAGCGTGCGCGTAGCCAGAGCAGCAGCGCCAGCCCGGCCAGGCTTGTTAGCGCGAGTAAGATCCGGGTATTGCGCACGGATTCACTAGCGCGCGCCGCTGCCGCCGCGGATTCCACCTGGCGGACCAGATCCTCGGCCAGTCCGCGCAGGCTGTCGTCCGGCTCGGCTTCGGTTAGAAACGCGCGCGCCAGTCGAGCCGCCTCCTGCCATCGCCCCTGGCTTCTCTCGATGCGTGCCAGGGCCCAAGCCGCCACGGGCACGCCGTCCTGCCGCGCACGGTGCAGGTAGGTTTCGAGGGCAACGCTCTGGGCCTCGGGCAAGCGCGCGGCAAGTAGCGAGAGGCGCAAGAGGGCATCATGGCCAGCGGCGGTCTTGTCCTCAGGTTTGTTCGCGGCCAGACGATGGCAGACGACCGCTTGCCCGAGGTCGCCCATGTACTCGCGAATTTTCCCCAACACAACCAGTGTGGCCGCCGGCAGCTCAGCACGGCACGGCCCGCCCAGCGCGCGCTCTGCAGCCTCGGGCCGGTCGGACAGCAGCAGTCGGCGCGCCTCGCGCAGGGCCGCATCGCTGTGAACTTCACCCGACAGCAGGGTCGAACGCAGCATGCGTGCCTCGTCGAGGTGCGTGGGATTCGGATAACTCGTGACGTAGGTCTGCAAGTCCGCCAGTGCACCCGATCGATCTCCCTCGCGCGAACGCAGCAGGGCACGGCCGTAGCGGCCTTCGGCGGCGCCGCGCTCGACCGCGCGATCGAGCCAGGGCCGGACCAGGGCTGCGGTAGTGGCATCGCTTCGCGCTCCGAGTAGAAGGGTGGCCAAGCGCGCGAGCGCGGGGCCATCGTTCCAGATGGCCTTGAGGCTGGCCTGGGGCACCTTGCCGGAAAGGGCGAAGCCGGCCGCCATGGCCTCGACGAACTGGGGCGAGTCGGCCAGGGCTTGCGCCAGTAACACCTCTGCCATCTCGGGCGCGTCCTGATCGATCCAGCGCTGGGCTTCGTCGAGCAGCCCGCGCGCCTTGCTCGAGGGTGCCGGTGATTCCGGCTGCCGCGGTTCGCCTCCATTCGTGCGGCGGCGCTCGGCCACCTGGCGGCGCAATTCGCGTAGGTCGTCCCAGGTGGGCTCCAGCACCAGGGCCCGGCGCAAAGCCTCCTCGGCACGGCTGGATTCGAGCGCGCCACCGTGTTTGGCCAAAATGGTTCCCAGCAGGCGCCAGGCCTCGGCCTCGGACGGCTGGAATTGCAAGAGCAAGGAAAGCTCGGTGACGGCCTGATCGTGCCGCCCAAGCGCTTCGAGGGCCTTGCCGCGCACAAGCCGTGCCTTGGCCCAACCCGGCTTGCTGGCCACCAGCGCGCTCGACTGTTCCAGCGCAGCACTGGCCTTGCCGTCACGCAGCCTGCCCTCGGCAGCGCGCAAGGATTGTCGATCCGAAAGCGTAAGCACCGGCGCGGGCCAATCGTCGAGGGCGAGTGCTGCTTCATCCGCGGCGATGGCGGTTTGCAGCTCGCGGGCGCGCTGGCCCACGGTCTCGGGCAAGGCCAAGAACGGGCCAAGCAACGCGCGCGCCTCGTCGAGCTTGCCCACGCTGCGCTGGAAGTTGGCCAGGGCCAAGGTGACCGCCGCTTTGCCACGTTCGTTGTCCGACACGCTGGAGAGCCCGCGGCGGACCAGATCTGCAATCTCGCCTGCGCGCTGGAAGCGCTCGGGCGAATCAGCAAGCAGCTCGGCCAGGTTTGCATACGCATAGAAGCGCTTGGGATCGAGCTCGATGGCTTTGCGCAGATTCGCCTCCGCTTCGCGTGTTCTGCCCAGCTTGCCCAGCGCAAACCCAAGATCGTTTGCGATGGCGGCACTGCCCGGCTTGGCGGCCAAGGCGGTGCGCAACTCGGCCACCGCAGCCTCGCCGTCGCCCTGGCGCAATTTGGCCAGCCCCGCTGCCACGTGGGCCTGGGCGTGCGCTGACGGTTCGACGGCAACGGCTTGACCGCCGCCATCCTGGGCGCGCAGGACAAGTGGCCAGCCGGCGAGGACGGAGGTGGCCACCAGCAAACCCGCGCGCATCATGTCCCTCGCAGCTCGCGCAGGCGCAGGCCAAGTTGATTGAGGCGCAGGTGAACCTGCCGTGCCGTGCCCTTGTCGCCGAGAAGCTCGTGCGCCATCTTGGCCAGGTCGCCGTTGGTCGAGGCGTACAGGCTGCGCAGGTACTGGCGCTCGACCTCGGCTGAAAGCCTGGCGAAGCTGGCCGCCCGTGGAAGCTCGATCTCGATACGGCGGCCGCGGTCGCCCGCCGAGGGGGGCCGGGCCGGGCGCACGGCATTGGTCCGCTCGCTGGCCCCGCGCAGAAGGCGCAGCACCAGGGCATCCGAGATGGTCAGGATGGCGGGGGCGCGCTGCACTGGCATGGTCTCGACGGCGGCGTCGAGATGGCTCGAAATCGCATGCACCAGGGCGTTGACCGCGAACAGTCGCAGCTCGCGCACGTTGCCGGGCCAGTCGTGTTCCGCCAGATGCGCCAAGGCCGCACGGCTGAGGAACACACTGAACCCATCGGGTGTGGCAAAGGTGGCCTTGGGTCGACCGAAAAACACCCCGGAGGCTTCGTCGTTAAAGTCGCGCACCGTCGGGAAGCGTGCCAGGAACTGGCGCACCAGCGGGCGCAGCCCTTCCGAGCGCAGGGTCTCGAGCAGCACGAATCGGACAAGCTCGGGCAGATCTTCACGCCGCTCGCGTAACGGCGGTACCCGCAGTCGCATGGCCGGATCCAGGCGCATGTAGAGATCGTTGCGAAAGCCGCCTTGCCGGACCAGCTGGGCCAGATCCTGGTTGGTCGCGGCCACCAGCTTGGGCGCCGCGGGTCGCGCTTTGCTGTCGCCCAAGCGTGTGACCTGGCCGCGCTCGAGCACGAGCAAGAGCTGGCGCTGCAGCTCCAGATCCAGGTTAGCGATCTCGTCGAGAAATAGGGTGCCGCCGTGGGCCTGTTCGAAGACGCCTGCGTGATCCTCCACCGCGCCGGTGTAGGCCCCGCGCCGCGTGCCGAAAAGATGCGCAGGCAGCAGCGAGGACGGGATGGTGGACAGATCGGTCACCACCAGCGGACCCTTGGCGCCCGAGCGCGGGTGAATCACGTGCTCGGCCAGGAAGCTCTTGCCCGTTCCCGTTTCACCCTCGACGAGAATAGGCAGCGGCGAGCGCGCGAGGATGTCGATGGATCGGCGCAACTCGGCCACGGCCGGGCTTGTGCCCCAGAACACGGCGCCCTCTTGCACGCTTTGGCTGGTGGCCAGGGCGCGCACGATCTCGGCGGCCAGACTGCGCGAGTCCACGATCTCGTTGGCGCAGAAATAGACCAAGGGATCGCGCGGACCCGCGCTGCCAAGCTCGGTATCGGTGGTGGTGAGCATGACCACGGGAAGACTGGGCCAGTCCTTGCGCAAGCGTTCGAGGATGAGCAATCCCTGGCGGCGGCGCAGGGTCTCGACCGCTTGGCGGCGCGCCTTGGGCTCGACCGGCAAATGGGATTTGTCCTCGGGCAGAAGGCGATTTTCGGGCACGGCGAAGTGCAGATCCAAGATGACCAGTTCGGGCAGGGTCGTGGCCTTGCCGAGCACCTCGGCCGCCTCGCCGTAGTCGTGCGCGCACTTGAGCGTGCAGCCACGATCGCGCTCTTCACACACCTGACAAGGGATCGGACGATCGCACCTGGTCAGGTAGTCGAACTGGGGCAGCTGCCGGTGGCACATGGCCACGGTTTCGTCGCGGTCGTCGACGACCAGAATCCTGGGCACAGGTCACCTTTCTTTCACTTCTCTTGCACTTCTTTCACTTCTCTTGCACTTCGTTGCACTTGCTATTCACTTGCCGTGCCAGTTCCTCGAAGGCCGCTTCCAGCGCCAACACGGGCTCCAGCTGATCGGCCAGCGCACCCGCCTCGGCGTCCGCCAGCGCGGTGGCGAATGGGCCTGCGATGGCGTCGGAAATCCCAACCGGCGCGTCGGCCAGCAAAGCCCGCCACAGCTCGCCGGCGCTGGTGGTGTGTCCCTCGTCGTCGATGAGCTTGGCCACCAGTTCGCCTGCGTTCACCGGGCCACCGAGGTCGCGTCGATCGCGCGCTGCCCACAGCATGCGTTTCACCAGGTCGTGGCGAACCCGGGCTAGCCACGCCTCGGCCGTCTCATCCATGAAATATGTATAAACGATATTCAGTTTTGTAGATAGGCGGTTCCGCGGGTGCGCTGGCCGCGTTCTTCGGGACCAACGCGGTTGGCACGAACGCTGCAAAAGCCGGGGATATCCAACCAAGGAGATCCCAATGCTGATGATGACTGGACTCGCGTTCTTCCTTTCCGCCGCCTCCATCCCCGGCGATCCCGCCCCCGCCGCAAACCCCGAGGTCAAGCTGGCGCTTGGCTACAAGGTCAAGGATCGCCAAATCGATGCCGAGAGCCGCGAGCACTGCTACCAACCGGGGGAAAGCGTGATCGCCTGGACGCAGATCTCTGGCCTTTCCACGGGCTTTGTCGAACACGTCTGGTTTCGCAACGGTCAGGAGGTGGCTCGCCACTACCTGCCCGTGAGCTCAGGCCGCAATTGGCGGACCTGGTCGCGCCACAAGTTGCAGGCTGGCGACTACAGGGTTCAAGTTCTTGGCCCCGACGGGAAAGAGCTGGCCGTGAGTACCTTCGACGCAAAGGTCTGCGATTAGGAATCGCACCGCGACGCCGTCGTACAGCCGCCTTCCAGGAAAGCGCTGGCATCGCCCCCTCGCCCCCGCGGCACCACCTCCGCGAATCTCATTCGCTCATTGGTTAGCGTGATGTATAGATCTCAGAGACATGGTGTGCCCAATGGACAGGATGGCGGCTTCCCGAATGGGAATGGATAGTTCGCAGACGACGCTCCTCTTTGTGGGCTTGCTGTTCTTCTCCGCGCCGGCTTGTGCTCAACGCGAAGGCGGGGGCCGGCCAAGCACGCCCGGGCCGGAGAAGCAGAACGAGGTTGTGCTCTACTTGGAAGGGGCTGAGCGCCAGACCGAGACCGAAGAACAACAACGAGAGTTGTTGCGAGCGCTCGAGGACTTGCGAACGCTCGATGCGGCCAAGTTGAAGAGCAAGCGCTATGCGGACTACCAGAATGTCCCGGAGAAATGGACGTTGGCTGAGCTGTTGCAGAAGTATTTCGTCCCTCGGCGGTTGCACCGAATTCACGAAGAGTCCCTCTACCTGGACGCTCAATCGCCCGGCGCTCGCGAAGTCATAGGCCAGCAGATCCGCGCCCTTCACGAGGGCCGCCAGGCCTACCCCCAACCCTAGGAGTTGCAGCATGCCTTGTGTGATTCATCCTGCCGTTTCCCAAGTCGCATTTGTCTTCAATCGGCCGTACTGCGCGAGATGCCGGACCAATATCCAAGCCGCTGTCGCGCTACTGGATGCCCATGTGACTCCACGTGATTGCTTTGTCTGGTACGCGGGAGGGCAAGACGGATGGACGCCTATTGCCGGCACAGGTTGCGCCCACTATGTGGCCCACCAATTGGGGATCCAGTCGGGTGGCGCCGGGGCCTGTTGCTTAGCCGGCTTCAGCTATCGGGTTTCCAATGTGATCACCGGCCGACAAGTGGTGACAGGCGGTCTTGGTGCAGTTCAGCTCAATGACATCTGGGTCAGCCCTACCCGAGACCACACTGGGCTGGTGTCGCAAATCGATGCGCCTCCAGCGCCCCGACCCAATGCCGGGCCGCCCGGCCCGCCGGTTGTCTGGATCACGCACGCATCCAGCGCCCAACACCGGTTGGCAACCAATCGATTCGACACCTACTTCCACGGTGCAGGAGCCTTCTATCGCTGAGTCCAGCCGCTGCTACCGCCAGGTGGGGAACCACAGCCGGTATTTGATGGCCGCGGAGCTCAAGGCGAGCTCCCCCCACACGGGGGCGTAGAAGACGGACACGGCAAGCGCGAGGCCGATGTAGCAGGCAATCCACTTGCCGTGTTTGCGCTCTAGGTGCGCGGCGAACCCGGCCAGCATGATCAGCAGGAAGGCGTAGCAGGGCAGGTAGTAGTGGCTGAAGGTGTAGTTGCCGCGCGTGCCGCGGGTTGCAAGCCACGGGGCCATGAAGGAAAACCACCCGAGCAACATCAAAAGGGCACTGCGCGTGGTCTGCCTGCCCAGGAAACTCAGCCAGTAGCGCTTGAAGCGCGAGCGAATGGCGATGACCAGCGTGGTGATGGGAAACGCCACCACCAGCAGCGTGGAGGTCGACCAGAACAGCAGGTTCCCGACGCTGGACGAATGGCGCGAGCGGAGCCCCGAGGTCGAGCTCTTGATCACGATGGGGTGCATGAGGATCGGCCAGCCGTACCAAGGCGAGGTCAGATCATTGTGGTAGTGCCCCAAATCCAGGTGATGCTTGTACAGGCCGATGATGACCTTCCAGGTGGAAATCGGATCGCTTGCCTTGCCCGTCATACGAAGCGCGCCCATCCAGATGAGGGTGTGCACGATGGGCACCACGCCCAGCCACAGGATCGCGAAGATGGAAACCCGACGGACGAGCAGAATGCCGACCGCGGCGGGGACAGCGGTCATGGCACCGCTCCATTTCACGGAGGTCGAGAAGCCGATGAGGATGCCCGCGACGAGCACGCCTTTCCAGGTACGTGCAGCGATGGCGGCCACCATGCCCCACAGCATGAAGGAAATCATCATCCCGTCGAGCAAGCCTGAGCGGGAGTAGGAAATGAAGAAGCCGTCCGCGGCCATAAACGCGGCGGCCATCCAGCCGGCCCGCTTGCTACCAAAGAGCGTCCGACCAAGCCAGTAGGCCAGGAGCACCGACTGCAACCCGAAGAGCAGCGGAACAAAGCGCCAGCCCAGGGAATTGTAGCCGAAGAGCAACATCCCAACCGCGATCAGCATCTTGCCGAAGGGAGGGTGATCGTTGTTGTCGGCAATGGCCAGAGCGTAGCTGTGGGCGTTCTTGACGAATGGCTCTTCGTCGAAGGTGAACCACGTCGGCCATGGCACGCCTTG
>Ga0302321_100000853_pt1 | contig 26475 bp, 19 predicted proteins | sample Fen_T0_1_FD_202505 | JGI IMG/M metagenome (GOLD analysis project Ga0302321, IMG submission 202505) | Peat permafrost microbial communities from Stordalen Mire near Abisko, Sweden - Fen_T0_1 | ecosystem: Environmental > Terrestrial > Soil > Wetlands > Permafrost | place: Sweden: Abisko... | reverse complement strand
CATCGGCGCGTTCTGGCCAATCGTCGCCCACTAGCCGCCCCGCGCAGCGCTCGACGATGCGTTCGATGCCGAGACGCCGCGGTGTCGGCAGCCCGGGCTCGCTACGTAGCCGTTCCACAATCTCACGTGCCCGCGTTCGATCGCCGAGCGAGCATGCGACGATGGCGCGTTGGCGCAGTGCTTCGGCATGGACCTCCGGTAGTCGGATGCCGCGGACCAAAGCGCGATCGAGGTGTTCGACCGCCGCTGCCTCACGCCCCTTTTGCCAGTAGTTCCGCCCCAACAGGTAGTCGGCGGTGCCGTCTTCGGGCGCTTCGCTTGACCAACGCAGCAGCTCGCGCACTGCGACGTCCCAAGCGCTCTCGCCTTTGATGCCGAGCAATAGCGTCGTGACCGCCTGGATTTCAGTTTTGGTTTTGGCGCCGCGTTTGACGTCGAGACTGCGCCGCCGGTCAACGTCGAAGGTCTGAACTGCGATCGCGTCGTAAAGTGGCCGCGCTTGCTCCCAGTTTCCGGCTGCCAGCAGCAGATCGGCTAATTTCTCACGCGCCCGTTGCCGGACCGGTGCTGGTTGTGACGCATCCGCGGCAATCGCGCGGTAGGCCTGCTCGGCGCGCTCTTGATGCTCCGGCGTAGCCGCTGCGTGTTCCGCGCATTCACCGAGCCCGAAACGCGCGCGGATCTCAGTTGTGTCCAGACGTCGCGCTTCGTCATACAGTCTGCAGGCCGCCTCGGCGTCACCCGCTGCCAGACGTTGCTCAGCCTCGGCGATGGCGCGATCGACTGCGTGGGGACAACGCCGCGAATACACTCCCAAGCGCGCGAACTTGGCAAGAGCCGCTTCCCTTGCCCCGTCGGGCAACACCACAGCCGCGAGTCGCTTGACGAAGGCTTGCTCTAGATCGGCCATTGGGTGCCCGGTAATGCCATCGAGCGAGTCCCCGGCATACCAACGACGCACGGCAACCTTGCCATAGTGCTCGCCCAACCATTCGACGAAAGCGCCCGCCACCGTATAGGCCAAGGTTCCCGAATGCTGTAGAAACCCAAGCGAGAACAACTGCGTCAGCGCTGGGCGCTTGCCAATGTTCTCGAGAGCCGCACTCCACTCGAGTGCCGTCAGATCGCCGTCCTCGTCGGGCGCCAATGCCACGGCAAGGCCCTCGATGAGGCCCGGATTGGGCAGCCAACCCCCGAGACTCCCCGCCACCTTGAAGGGCCCCCGCGCCGTCTGGCCGCCCACGATATGGGCCAATTCGTGTCCCACCACGTCATCCGGGTAGTTGGCGCCGTTCAAGTAGATCTCGCGACGCCAAGGCTTGGCAATCTGCGTGTGGGCCGCTCCCATGAGCAGTTCCTTCTGCGCAGGGCTGTCAAAGACGAAGGCGGTCACATGCTCGAGTGGCTGAGTGCCGATACGGCGTTCGAGCCGCACCAGCCACGCATCGCAATCCGCAGCTAGTCGCTGGAGGGAACCGTGCTTCTGCGTCGCGCTCGCGACGATCTCGCAACGCCCGTGGGTCACCGTTTGGGCAAGATTGTGGCGGATCCACGCTGTAGAAGAACGGTGTCCCAAGGGTTCGCCCTGGCTCGTGATTACGCCGAACAATCCCAACCCCAAGACACCGATGATCACGACGCCGCGATCGAAGTGCCGGTAATCGAATCGGACCCTACCGTCGGCATCGAATTCAGTATGGCGCGCGAGCGCCCAGAGAAACAACAAAAGACCGAGGGTGCCCAAGCGGTAGCTGATGAGACGAGGCGTCGGATCAAAACCCGTATCGTAGGGCGAGCCCGCGAAGAATCCGACGAACTGATCGAAGGCAAAGACGCTTGGTGAGCGATAGAACGACACGAGCCCGACGCCGACCCCAAATAGCGGCGCCGCCAACGCCAAGACGACACGCAGAGCAGCGCGACGCCGCCGACGCTCCGCGCGCGTCGCGATAATTCCAGCAATTGAGCCCCAACCGGCGGCGATGACAATCCCGGCGATGGGCCCCAATAGCAGCATCAGCAGATCTTGACCTGGCGCGCACCAACCCACGCGTGCGGCGTGCACCGAAAGCACCGTTGTCAGGATCCCGGCATGAGCTCCGGCACGGCCGATGGCCGACACGAGCTGGGGCTCGATGCGACCTGAAGCTTTCAGCGACAAGGCGGCACTCACTGCCGTTATCGACGGGATCAGTAATCCAAATAGCAACGCGCTCTCGTACCCCGGACGCGAGAACACCGGGAAAATCCCTAGAACTAGGGTAAGTGCGAACACGAGCCATGAGCTCGGAGCGACACCCCTCAGCCAGTGCTCAAGTCTGCCCATACGCGCAAGACTCGCCTAGGGGCCAGGTGGAGTTTGACCTGCCGAGTTTGCGGACGAAAATTCGTCGTCCTCCGCGAAGCCATCCGGATCTTCGGCAACCGGCGTTGGATCGAGCGCAAATTCGAGCACTTCAGCCACATGACGCACCAGCTTGATGTCTAAATCCTGCAGCACCTCTGCCGGGACCTCGTCGAGATCTCGCTCGTTGGCTGCAGGTATGACGACGGTTGTCAGCGCTGCGCGGTGAGCGGCGAGCAACATGTCCTTCACTCCGTGCACTGCAAGGACGGCTCCACGAAGCGTAATCTCCCCCACCAAGGCCACCTTGGGCTTGGCATTGCAGCGGAGCATGAGGGATGCGACTGCGACAAATATCGCCAAGCCGGATGCTGCTGAATCCTCCGATGCCCGTGCGCGTGGTATGTGTACGTGCAAATCACGTTTCTCGAGCAAATTTACCGGCAGCCCAAGGCGATCGGTGCGCGAGCGCACGTAACTAACCGCAGTCTCGGCCGCCTCGCGCAGGACATTGCCGAGGCTCCCAGTGAAGCGCACCTCGCCGCGGCCGGGCATAACTGTGGCTTCGATGAATTGAATGTCGGCACCCGTCGACGACACGCCTAGGCCCGTGGCAATGCCCGGTGCAAGCTTGCGTTCTGCAAGTTCCGGCATGACCTTGTCGGGCCCGAGAATGTCGCGAACCGCGTGATGATCGACGACCACGTTCTCGACTGGGATACCGTCCGCGAGCCGTACGGTGATGGCGCGGCACACTGTCGCAATTTCCCGCTCAAGCCCGCGAACACCCGCCTCGCGTGTGTGAAAATCGACGATATGCTCCAGCCCTTCCTTGTCGAAGCGCAACCGCTCCTCGGTCAGGCCGTGTTCGCGCAACTGTTTTGGTACCAGAAATTGCCGAGCAATCCCTAGTTTTTCATTCCGCGTGTATCCGGGGACCTCAATTATTTCCAAGCGATCACGCAACGCCTCGGGGATCCCACCCCAGTAGTTGGCCGTTGCCAGAAAGAGGACCTGCGAGAGATCAAACGGTAAATCGATGTAGTGGTCGGTGAACGTCGTGTTCTGTTCCGGATCGAGTACCTCGAGCAGAGCCGCAGCCGGATCGCCGCGTACGTCGGAACCCATCTTGTCCACTTCGTCGAGCACCAAGACCGGATTCTTCGTTCCGACCTTCTTCAGTGCCTGAATGATCCGCCCGGGCAAGGCACCGACATAGGTGCGGCGATGCCCGCGAATTTCGGCTTCGTCGCGCACGCCACCCAAGGCAATGCGGCCATATTTCCGCCCCATCGAGCGAGCGATACTGCGACCAAGCGAGGTCTTGCCTACCCCTGGTGGCCCGATGAATAGTAAGATCGGTCCCTTCTTGTCCTTGCGCAGCTGCCGCACCGCAGAAAACTCCACGATCCGCTTTTTGACGCGTTCGAGGCCGTAGTGATCTTCTTCGAGGCAGCGCCGCACCTCGGCCACTTCGACCCGTTCGGGGGTGACCCGCGACCACGGCAAGTCCGCTAGCCACTCAACGTAGTTGCGGCCAACCTGGTACTCAGCCGATTGCGGTGGCATTCCGGCCAAACGCCGCAATTGCTTCCTTGCCGCCCGCTCGCACTCGTCCGGCATCTGCGCGCGTTCGATGCGCTCGCGCAAGACCTCGAGCTCTTCATCGTCCGTCGATTCGCCGAGTTCGTCGCGGACGGTTCGCAATTGTTGGCGCAGCACCAGATCGCGCTGTGACTTTCCGAGATCCTCGAGGGCGATTGCCTTCTTCGCCTTCAAGATCCGCAGCTGACGTTCCACGAGACCCGTGACGAGCCCAATTCGCTCCGAGAGGTTCGTCGTTTCAAGCACCTGTTGCCGCGTCGCAATACTGGCGTGTTCCTCGGGAAGGTTGGACGCGATCAGATCCGCCAAGGCCCCAGGATCGCGAACATTGTCGAGGATGCTCGCGGTTTCACGCGGAAGATCTGGCAGCAAGCCCAACACCTCACGCACCATGGCGCGAAGACGCTCGCCGAGAACGACCATCGCCGCATCGGCCTTGCCGAAATCCGAAAGCCGTTCGGCTTCCGCTCGCATATACGGCTCAAGCCCCATCGGGGACACGACGCGAAACCGCGAAATCCCGTTGAGCACTACGCTGTAGTTGGCATTCCCAAGCCGAATCACTTTGACGATCCGCGCCAGCGTCCCAAGTTCATACAGGTCGTCGAAGGTGGGCTCGACCGTCTCAGCGTTGCGCTGAGTTACGACGCCCACGAGCGCGTCGCCACGGTCCATCAGTTCCTCCACCAACCGCACGCTCCGAGGTCGACCCACGTTGACCGGAACCACCGACATGGGAAAGAGCACTGAGTTGCGCAGCGCCATGATAGGCACCGCTTGCATCCGAGCCATGGAGGTTCGTTCCGACGTCATTTACCCTGGGACAGGTTCTACGACGTGCCAAAGCGTTCAGCAATGTCTGGCGCGGATCTCGAGTGCGCAGTTGCCGCTGCTGCCGCTGCTGCTTGCATGGGTAGGGAGGTCAACGTTGTCTCGTTCGCCGGAGCCACCACAATTGGCGTGGACGGCGAAGCGGCCAAGGGGCCCGTCGCCGCTCAGTCCTAAACGGTAGGACCGGACGGCGAACCCACCTCGCCACATGGGTCGAAAACTATCGACCTGCTGTCAAAGTCTGCTCAAATGCGCTTGCCCTGCGGCGGGTAAACAGCCGCCCAAAGCCAGCCGCCATGAGTAGACGCGCCAAAGTCGAACGCAAGACCCGCGAAACGAACATCTCCGTCGAGCTTGATCTCGACGGGACTGGAGCCAGCCAAATCCAGACGCCGATTGGATTTCTGACGCACATGGTCGAGCAGATAGCCCGCCACGGGCTGATCGATCTCAACGTTCAGGCCGAGGGCGATGTGGTCATCGATGGTCATCACACGACTGAGGATCTTGGCATCGTATTTGGCCAAGCATTGCGTGACGCCATCGGTGCAGCGCAAGGAATCGAACGCTATGGCGCTGCAGAAATCCCAATGGACGAGGCTCGCGTCAAGGTGGCGCTCGACCTCTGTGGGCGTCCCTACTTCGTGTGGAAGGTACCGATCCCGAAGGCTAAAATTGGCGATTTTGATAGCGAATTAGCCGAGATCTTCTTCGAGGCCGTAGCGCGTAGCGCCAGGATGAACCTTCACGTAGTGCTCGAAACGGGAGACAACCTGCACCACATCGTCGAAGCCTGTTTCAAGGCGTTTGCGCGCGCGCTGCGCCGCGCTATCACGAAAGACCCGCGTTCGCCTGGGGTGCCTTCGACCAAGGGCACCCTCGCGTAGTAGGCCACGGGCCCAACATCGCAGCCGATTGGACGATCCCGAGATGATGCACGTCATTCCCTCTATCGATTTGCTCGACGGCAAGGTCGTCCGCCTCATGAAGGGGCAATACGACGCAGTAACGGTATATTCGTCGGATCCTGCAGCCGTCGCAAGGGCGTGGCGCGGGCTTAGTCCCATGCTGCACGTGGTCGATCTCGAAGGTGCTCGCGAGGGGCGTGCCGTGCAAACCGACGCCGTGCGCTCGATCGTTGAAGCATTTGGACCGGGCGTGCAAGTTGGCGGCGGGGTGCGGTCAATGCAAGCCGTTGAGAGTTACATCGAACTCGGAATCGATCGCGCCGTGATGGGAACGGCAGCCATCGATAACCCCGAGCTCGTCGCCCAGGCGGCCGAGCGGTTCCCGCATCAAATCATCGTTGCCGTCGACGCCCGGCAGGGCATGGTCGCCACGGCCGGGTGGCTCGAACAGTCCGAACGCCCCGCCATCGACGTGGTTCGCGGCTATGCGAAGCTCCCATTGTTCGCGGTGCTCTACACCGATATCGACCGCGACGGCACGGAAATCGGGCCCAATATCGAGCATACGGCGCGCCTCGGCGAGCAGGGTGGCATCGCTGTGATTGCCAGCGGAGGTGTCGGTACACTCGCCCACCTCGAGGACTTGGCGCGCCGAGCCACGTCGAGCCACATCGTTGGCGCCATCATCGGCAGAGCATTGCACGAGAAGCGCTTCTCTTTGCGCGAAGCCGTCGACGCCGTAGGCAAAGCGAGCGAGAATTGACCGACCGAATCCTCGGCTAGTTCACGCGCAAGAGCACGCTTCGAACCGGTTGGGGTCTCGTCCAGCCATGGCTCACTCCGACGCAAATCGTCCGACACTTCGCCCCTCTGGCAATCTGCCTGTGCACTCGATGCAGCCAGTGACGCTGCCGCTCGAATCCGGGCCCCCAAACAGTGACGTTTCGAGCGAGGACTTTCTCTTCTACCTTTCTCGCGGTAGCGAGCTGCTCAAGGGCGACCAGGTTACCGAGGCCAAAGAGGCACTTGAAGTCGCGCTGAGCCTGCAACCACGCGATCTCCGGGGTCAGGGGCTGCTCGGTGTCGTCTATTTCAGACTTGGTCTCTATCCACGCGCGATCGATATCTACCGACAAATTGTCGATGCCTACAGCGACGAGGTGGCACCGAAGGTCAACCTCGCTCTCTGCTACGTAAAGACTGCGCAGCACCAAGCCGCGCGTGAGCTGCTTGAAGACGTCGTTCAATGCGACCCCGAACATCACCGCGCTTGGGCGTACTTGGGTTTGGTCTTCCAGTTTCAACGTGATTTTGCCAAAGCGGAAATGGCGTTCGAACGCGCCGGCCAACACACAATGGCCGAACGCATGCGGCTGTTGCTCGAGCAAACTGAACCCCACCTAGAAGAGAACATCGAATCACCCGAGCGCTGGGAATTCCGCGCAGCGGTCGAAGATGCCTTCGGCAAGCTCGAATCGAATACGGCACCATTTCACATCGATCCTTCGGCGAGCCCAGAAGCAGTGCCAAGCATCGGTCGCTGGAAAGCCACTGAACCAGGCGAAGAATCCATACCATCCGCTGAACGACCCCCGAGGCGGCAATCCACACCCCCACCCTCGTGTCGCCCGCCCTCGTTCCGTCCGCCGCCTTTGCCAGCGTTGGCCCAAAACGGGCTGCCGCATCTCCGCGACTGGCTGCATGAGCGGTCACCCGGGGTCGGTGGCAGTCAAGCGGCATCCATCGATGACCGAACCATCCTGATCGAACTAAACGAGCCCTTCGGAGTCCGCGCCGCTGCGGTTGTCCTCGTCTCGCCTGGCGAAGCGGCCAAACGCGAGACGCGCTTGTTGTTGCGTGCACGAGCCATCGAACAAGCAGAACTACTTGGCGGCGGTCAGTCACCCATCATGGGATACTTCGGTCCAGGCAGGCTACTGGCACGCGCTGAAAGCGGGCTCGTGGAGTTGTTCGAACTTGACGACGAGACGATCACGGTCCGCCAACAGGCGCTGTTTGGTCTCAGTTTGGGGCTGCGTTACGAGGGTGAGCGCGTGAAGTTCGGACGCATCGAGAGCCTCGATGTCATCCGCGTTTCTGGCCGCGGAACGGTCGCCCTTCACCTGCCAGCCCAAGCCATGACTCTCGACCTGACCGGCGGTGGTCTCGTCGTCCGACTCGCTGAGTTAGTCGGTTGGACTGCTCGGGTCCTGCCAGAATCGGTCGATCCGGCCGAAGCACCTGGAAAAGCCCGGGGGTTCGTGGCGCTGGGTGGAGCAGGCACTGCCATCATCGTTTAAATCGGTGGCGCTGGTCGCCTTGGCAGAATGCCTTCGTGGTGACAGGATGCGCACCCGTCGTCATGTCGAGCTCATCCCGTTCACGCTCCGGCCCTCCGCCTCGCTGGCGTAAGCGTCGTTCGCGTGCTGCGCTTTCCGTCGATGAGCGCGCACAGCTCGCCCAAAGGCGGCGCTCGATTAAGGAGGACGCGCTCAATCTTCCGAACCTGCTGACCTTCGGTCGAATCGCTGTCATTCCGTTGGTTCTGTGGCTCATCGATCGTGGTTCGCCCAAGGATTGCCTCTGGGCGGCGATCGTGTACGCGCTCGCCTGCATCACGGATTTGTTGGATGGGTACTTGGCTCGCCGCATGAACGTAGTGAGCCTCCTTGGGAAATTCCTCGATCCGCTTGCTGACAAGTTGCTCGTTACCGCCGTCCTCGTCCGGATGGTGCCCATGGGACGCATCGCTGAATGGGCGGTGGTCTTACTGTTGAGTCGCGAATTGGCCGTAACCGGATTGCGATCGCTTGCCAGCAGCGAAGGCATTGTTATTGCAGCCGGCGATGACGGCAAAAGCAAGACGGCACTGCAGATGGTCGGGATCCTGTGTTTGCTCATCGGATACCCCTACCACCTCAATTTGTACATTTTTGATTTGGGGATGGTCGACTTGGTCCCTGTCGGCAGGGCGCTCGTCTATATCTCGCTTTTCTTCTCGCTCAAAAGCGCGGTGTCGTACACATCGTTGTTTGCAGAAACCGTACAAGCCAAGGGAGGTCGAAGTGCCAAGGCCTAGCCTACGAACCTCCCATCAAGACGATAAAACCATGAATCTCAAGCGATCTATTCTGCCCGTTGGATTGATATCCCTGTTCGTTGCGTGTTCACAACAGGGCGAAGGCGAACGCTGCACTTTTAACTCCAGTGGCGATTCGGACTGCGCAAGCGGCCTTGTCTGCGTGAAGGCAACTGCCCTTGAATTGGAGAGCACCGCGAAATATCAGGCTGACCGTTGCTGCCCGCCAGGCAAGAACGCCTGGACCGATCCGAACTGTGAACCCAAAGCCGCCACGGAAGTTACCACCAGCACAGGTGGAACGGCGGGCGCCGTCGGCGGCGGTACCCAAACCGGAAGTGCTGGCACCAGCAGCGCGGGCGCTGCAAACGACAGCACTGCCGGTGCGGCAAGCACCATGGCCGGCTCGGCAGGAACCGGGACTTGATACCAGTCATTCGTGGATCCACAAATCCAGCGCCTCATCTTTTCCCCTAGTGACTTGCTTCGCGACGGCAAGACACTCGCCACGCCAATTCGCGTTGGCGGGCGTGTCGAATGGATCACAGATGAACAGCTGCTGTTAGCGGACGCGATTGGAAGCCTCAAATTGCGCTGCGAAACGGAGCTTGTGCGACGTTTGACGCTGGGGGCGCTCGCGGTGGTGAAGGTCAAGCAGCAATCAGGCCAGCTCGTCGTCGTCGCTGTCGAACAAGTCGACGCGTTTGCGCCGCCGCGCGGCGACAGCGAATGGGCACGTTTGGTCTGGTCGGGCAAAGCCAAACGACTAGTGGCGCTTGACCGGGCGCGCCAGGCCATACGCCATTGGTTCAACGAGCGAGCGTTTGTCGAAACTGAAACGCCCAGTCGCCTAAAGGCGCCAGGCCTTGACAGCGATGTCGAGCCCGTCGCCGCCGAGGATGGCTGGTTGGTGACCTCTCCCGAGCTTTGTATGAAGCGCTTGCTGGTGGCGGGCATGCCGCGCATCTTTCAATTCGCCAAGTGCTTTCGTCGTGGCGAACTCGGACCACGACACGAGCCCGAATTCACGATGCTCGAGTGGTATCGTGGCTTCAGCGATCTCGAACAAATCCTCGACGATACCGAAGAACTCGTCATGACTGCCGCAGCGGCCGTCGGAGCTGGACAGAAAATCGAACACGAGGGACGTCAAGTCGTTCTCGAACGTCCATTCCTTCGGCTCACCGTGGCTGAAGCATTTCGTCGACACGCCGGAATTTCGGCCGTGGACGTGTTGGCGCGTGAACACCGACAACGATACTTTCAGCTCTTCGTCGATCAAGTGGAACCGAGCCTTGCCGAGTATGAACGCCCGGTGTTCTTGCATGCCTACCCCGCGAGCGAGGCTGCCTTGGCGCGACTGAATCCGCAGGATCCGCGTTGGGCTGAGCGCGCCGAGCTGTACGTGGCCGGGGTCGAGCTCTGCAATGGCTACAGTGAGCTCAGTGACCCCGTCGAGCAACGCGCAAGATTTGAGGCCGAATTGAAACGTCGCGCCTCCGAGGGCAGTCCGGTCTACCCACTTGACGAAGCTTTCCTGTCCGCTCTCGAGCAGGGAATGCCACACTCTGCGGGCAATGCGCTTGGTTTCGATCGGTTGATGATGTTGCTAGTGGGCTGCTCGGCTATCGACCAAGTCGTGGCATTCCCCAGAAACCAGGTTTGATGCACTCGTCACTCGTAGTGCAGGATCGAAAACACTGGCGTCGGTAGCAGCCTGTCGCGACCTTGTAGGCTATCGAGTTCGAGCACGAAAGCGTAAGCTACAACATAGGCGCCCTGTCGATGAACCAGTTCAGCGGCTGCGGCTGCCGTTCCACCGGTAGCTAGGAGGTCGTCCACGACGATCACACTTGTCCCCTCGGCAAGCGAATCGCGATGCATCTCAAGTTCGTTTTCACCGTACTCGAGAGAGTAACTCACCCGATCGACCTTGGCCGGAAGTTTGCCGGGCTTGCGCACTGGAACGAAACTCGCGTTGAGCCGAGCCGCCAGTGCCCCGCCAAAGATGAACCCGCGCGATTCGACGCCCACCACCGCATCCACGTGTTCGCCCACGAAACGCTCAGCCAAAGCATCGAGTACGATGTGAAACCCCTTCGGGTCGGAGAGTAGCGGGGTGATATCGCGAAATAGGATCCCCGGCTTTGGAAAATCCGCGATGTCGCGCACCAACGATTTAACGTAGCCAATTCGATCGAGCGCGATATCAGACGTGTGCCGAATTCGATCGGGCCGAGCAAGCTCAAGCGCCCGCTGGCTTTCGCGTTCGACCCCGCGCGGAGTCGGAGCCCGGCGTGGAGGGACTGGCTTGTTCTTTTTGACGACCGCTCGTTTGCGCGCTGGCATGGCGCGCCACTTCTACCACGAACCCTCCAGCCGACGTAAGGCTTGTCAGTCTCGGTGCTCAATGCATCAACAAAGTCGCGACGATGGAGCTGAAAACACCACGTCCTGGTTGGCTTCACTCCCCAGCAAATGTCGCGATGACTGCCCGCGCACGCTCGGTGTGCTCGATTGAGTAAGGCGCTAGCTCGAGCGGAGTGATCCCAACCCAACCCCGATCGAACGCCCCGGTATCCGTATCCGCGTCTGCCTGGTTCTCGGCGCCGGGGGGCCCCCCAAGCCACAAATACTCCCTGCCGCGGGGGTCTTTGCGAAACTCGACACCGTCGTGGTAGCGCCGACTGCCAAGTCGCGTGACCACGATTGGCCAATGATTTCCACGGGGAAAGTTAACATTGAGCAGGAGCGCCGATTTGTCGTCGTCTTCGAGCACCGCGTTGACCAGCCGACGACCAAGCCGGCATGCGCTCGGAAGATCCGTATCGATGTCACCCGAAAACGCGACGGCTCGCAACCCACGTAACGCAGCCTCACGGGCCGCCGCCACCGTACCGCTATAATGAATGTCAGCTGCGAGGTTGAGACCGCGATTCACCCCCGAAACCACAATATCCGGAATTCGTGGCAAGAACCGCGTGTCGCCGAACAATGCCGCGTAAACGCAATCGGCGGGTGTGCCCTCGATCGAGAACACACTCGACGCGTGTTCGGCAAACCGAAGCGGTCGATGCAAACTCAATGCATGGCTCGATGCACTCTGTTCGTGCTCAGGCGCTACAACTACGACGTCGGCAATCTCGAGCAACGCCAAGCGGAGTTGAGCCAGCCCTTCGGACCGGACCCCGTCATCGTTTGAAAGCAGTACGAGTGGGCGACCCATGGGACGGAGCGAAGAATGTTCGTTCCTAAACTGTTGCGCAACCGAATCCGGTGCCCGATCGTGATTGCTGCCCCCTCGGACCGCAATTTGCGGGGTTGCCTCAGCCGGGGTTCCAGTCGTAGTTTAGCCCGTGTGCTATCCGATGTTCAGCGAGCGGACTTCACCCGGCGAGTCGAGGAACAACTCGGCCGCTACGGCGTAGCCGGGCGGGTTGAGTCGAATGGGCACCATCTTCGCGTTGTCGGCCCCGGACGGGCGCTTACAGTCGCCTCCGCCGAAATGGATGCATTTGCCACCGCGCCTCCAGACCAACAAGCCCGATCGGTTGAGCGAATCGTTCGAGAATTTGTCCGGCTTCGACGGAGTGGGGCTCCACCACCGCGCCCACGCTGGCGAGATTGGTTACGCCCAATTTTCATATTGGGCTTGATGATTGCGTGTCTGGCTGCAGCCTGGAGGTGGCTCGGCAAGCCCGCTCGCGACGCAATCTTGGCGCGATCCGCAGCAGAGAGCACGCAACGAGTTACTGCGGCGACTGGTCTAGCGCAAAGCCCCGCAGTGCCAACAGCAACGATGTGCCAACGCATTCAAACTCGAATTGCCACTGGCGGCACCGTAAGCGTCCTCGATGTGGATGGCTGGGTCGTCGAAATGCTGCTGCTTTCTGCCGTGCCAACGCTCGAGCCCACAAGCTCGAAACTCGACGGCTTCTTCGCCGAGGCCACAACCGCGTCACCGATGCGACGCCTCACCTGGCCCGAAGACGCCGAGCTGTCCGCACTCGAGTCCCCCGATACGTTCGTCGTTATCTCCAGTGAGCCACTGGTCGACATCCTCGCTGGCACCAAATCGGGGATCCGTATCACTTTGTCTGGCAAGTTCGTTGCCAAGTACTTTGACGAGCTCGGTCGCACAAGGATGCAGCGGCTTGCCGCTGCCCTATTCGAGGCAACCGGTTCAAGTTATGGCGCACTTTACGCCCGTTGCGCCGCGACCACGAACCACCAAGTTGGCAGCTGGTTCCGTGCCAAGGATCTCCCTAGCTCCGTCTTAGCGCTGGTCGCCGCCATGGGCTTGTACGCTGAAGTATCCCACGTGAACGGCGCAGATCCTCGAACGAACAGCCCGCTCGAGCAACGCCGGATCTGGGACACCCTGCTCGAACGAGCGCCGCGACTGGACAGGCAGAAGATCACGCTCGCGCTGGCCGAGGACGGTGGAATGATTGCCGCTCGACCGGGCCAATGGCTCACAATCACGTTTCCATTTCAGGATTCCAATCGTGCGACGCGTGCCAGTTTGCGCATTGCGAAACAATTCGGCGTCGCGCCCCGCCATTAGAAGCACGCCCAGTCTGCCCTGTATACTCTGCCTATTCCTTGGGAGGCGGTACATTCAGGATCTTGATGTCTTCGATGGCATCGCGGAACCTGACCTCTTGCTCACGCATTCCCAACTCGACCTCGACCAACCGTTTGGTGATTTGATCGATTCTCGTGGACGCATCACCCAACTTCCTGGCGAGCTTTTGCCTCAAATCGCCCGCCTGGGCGTTCTTCTCGATGGCTCTCAGACTGTCCTTGAGTTGTTCCAGGTTGCGCTCGAGTTCACCGCGCTCGGTGACGAGCCGGGCTTGCTCATCGACCTGTCGCTTCCAGAGTTCGCGGACCTGCCAAGCCGCGGCCAGTTGAGTGACTGATTTTGAGTCAGAACGCGCATCGCCAAGGTAGGCTTTGACCGCTTCGTCTGCCAGCGGCTCAAGCCAGCCAACGGTGCGCTGCTGCGCCAAGCGCTCGTCGACAACCAATTCAGCATGGCCATTCGGCGTGATCGAGATTGGCACGAGCGCATTACCCACCGCGGCATTGTCTTCCGTTCCCGGCGCTGGCCGAAATAGCCGTGTGCCTGGTCGGCGCGGATGCCGAACGAGCACCTTCGCTGGCTCCTTCGTGCCGTTGGTCATCTTGTAGGTAGTCATGGTGACGCTGTCGCGCTCAATGCTGAGTTGGCCGACTTCCACCTTGAACAGGCGCGCTCCGCGTTCGTCGTATTTCGCGAACTGCTCGACAGCCACTCCACGTTCGAGCGCAAACGGCACCGTAGCCGTGGCACCCGGCGGAAGGCTTTCTAGTAGCCCCTGCCCGAGGAAAGAACCTTTCTCAAACACGGCGATTGGACCTCGTTCGAGCAGGCCCTTGGTAGAATTTGTAAAGCGCGCCACCCGGAACGGATGCCGAATCGAATCCGAAACACCGCCATCTGGCGCAAACAAAAACACGCTTTCGCCAGGTATTGCCTCATTTGCCAGAAGCACCATCGTGGCGCTCTCGTCTGGAACCGTGATCGGATACGGCACCGAGTAGCGCGTCGCTCCCGATTCAATTGCTACCCCTGCCAAAATGTTAACGTTGCGCGGCGCACTAGGCGCTTGGTGGACAAGTGCGGGTGGCGCGGGTGGCATGGCGGCAGCCGCATTCGGCATTGCCATCTCCTTCTTGTCGACGGCATCGGATTTAGCGCGGCGCTTTACCGTTGCTTTGGGCATACCGCCGAGAGACCTGCCAGAACCCGAGGCTGCTGACTTGGCGGACTCATCACTGAGTAACACGGGCGCCGAAGCGGGCGCTGCTGCCGCCTCTTCTTCGGGTACATAGCGAGTGACTTCACCACCAACCTTATTTTCTAGAGAGGTTACGCCTTCCGGCATGGCCGCAATCACCTCGCCTGAGTCGTTGACCACGGGCCGCGTGGGAGTCACGGGTCGGCCGAGCGTCGACTGGAATGCGAGCGGAGCGCCGGCAACGAGCACTAATTCGACATCGCGCCAATCCTCACCGGAAAGGTTCTGAATGATCCCCCAAGACTGCAGTTCTGCCTTGCCGCCCGGGTTAACCACGACACGATACGACGGTCTCCACACCGGCGTTTCCGCAACGTACCCGATGGCGAGGTCATGCTGCTTGCCGTCGAGGCGAAGTGACACGCGACGCAGCGGGTTCCTCTCCTTGCGCTCCTTAGAAGCAGGTTCGGGACATTTGCCAGGCTCGCTTGGGCAGACTGGAGGCGCAAGCGGTTCGAATTTGTCTGCGATTTCAATCGGAAATGACGCTGACCGGACACTGCTTCCACCGCGCTCGACAATGGCGAGCGTCGCGAGAAAGTCGCCCACGGCTTCTTGCCGCATTTGGAAAGTGACCTCAGATTCGTCAACGCTGCCTGCACGTTCGAAATAGCCGACGCCGTTGCGATACACCACGACTCGCCGCAGGGGCAGCTGACTCGAGGCGACGTTCGGCCCACGCGCACATCCGAAGGTCAAGGCGGCTAGCCCCACACAAGAAAAAAGTCGCTTCATGACGCGTGATCTTGCCTGAGTCTCTTATCTCTGAGAAGAGAGAAGAGTATGGTGCGGCATTGTGACCGCCAATGGCCCCTCCCCACCCCGTCCCCCGCCACCGCGCCGTCCCCCGCCACCGTCGGCTCGCGCCGCAACCGCTGCAGCCTTAACGGAAGCACAGCGTCGAGCGCTGTCCGGTGAAGCCCTCGGCCTGCTCACCGAGCAGTTGACTGCTCGAGTGGTGCATTATCGGGCCGATCTGGAGACGAACTCGGAGCTCGACGCCATCACTGCGCAAGTCGTGGCCCAGGTGCGGGCGCTGCAAGACGTCGCGACCGCTGGGCAGAAGACCAACCAACCCGTCGAAGCCATTGAGCGTGATCAAATTGCGTCGCTTTCCGGGTTGCTCAAGCGCATGTTGGGACAGCGTGGCTCGAGTGAGTTCCTCACTCACTGGATTGGCCCCGTTGGCAAGCGCGTGGCCAAGCTCTTCTTCGAAAGCGAGTTACACGAACGCACCAAAGGCAACAAGGAACGCGTCATCCAGAGTTCGGCCCAAGGGCTTTGCTACGTCTTGGCGCGCTATTCTAATCGGTTGCGTTCCGATCTCGAGGGTTTCGAGTACGCAGACACCGAGGTGCGTGAAGCCACATTCGAGCGACTCGAGAAGCTTTCGGCTGAATTTCGTACGGAGTTCTTGTCGCGACGGTCGCCAGAGCTGCACCGTATCATGGCGATCTTCTCTGACGTGCTTGCGGATTTCTTGGCGGTCGGGCTTGAAAGCGATCGCGACAACTTCGCGCAAATCATCATACGAAAGTCCGGCTCGGCGCGAGGAGCAGGTAGCGTTGGCTACAAGATCCAACGCGAAGCCTTCACTGGCTTTCGCGCGGCCTGGGAGAAGGAGTGGATGGAACGCTGGGTGACATTTGCTTCCGAACGCTTCGTCGCACGCCTTAACGCTGAGGATGAACCGTTCATGGAGGAAACCGTGGCGTTTTTCGTCGATCCCCACCTCTATAGTGAGACCGCGGTGGTGCTCTGCGAAGCAGCCTATGACTTCTTGTGCCAAGAAGGCCTGCTCGATCTGCCCCTCGACTGGCGCGTTCAGCTAAATACACGCTAGTCGGCGTTCGCCCCAAGTTCGACTGCGTAGCTGAACTTGGCTGCCCCGCTTCCCATCATCCCGAGCAGGTTGAAGGGGGGATTAACTTTGCCAATCTTGTTGCTGTTGTCGACAAGGATGACATAGCTTGCCGGGGGAAGCCGAAGCGTTTGCATGATTTCCACACCCGGGGCGAGCACGAGACTCGCTGATGGCTGGTTCGGTGGGGCGGCCATTGCTGCCCCGGTTTGAATTCCCTCGCGCCACGCTTCGATGGCATGCCTCGGATAGACAAGTCCCTCGATCTGTGGCCCCTCGACGCGCGCGCGAAGAAACAGCGCTTGATCATCCTTCGCGACTTCGAACGGCCCGAGCAGATCAAATTGACCGATCTTGATTTCGGTCGTTTCGTTGGCCAAGATCATGCGATCGTCGCCCGAAAGCTCGAACGGCCTGGCTGGCTTCTGCGGGGGTACCAGACGACCCAAAACAAATTCGTCACCGGTATCAGTTCGAATGGCCGTGAACCCCTCAGAGAGCTTTCCCGATAAGATCTGTCCCCCAAAAGTCGACGCGAGATATCCTGCTGGCCCCTGTGCTGCCCAGTTGACCACCGGGTTCTCGACTGAACCAAGCTGAAATTGCGGGGGCACCAACGCGGCGCCTGTCGGCACGCCCCAGACATACAGGGCGTCGGATTCCATTCGAAAATCCATGCGGTATTCGACACTAGCGCTCGCCCGAAATCCGACGCGGCCTGCGATCGGCGTCCACGCGAACCCGGTACCCGAAAACGAAACGGTCATGGTTTGTCGACTTTCGTCGACACGCTGCTGACAATCATTCGGAAAGAAGCGCCCAATAATCGGGCCATTGGCCTCCATTCGCAACGGTACGCCAGAAGCCATCACCTTCGGACAAGTTTGCTGAGCGCCAAAATTCGAGAACAACCACCACCTAAGACCGGGGCTGTCATTGACTGTGCTGCGAAACCACGCACAGCCGGACACTCCAGCAACGACTGACACGATGAGCATCAGCGTCGGAACCCATTTGGGTACAATGCCTCTTCTCGCCATCAGATTTTCTCCTGATTTGCAGCCGCGGAGCGTGCATCACCTAGCGCCTGCTCGACGACCGAAGCGAGAACTTCGATAAGCGCCGGCTCGAGCCCCAACGTCGGAACGCGGCACAATTCTAGCTGCAACGAGTCGGCGCGCGCTTTTAGCTCGATGTCCAAGTCGAACAATGTCTCGACATGGTCGCACAGAAAACCAAATGGGGCGACCACCACTCGTCGCTGACCAGCAGCAGCAAGCCGGGTCACCACCTCGTCGAGATCTGGCCCCAACCAACGCCCCCCATCTGCCCCTTGACTCTGATACGCAAGCTCGACCAAAGTGCCCATTTCGCGGGCAATCGCTTCGGCACTTTGCTTGGTCTCGATGCCATACCTGTCGCCCTTCTCGATCACCTGCATCGGCAAGCTGTGAGCCGAAAGCACGACACTTGCCCCAGCCACAATAGCCTCACTCGCAACGCGCCGAATCAGCCCAGCATGTGCCTTAACTAGCCCTGGATGGCTGCCAAATGAGCGAACGCACTTCAATATCAGCGGGTCACTGTCAGCTCCAGCGCGCATCGCTTTGCGGCGTAGGCGAACCTCTTCGAAGTAGCTCTCGACGCTGTAGGGAGCCATCGGCAAGACGACCAAGCGAGTCAAGCCGAGTTGGTCGGCTTCGGCAAGCGCACGCTCGACTGTCGGCTCACTAAACTTCATCCCAATTAGGACGGGTCTGCCGAGGCGCTGCCCGAGCGCCTCGGCCTGCCGGTGCGTGGTGTCCAAGAGCGGCGAGCCGCCAATGGCCCGATAGCGATGACACATCTCGTCCACGAGCTCGCGCGACGGCGCGCGCCCACGTCGAATTGCGTTCAGAAACCCTTCCATTTCGTCCAAGTTGGTCACCGTCCCATGGGCAACGAGTAGGACTCCTTCGGCGATTCGCTGCGTCATTTCGTGCACAGCATAACGATGACGCGCCCCTCGCGCATCGAATTGCCGCTCCTTCGGTCTTGCTGGGGGCCTAAGTCGGCCAATTTCGCGGTCGCAGCGCGTCTGGAAAGGCGGCCAATGGCAGTTCCGCCTACATCTACGCGGACTGGGCTACTTGGTAGGATTCCCAGCAAGTCGAGCTGCCTGACCCCAAACCCGCAAACAATCAGTTCCGGACTCCCTCGGGTCATGGCTCGGGCTATGATGTGCCGTATGGTTGTTGGTGCGACGTTGTTGTCGACTTCGTGCGGTAAGACCTAGTGCACTGCGCTGCTCCTTCGGGGCAACGCTCTCGCGATTCTCAAAGGACGGGCCTTAGCCCAGCAGATGCGTTCTCGGATTAACCCAGTCGAAGCACTGGTCAGCATACCCCGACTTCACGACGAGGCCGATCGTCGAGCCAACTGGCGGCAAGCCATCACTGCACTCGGACAAGTGGCTCGAGTCGATCGACCGCCCCTGCTCGACGGCGTCGAACCGAATCTGCTCCGGCAAGCCGTGCAGGTGGCGCTCGAATGTTCCTTGGTGGACGACCTCGATTGGCTCGAACCGAGCAAAGCTGCGGTCGCCTTGTATGAGCTGACTAACGCTCTTTTGCCCGGCAATGAACGCCGAGAGATCGGCAAACGCGTCTATGTTCGACTGTACGAGGGAACGGCGGCCACATTCTCCGCCGTCGCGACGCGCATGGCACTTGGCGCCGCACGCTCCTTGGACACTCCACCGTTACGTGCGCGGCTAGCACTGCTCTTCGAGCTACCCACTGGCACCACAGTCAACAGCGACATGCTGGCCTTTGCACTTGTGGCGCGACGTGAGACCTTCGACCGTTGGGTGGCCCGCCCGAGCAGCGGCGCGCTTCCCGCGCGCCGTCTCGCCTCGAAATTGCTGGAACATGCAGCGCGTGAGGCGGTCGCACGCTCGTTGCAAGGGGACTCGTACCCGAGACAGCTGCTGCTCGGCGCTGAAGTTCAACCTATCTTTCGGCGGTTGATGTTCGACCGCGAGCCGCTGGTGTGGCGGCACGCTGCAGTTGCACGCGGCCTCCTGGCTGCCGTCGATCGGCAATGTCGCGAAGAAGTCGAGTTGGCGCTCGATCCGGGGCTCTCACCCACAGAGTGGCGCCGCGCCGCTGTGTCCTTGGTTGCGCTCACGGCGGGTGACCCGCAGACGGCACTCAAGCAGTGCCGCAGACTATTGGTCAGCGAGATTGGGCTGGCCGATCCTGGCATTGCGGCAGTCATGATCGCAGGCTTGCCACGCGTGATCGAGGCCGAACCAGATGCGGCGGACCAACTGCTGGAAACGCTCGCTGCCAGCAAACGCCCAGATATTGCGGAAGCCGCCGCGGCGTTGCTTTCTGAAGTTTCCACGCGCGCGCTCGGGCCACGTTCGGCTCAAACCTTGCGTCAAGTCTTCCTGGCCGCACGTCAATCGAGTCAACCCGTCGTTCTCGGTATCGTCGATCGCGGCCTGCGCGTGCTTGACCATGAAGACACCGACAGTCTCGGCGAAGTGGTCCGTCAAGCGCTCTTGGCATTCGAATCTAGTGGCGCGCGCGCGGCACACGAAGCAGCATCACATCTTGCGACGCAGGCCCACGAAGCCGCCGAGCGGTTGGAACGCAGTGATATCTCCGATGAAGCCACACTATCAGCGACCGTTTCGCGACTTGCCGATATTGATTCGAGCTGTCTTGAGCGTTCTTGCCTGCACAATCTGTTGATCATGAATCGGCGTCCAGGCGATGCCGAGGTGCCACAGGTCCCGATTGTCGAGCGTCTGAACCATCGTCTCGGGCGCTGGTTGCTCGACGTCATAGACACCTCTAAAACCCTGGGGTTTTCGGCAAACGCCACCTCGATGCAGCGTCGTTGTCTACGCGCGCTGCTGCACTTGATGGATGCTGAGACGGTTCACGGCGACTCGGAAGACTCGGGTCAAAGGATTCGGCTGCGGCTGCGCCAGGTTGCCCAAATCCTGTTGGCGCAGATCGCGGCGGGGCCAGACGCTGCGGTGCATCGCATTCTGTGTGCCACGCTGGCGCGGAGCTTCGACACCGCGGTGCGCGAGTCGGTTGCCGAACCAAGCGATCTCTTCTTGGTTCTTGCGCATCAACTCACCGATCGCGAGAGCATCTCCGCTATTGCTGACGCGTCGACGAACGTCGACGTAAGAACGCCACTTTTGGCCTATTCGGTGTTTCTCGGGGCGGCCGTGGGCGATTCGCCCGATCCCGCCCTGGAAGCGCCCTCGACACCAGGCGACGGGTCGCTCGCGGCCGACGAGGCGTTGGTTGCTCGCCGTGTCGTCCGCTTGAGCCAAACTTTGGGTGCAGGCGGCACCTATCGCGGGGAAGCTCTGCGCCACAGCATCCTGCGCCTCGGCAGAGCCCTCGAAGTTGGCGCCGCAGCGCGCGGCATCAGCGATCTGGTCGACCGAAATCGGTCTGGCGTCGATGCCATGCGCGAATTGGAGCAATCAACTAAGAGCCTTCACGTGCTCATCCAGGGCGCAAAGCTTCGAGTGCTTGACCGCAACTCGGAACCTCCACCCTCAACGTCGAGTGGCGAAGTCGTCGCGTTGTCAGCTCTAGTTGAACGCGCCATGACCGACGGCGTGCCGCCAAATTCGACGCAAGTTCACCGTGCAATTGCAGAATTGGTGCGCGACCTTCCGGACGCCATCGGCGCCAGTATCAGCGCCGTCTGCTCGCGGCTCGACACTCTGCCGATTGCAGCCGCGAGCGACGTGTACGAAATTCCGCTGGAAAAAAGGCGCGCCCCGCTACCAGAATGGCTGCTGCCACGCCGAACAATCGGTGCTTTCTACGTAGTCAAGGCCTTGGGCAGCGGTGGGGTTAGCTCGGTGTTCGTTGCGCGAAGGCTCGAGGAGCGCAACAACCCAAAAGCGCCATTGTTTGCCTTGAAGGTTCCTGAGTACGACCCGACCACCGCGCGAAGCCTCAGCGAGACCGAGTTCCTTGCAATGTTTAGGGACGAGGCTGGGGCATTGATTTCGCTGCCTCACCACGCCAACTTAGCACGATTCGTCACATTTGATCTCGCTGCGCGGCCCAAGCCCATTCTCGTAATGGAACTCATCAGCGGATTCGGGCTCGATCGATTGATGCGTAGTCGATCGCTCACCATGGATCGCGCGTTTGGCTATTTCGACGGAATTCTCTGCGGCCTCGAGGCCATGCATTCCGCTGGATTTGGCCACCTCGATTTGAAACCGTCAAATGTCATTCTGCGTGACAACAGCGTGCCGGTATTGGTGGATTTTGGTCTAAGTGGACGCAAGATTCGACCGGGGTGCGGAACGCTTGACTATTGCGCGCCAGAGGTTCTGGGCGTGGCACCCGATCTGAGCGCGGCGACACCCATGGCCGCAGACATTTACGCGTTTGGTTCGATGGCTTTCGAGGTCCTTACGGGGATCCCGCTCTTCGACGGTTTGGACGAGATGGCATTGGTCACAGCCCACGTGTCACACGATGGTTGGCCCGAACGGCTGGCAAAATTTGGCAGGCAAACGCGCACAGCTGAGTTGGCAGTCGTGTTGGCGGCCTGCCTTCGACATGATCCACGCGCGCGGCCGACGGTGGCAGCCGTACGTCAAGCGCTGGTTTCCGTTACTGGGCGCCTGGCATCCGAACCTTGGCCAATGTCGCTGGACCGGTTCTCCGAGCGGCCCAAATCCGCCTAATTGCTGACGAAAGTCGCATCGGGCACTTGTGCCAATGTCAAGGATAGGGCATGAGAGCGTGCGTGGCCGAGCGTAGCAAAACCCGAGACGATGACCGGCTCTAGCCCGATGAAGTTGCGACGCTGGCTTCGGGCCTTCGCGACCGGGCTTGCCACACTGGGATGTGACTCCGAACCGATTGCAGTCGTGCACTTGAGCGTAGGCGCTCTGCCCGGCGAGCATCGAAGCTTCCAGCCGAAGTCGGCGATCGCGGAATACACCGAGCTGCCTGGCGTTGGCGCCGAACTACGGGTGGTACTATCCAGTTATCCCATCACCTGCGAATCGTACTTGCCCCTGCATCAGGACCAAGTGCTGGTCACGCTGAACTTCTCGTCGCCGATCGGAACCACCCTTGGGCCAGGCGCGTACCCCTGGTCAGGGCCAACTGGACAAACACCTGACGCACCTGCGGGAAGCGAACGCCCGACGCCTCAAGTGCTCCCGCTAATTCGTCTTGGGAGTCAGATCCGTGAACTACCACCAGGGGGACTCGTTGAATTGACCGAGGTCAAACTCGACGCTCAAGGAGCGGTCCGCGGATTGTTGCGCCTTGAACAGCCCGGAGCGGCGGGCCTGCCGGCGACCTCGTTGCTCGGAAGTTTTTCGGCGCGCTGGTGCCGAATCTCGACCATGACTGGCATTGAGCACCTCTAGGCTCGCCTGGCGAGGCCCCCAAGTAGAGCAATTCCCTCATTCCGCGCCCCGTCCGCTGAGGGCCTGTGCTAGTCGATGGGCGAAATGGTCCGCATGGTCAGACGAATCTCCAGAATGGCGTGGCTCGGCTTCTTCGGGTTCTGCCTGCAGGCCTGCAGTACTGGCGACACTGGCACCGACGTCGTTCAGGCTCCGCAAAATCTTAAGATCGACCACGTCGAAACGCTGGGCAGCGTCGTTGCTGCGTCTGGCGGGTACCTTGCCCTCGGCTGTTCGGAGCCGCTGTTGGTTTGGGTCGAGCCCTACGATCGTACGACCGACAAGCTAGGCGACTTCACCTTGGCGCCGCCGGGCAACTGCGCGGTCACCAACTGCGGATGGATGGTGCTGATCCCCAACGATACAATTGATCGGGCGGTTCGAGCAGTAAGCTCCCCGATCGAGCTCGATCTGCCGGCAGCAGAGCGCACCAAGGGCTCGCTCAACCTGCGACTTGAGCTGCGCGACAGTTGGGGTGATCCTGTCCAGACCCACGCGGGCAAGACATTTGCGGCCGAGTTCGACGTGGCATTGCGAACAGACCTTGTCTGTCCGTAAGCGCTATCGGCGCATCACCGCCGACAGTTACTGAGCCACATCAGCTCAAGGGTGCACGAATAGTACGGTTCCGCGAAGCGGTTTGAGCACGGCGTGCCAGCCTTGTGGCAATGTTGGTTCAGTCCAGAAGAAGATGCGTCGTGCGTCTTCGGGTGCCAAGTTAATGCAACCATGGCTTTTCGGAACACCGAACCGATCGTGCCAGTAGGCCCCGTGCAGCGCGTAGCCTTTCTCGAAGTACTGCACGTAAGGCACGTCGCGGAGTTCGAATTCCTCCCCTACTTCGTCGGAATCCATCGTGGCGGTGACGTATTTGGTGTGTATTCGAAAGATCCCACGCTGGGTCGCTGTGCTGTTTTCGGCATCCTTCAGCCCCGCCTCGCCAGTCGACACCAGCGTTGCGTAGACAGCTTTGATCCCCTCAAACAACACGAGAGTCTGCTTGGTGACGTTGACGTCAATCCACTTTTCGCCGTTTTTGCCCCAGGCTGGCATACGACGCGCCGGATCAAGTCGCGAGGCATCACTGTCACTCACCCAGGTTTCACCCGTAGTTTCGAAGTGCAACCGCCCGCGAAAAAAATTCTGCTTGCCCGTCAGACGAACCGCACTGCGATACGCTGCGACATCTCCGGGGACAAGGCGATTTTTGTCGCGATCGAAACGGTAGAAGCGAGCACCTGCCGTGCGAATGATGGCGAAGGGGAATTCGATGTCCTCAGGGATCCGAAAGCCGTGAAACGCGGAGCCTTGGATCGGACGCAGGCGATCTGTGGGAACAACGGCCAAGTCACTCGTCACCGCATACCGCCTGCCGTTTGCAAAAAAGGTCTTGAGGATCGAGTAGCCAAGCCGCGGTTCCATGCGACCGAGCAGCAACGGATCGCTCGGCACGGCTCGCCCCGCCAGAAGCGGGGGTGTCTTTCCTTGCGCCAAAAACCACGGGGGCTCGTCGTTTTGGTGGCTCTCCCAGGCCAACTTCGGATCCGTCGGCGGCGTCTTTTCATCCACCCAAACCTGCTGACCGTAGCTGGCTCCGATCTCCCCCGGTGCATCCAACCAGGCCTTCATGCGCTTCTGCAGATCTGCCTCATATCGGTCGAGTTCTTCGGCGGATGGAAGCCGCCGATAGACGGGCCCGGGACGGCGGACGGTTCCGTAGATGAACGGGAGCCGTTTGGTAACGTCCGCGGGAAAATCGGCGAGGGCACGCACGATTGGATCACTGCTATCGAGCGTGGCATCTTCACCCACGCAGACGAACCCGCTTGGCGCCACCGCATGCCAACCCGAAGGACAGCCATCGCGCCCGACGGCGGCGGTTGACGCGGGTAGTGTCATTCCGGCTCGAATGGCTCCGATCTTGGCGGCCCCCGGTTTCGGTGCGTCGTAAACCCAAGTGCGCAACGCCCGGGCGTAGAGCTTCCCCTTGTGGATTGAATCTCGCGGTCCGACTTGACTCATTGTCCCGTCCAGCGCGACAGCTGGCGGTTGCGCACTGCCTTCAGCCGAGCCGGAAGCAGCGACACCTGCCGCCCCGGCAGCCACGCCCAATCGCTCAGGTCCTTCGCCAGCAGGCTCGGACTTTGGCGTCTTGCTGCATCCGGCCAGCTCGACGGTCAAAAATACGGCGGCGAATCCGATTCGAAGCACACCTTCGCTTCTGTCATGTGAAGGCGGGCGGTCGCAAGTTTACTGGGCCCTCACGCGACGGAAAACGGTCGCATTCTTGGTTTCCCCGCCGGCTTCACAACGCTTGCCCCACACGGCCCAAACACAAAAAGAACGACGGGCTTTGGCGGAGGGGGGAGGCACCAAAACCCGTCGGGGAAAAAACGACGGGTCCCGGCGGAGGGGGGGATCACCAGAACCCATCGGAGAATTGACTGCAGCAACTGAGGCGCTTATGCAGCCTTCAATTGCCGCTGCAGCCGGATTAAGCAATTGTCATGCCGAAAATCACAATTGTGGTTTCAAATAGATATGTGCGGCATGGCCCGTGCAACATTTCAGATCTGGAAGCACGGTTTCAGCTCTGAGTGCACTGGGCGCCTGCCGTAGCGACCTAAAAGTGCTCGAAGCCGCATAGGGCAGTTTCACACCTCAGATTCGACAAGGTGAGGGCCTGAAACGGTCGTTGTAGGTTGCACAGCGACGCGGGTTCACGCCCCTACGTCAAGGCACTCGAGGAACATTCGCGGATGATATGCGTCGATTCCCGCGATCCGTGTGGCGCAATGCTTCTGGCTGCGATCCCCTTCGCCACCATAGGCGCATGCCCACTAACGCTCCCAAGCGAGCTAACTTAGGTCGAAGCCTCGAGCAAAACAACGTCCTTTCAGATCCCCGCGTCCACGTACCGTGGTGACCGGGTGGCACAGCCGGAAATTCTGCGATATTCGCCGGCTCAATGTCGCTCCTGTCATCTGTTTCGCGCAGCCACGTTGGATTGGCACTCACCGTCTTGAGCGTCGCCTGCAGCAAATCGCCAGACCATGCCACCAGTGGTTCTGCGAACGCCGCCATTGCGCCAGTCGCGTCAACCGAGCGCGGCACGCCTTCGGCTGCAACGTCTGCCGAGCTGAAGTCAGCCCCAAAGGTCGAAGGCCCGTTCAACGTGATGATCCTGAGTGTTGATTGTCTGCGCGCCGACATGCCGTGGAACGGCTACCCGCGGCAGATCGCTCCGAACCTAACCAAGCTCTCCGAGCAGAGCACCGTATACACCAACGCCTATTCGATCTCGAGTTATACGGCCCAAAGTGCCGCGGCAATGCTAAGTGGTCGCTTTGCTTCAACGCTGTACCGCTCTGGGGTGTTCTTCACTTCATATCCAAAGGCCAACCTGTTCTTCCCCGAGGAGCTCGCTGAGAAGAAGATCCGTACCCTTGGCTGGTTCTCGCACATGTATTTTGGCCGCGGCAAGGGGCTGGAACAAGGGTTCGACGTGTGGGAACTCGTGCCCGGAATCACCTTCAACGCT